>Ga0214542_1002387_pt1 | contig 38847 bp, 25 predicted proteins | sample CNSS1metaG_FD_160096 | JGI IMG/M metagenome (GOLD analysis project Ga0214542, IMG submission 160096) | Root nodule microbial communities from cowpea collected in UCLA plant growth center, Los Angeles, California, USA - CNSS1 | ecosystem: Host-associated > Plants > Roots > Nodule | place: USA... | reverse complement strand
TGAGGGGGAGTGTTAGATATAGTTTGATATTATTAAGATATTGTTAGATATTGATAACCACAATATCAAACAATATCTTCTATTTAATCTTTTTATTTTCAGTTACTCTTTTTACTTGTACCTCTCTTTATTATAAATAGATTACCCTATGTGTGGTTTATACACAAGGGAGATTAATCTCAATCCCTATCTTCTTTATTCTCAACAGGGTCCATGAGTTGGTTACGCATAGAGAATGTGTTAGTATCTTACAACGTCTGTCCTAAGACGATACCTTTAATTAAACGTGCAAAAGGATGTAGTTTTTCAAAATGATTCTTTTCCCCAAAAATAATAATAAAGAATGTACAAAAGAAACAAAAATTAATTTTTTGGTTTTTTGGGCACGACAACGATTAATCATCGATCCCATGTATCTTTTTTTACAATGGAAAATTTACGTAAATCTTTATGAAAAAACTATTTGAGAAAAAAATTTGATTTTTATTTTTTATAATTTTAAAAACCTTTTTATGTTCTTATAATATTTTTAATTATTTGGAAATAGGTGTCATGCGATGGGAATGGCCAAACAGACACAAAAGTAAACAAAGAAAATTATTTTTTATTTTTGGTTTTTTATATTTTTAGAAAAAATTCAAAATGGTTGTTATGTGACGAGAGCGGTCGGACAGACACTTAAAGAATTAAGGAAAAATATTTTTTTATGACTGTTAGAGTAAAATATTTGTAAATAGTAGAGAATAATGTACCTAATAAAAAATGTCAAAGTTATGTGTAAAAAAGAGAAACACGTACAATATTAGAACAAAATATAATAAGAATTGAAAATTCACATATAAAAAGAAAAAAAAAATAGGAGTGACGTACCTTCCAAACTCTTCAATTCCTCTTTTTCTCTGTGAATTCTCCTCTCTTTTTCTTTTTCTTTTCTACCCCTTCAATATGTTTTTTTTTTACAAAAGAAAGATAAAAAGGAGGTATATGTGAGTGGTGATGGGAAAGAACTAGAGAAGCGTAAAAAAAAATTCGATCACTTCTCATATGACAAACTGTATTTATATCCACACATTGCAATATCAATGTAACCCAACCTTAATTGTAACAAACAATATAAAGAAGGAACTGGTCATGATAGTAGCAAGTCACGGGAATCAAATCACAGCAAATTAGAGCACAATATCAATCATCATCAGTATTATTAATTCTACTAATATTAGTAGAGATATTGCTTCTAATTATTAGAATCACGTCACTAATTTCTCTATTAGGAACAAAGAGTGAGGACGAAAATATGTTGGGTTTTTAAGCTCATGAGAAGGAGTGTGATAATTAAAAACAAATTGGGTTCTTTCTTCTTCTTCTTTTTTCCTTTTTTTTTCTTTTTTTCATTTTTCATTTTTTTTCTGTTTTTCTTTGCTAAAAAAGTAAGGTTTGAAAATCTTTGAAGAAAATTGTATTTCACCTTTTTTTATTTACCATTAACTAAAAAATATTTTTTACTTTTTTTTAAATAAATTTATTCACCCGGACGAAATTGGGTGTTGACAGATAGATTTACCTATCAATGCAGATACATTTCTGCCAATGTTGATCCTTTCATTGCCCTTAAGTTTTCTCTTATGTGTGCATAACTCCTTGAGAAACTTGGCATATCTTGGAATCTTCTTAATTGCATCCAGATGAGGTAAGTTCAACTCCACTTTCTAAAGGTATCCAAGATCTCCTTAATGACCTCTCTCATTGTTTTACTTGGGATAGCTTTTGATGGGAATGGAAGAGGAATAAGTGGTTGAGGGCTACTATAGACTATAAACATGGAAGTTTATAGATGAAGTTATTAGTTTCACATTGTTGTTCTATTTTAAGTTTCTCTTTCTTTATTCTTTGAATTTGAGAACATTAACTTTTTTATGTATTGATTAGTTGTAGACATGTTTTGTGTTTTTCATGTGAGTCTCTTATAGTTATATTTGATCTTAATAGAGTTTAATTAATTGACTTGTGTTAGTGAGTTTTACTTCTTATATTGAGAGGGTTTTTCCACATTAAAACTATTGTTGTCTTGTTTGTGATTATTGTTGTCATTTTCTATATTATTGTTGCTTATCTTGCTAGTTTGGGACAATTATTTCATCTACATACTTTGGGTTTTTTTTCTTGTGTTGTTGTTTCCCCATCTAAGTGGCATCAGAACTCTTCAGTTTGGAGTTATATTTACTTGTTTGAATAATGGAGACAAATACAAAGATGGTTGCTTCACATGGCACAAAGACTTTTTGTTTGTGAAGAAATTGAATCTTCCCCTCTTTACTATGCAAAATTTGGATTCTATAACTAATGAAGAATAGAAATTTAGCACCAACAAGTGTGGAATTTTATTCGAATATATGTAGAAGACAAATCACATTGTTAATGAGACACATGCTAGAACTTTATGGAAGAAGATTAAGACTTTGTTTGTTTTTAAGTAGGGCAATAATAAATTGTATTTGTTGAATTGCTTGATGAGTTTGAAATACAAAGAGAGTTCTTCCATTACATATCACTTAAATGAGTTTCAAGGGCTCCTAGATCAATTTTTAGAAATGAGTATAAATTTTGATGATGAAGTTATGGGACTATGGCTACTGAATACTTTATCGAAGTCTTAGGAGATATTTTGAGTTTCAATTACAAACTAGTCCCTAACGACATTGTATATTTCCAAATGGCAAAGAATGATGCTATTAATAAAGAGACCAAAAGGAAGGCACGTGATTCTTCATCTTAGTCTCAAGTGTTTGTCCCAGAAATAGTGGGAGAAGTAAGAAAAAGGCCTGCTGGAACTGCACCACCATCACAAGGCTCAGCTAGTAGGTATTTATAGTAGGTGTTGGTAGGCATTTATAGTAGGTTAATTTTCCTTGTAAGAAATAAGATTTAAAGTGATTAATATACGTACAACAAATAGTGATTAACTTAGCAAAACATTGATCTAGATTCATTCTTCTTCTTGCCATTACTTTTCTCTCATAATAACACTCTAAAGCCATAATTTTTATATATATATATATATATATATATATATATATATATATATATATATTATTCATCATCAGTTAATCGTGTTCAACCAAGTAAAGTGATATAAGGCAGTCAGATTAAATTTGGCCTAAACATAAATATATTTTAAGATTAAATATATTTTAATACTATATTATAAGCTTCTAGAAATCAATTTTATGTTAACATGTTTCTATGCGATCTTTTCTTTCTCTAGATGCCATTTGAATAGTTAAATACAACTATATCCCAGTGCTTTATAGCAACATATATAAATCATGTTAATTTAGAATATGTTTTAAAATTTAAGTGGATATTTCCATACAACTCAACTAGAAATAAAAATTGTGTAAATTTTCTATGTCCTTTAAATGTCTGTTAGGAGAAACCGACACAGATCTTGAGGTACAATCAAAAGGAAAAGAAGACTTAGACCCTAGAAAAAAAGGAAGCTGAAGGTCTTGCCCATTCTTGCCAAAGTCGGAAAGAAGGTGATAATATGCAACTTTAACAAGTTTTATTTGGTCAAGCATACATTTCAGGTAATTATAACATGTCTGTCATCATGCCATTACAAATCATTGTATTTAAATTCCTAATCATATACAATAATTAAGGTGACAAATAATTTTACTAATAGGTGTTGTTTCTTCTCTGTGTAGGCAAACTGTAAATGTTTACAAGAATGTGAAGATGAAGATTGAGAGAGAAGTTTGTTTTCCCACATGTATATCAATAAAGAACATAGTTTGCCATTTCTATCCGCTAGATAATGATTGAGAAATTGGTCAAACTCCTCAACTGCGGTTGTCTCGCTTTAAGGAGCTCCTTGTTGCTCACACTGCTCGATCTGTAATAATTGTGTGGAAAGGTTTGATCATCACTGTCCTTGGGTTGGGTAGTGTATTGGACTGGTAAGTTGGATCTTTGGCACTTCTGAGGTAATCAATGAAAATATATTTCTGTTGTGGAAAACGGGAAAGCTGGTAGAACAGAGGAGAAGAAACACACCTTGTATTTAACTCTAGTTGATTTCATCCATGCAATGCTCTCTGGGGATATTGTTATAATAGTTTATAATTAAATAAATTTTTACAGTACATTGGTTAATCCGATTCATCTTTCAAGTAAATGACAAGACTTCCGGCTGGATATTTAGTGGTAGAGAGATTTATTCATTAAATAAATACCAAATAAAATTTGAATGTACTCATTCTCTTGTATTGATGATAGTCAACATCCATAAGCAGATTTGTAGGCCAAAGTTGTTCAGGAGATCAATGAGAAGGTTCCACGTTACATGGTGGGCTTATTCCTTTCTGTTAGCACTCTAAATTTCATTAATTTTCTTTTCTAAAAGTTTTCTTTTAGTTTAAATAAATATGTTTGAGTCTTTAATTAGTTAGTTTTTTTCAGTGTTTAGGAAAAATCAGTTTTCATAAAAATGTGTTAAAAAGGTTAATTTTAATAGAGTTTTTATTGCATTTAGTTTGTTACTTGAGAATTCCCCTTTTTAGAATAAATTTGCTCTCTTTGTATAGGTCTGGAACAGCATCCAACACAAATTCTGACTTAGGTCTGCTATTGCCATATGAATTCTATGTTGTCATAGATCAGATGCCAATTGAGTTCATGAATATTTTCATTTAGCATTGCACTTATTACATTGGGGACTAACTACATCTATTGCTGGCACCATTCTGATTCAGCATTCACGTTCTGATTTATGCTGCCACATGGTTAATAAAGGAGTACCACAACCACTCTCTTTATCATATCTGCGAGAGAAGAGATGACAGCCATGGCAGAGGGCGTGAAAAGAGAGAGATTAGAAGAGAAGAAGATGGGTAACGAGGGGGAAGAACAGATCTGCAGCGTGATGCAGAGCCAGAGCTCGTGAGAGACGCAAGAGAAAGGTAAGAAACTGTTTTCTATTATTGTTGTTGTGTATATTACAGTAAGGGAAAAACCCAAATGGGTTTTATAGAAAAAGGGGAAAAGGGGTTACAAAGAAACCCTAGATTACTGATTGAATTAGTAATCAATTATAGAAAGGGAAAAACGAGAAACCCTAAGGGGTTAGGGTTTCAATATCCTCCCCTTAAGCTGGATGGTGGATACTCAACATCCCAAGCTTGTGAATGTTGAGTTTGAAGTTGGTACGGTTAAGCGCTTTCGTAAAAATGTCGGCAAGCTGGTCATTGGAGTTGATAGGGAGAAGACGAAAGAGATTGTTCTGTAGGCGCTCGCGAATCACATGACAGTCAATGTCAATGTGTTTCGTTCGTTCTTGGAATGAGGGATTCTAAGCAATATGTCTGACGGCCTGATTATCACAGTAGAGAATCGGAGGTGGATCAAGCTGAATGCAGAGGTCATGAAGAATATAGCTAATCCACTGAATCTCACAAGAGGTAGTTGAGAGAGCCCTGTACTTGGCTTCAGAAGATGATCTGGAAACAGTTATCTATTTCTTGGATTTCCATGAGATGAGGGACTCTCCTAGGAAGACACAGTAACCAGTGATACTGCGTCTCGTCTCAGGGCATGTGGCCTAATCAGAATCACTGAAGCCTTTAATTTGTAGATTAGTGTCTCTAGGGAAAAACAGTCCTCGACCAAGGTCAGCCTTGATGTATCTTAGGATATGCTGGGCAGCTTGGTGGTGATAAGCAGTGGGTGCTTGCACAAATTGACTGAGAAGATGTACAGAGTAGTTGATGTCAAGTCTAGAGTTGGTGAGGTAGAGGAGTTTCCCTATCAATCGCCTGTAGGAATCAGCATTGTATGAGGTATTGTTGGTGTCAAAGAGAGGCTTTGTGTCACTCATGAGAGGGGTTTGGCAAGGTTTGCTATTAGTCATTCCAGTTTCATTTAGTATGTCCAAGGCGTACTTTCTTTGGCACATATGGATCCCTTTCTTGGTCCTTGAAATTTCAAAACCCAAAAAGTATTTTAGTTTCCCTAGGTCCTTGATTCTGAAGGTCTGATGCAGAATACTTTTGGTCTTATTGATAATCTCCATAGAATTCCCTACTAGAATAATATCATCTACATACAGAAGCAAAGCAGTGAAAGTACTAGCAGTTTTATGTATAAAAAGAGAGTAGTCAGAATTAGATTGAGCAAAACCAAGTTTTAAGAGAAAAGAGGAGAGTTTAGCAAACCACTGACGACTGGCTTGTTTTAGGCCATATAGAGACTTAGTTAGACGACAAACTTGTCCTTGTTTGGGAAGTTTCAGCCCTGGTAGAGGTGTCATTATAGACTTCTTAATTTAAATCTCCATGTAAAAAGACGTTATCAACATCAAGTTGATATATGCACCAGTCCTTAGCAGCTGCTATAGCTAGAATGATTCTTACAGTTGTGAGTTTAGCCACAGTAGAGAAAGTGTCAAAGTAGTTTATTCCCTCTTGTTGGGAATATCCCTTCACAACCAATCTAGCCTTATGTCTCTCTATAGTTCCATCAGCATTATACTTGGTCTTGAAAACCCATTTGCAACCTATGGGCTTCTTTCCATTTGGGAGATTGGTGAGATACCAGGTTTTGTTGTTTTCTAGAGCTTGTATTTCCCTGTTCATAGCATCCCTCCATTCTTTAGTTTTGCTAGCTTCAGTATAGGACTGTGGTTCGTGGTTGGCAATGATGGCGAGAGTGTAGTAAAGATGCTCCTTTGATAAACCATCATAAGAAACAACAGAAACAATAAGATAAGCAGTTTTATAGTTTGCCTTAATTTGATTATTATGTTTAAGCTAACAGGAGTTATTGATAGCTAAGGAACCATTAACCTGATAGTCCTTTAGATAGTAAGGAGGCTTTCTATCTCTTCTGGATCTTCTCAAATCCTGAATGTTGTCTTCTGTGTTACTCTGTTCATATGTCGTATTCTCAGTTGTCTTGTCTTCTTCATCATCAGTAGTGCTATCATTATCCTGAATTTCTCTTGTAGGATTATTAAGAGTAATATGGTCCCCCCTGATATTGATATGGGAGTCATTTAAGAAACTAAAATCATGATTCATGTGATTATTTCTTTCAGCAATGGTGGTTTCCGTAGAGCTGTAGGGAAAAATGGTTTCATAGAACAAGGCATTTCTACTTATAAAAATATCTCTAGATTTTAAGTCAAGCAGGATGTATCCCTTTATTCCACTTTTAAAACCAATAAAAACACATTTTCTTGCCCTAGGATCAAGTTTATTTCTATTTATATCAGGGGTAGAAGCAAAACTTAAACATCCAAAGGTTTTCAAATCAAGATAAGTAGGAGATTTTGAATAAAGCATTTCATAGGGGGATTTATTTTTCAAAACAGCAGAGGGTATTCTGTTTATTATATGAACAACATGGTTAACAGCATAAGACCAATAGCATTTAGGTATATTAGACTCAAAAAGCAAGCTTCTAGTAACATTTAAAATATGTTGATGTTTTCTTTCAACAACAGAGTTCTGCTGTGGAGTATGAACACAACTCTTTTGGTGAATAATACCATATTTATTATAAAGATCATCATACTCAAACTCAGGACCATTGTCAGATCTGATGGTCTTAATATCCTTCTTAAACTGATTTTTAATGTAGATAATAAAATTTAACAGAAGGTTTCTGGTTTCTCCCTTAGAATGCATGAGAAAAACCCAAGTATGTCTAGATAAGTCATCTACAACAGTAAGAAAGTATTTATGCCCATGTATGGAAGGAATCGAGATAGGATCCCATATATCAACACAAATCAAAACAATTATCAGAAGTAGTAGTACTGTGAGGAAAAGGCAATCTATGTTGCTTCGAATAATGGCATATGTCACATATGTTGTTACAAGAATCATGAACATAAGGAAAAGTTCTACAAATTTGTCTTAGAACATTATTACATGGGTGTCCAAGTCTGTAATGCAAGACATTTATGTCTTTCTTAGAGTAATTCATAGTAGTATTAACAAAAACATGATCTTGTGAAGTAGAGGTGTTTTCATCAAGGTAGTACAGCCCCTTTATCATGCTAGCATGCCCAATCATCTTGTATGAATGATTGTCCTGTATCTGACATTGCTCACAAGAGAAAATTAGTTTACAATTTGAGTCCTTTATGAGAGTTTGAACAAATATTATATTGCAAGAAAATTCAGGAATGTATAACACATTAAAAATGATCAAAGATTCTGAAAAATTCTTAGTTCCAACAAATTCAGCAATAACAGTAGAATTGTTAGGTAATTTGACAGTAACAAGCTTAATTCTGTAAAAACTAGAAAATTGACTTAAGTCATGGGTCACATGGTTTGTGGCCCCTGTATCAAGGATCCAGGTTTTACCTTGTTGATTCTTGTGGGTTGAGGCACTGTTGCTGAAGCTCTGGATGTGGCTGACGGAGTGCTTTGGCTCATCTTTGTCATCTAAAAGCTTCAGCAGCCTCTGAATCTGTTCAATGCTCAAGGTTGTATTGGCAGCACCTTCCTCTGGAGTATGATCAGAGGGCTTTTGAGATTCAGGATTGACATTGAGGTTGCACATCTGTTGAGCATTAGAATTTTTATTACTGTAGGACCCTTTATCTTGTTCTGTCCTTTGCTTATACCATGGAGGATATCCATGTTTTGAATAACACTCCTTTGTAGTGTGGTTCATTTTGTGGCAGTAGGTGCATTGCTTTCCTTGGTTAGGATTTTTGCCTCTGCCTCTTCCTTGTGTTCGAGACCCATTGCCTCTTTCTTGACCTCTCCAAGAAGCTTGTTCTTGGCTTTTATATCTTTTGTCAGCTGCATTCATGAGAACTTTGTTTTCATTAGCCAGATTTCCAAAACCATTGCCCTTTCTTTCTTGCTGCATGACAAGAGAGAAAACTTTGTTTATGCTAGGTAGAGGCTCCATGAGCAATATCTGAGTTCTGACACTGTTGTAGCTGTCATTTAATCCTTTTAGAAAACAAATGGCATGTTCAGTCTCCCTTTGTTTCAAGAAAACTCTAGACAAATCACATTCACAGGGCTTCCCACAGGTGCAGTTGGGTATTGGTCTTAAGAACTCCAGTTTTTCCCATAACTTCTTTAATTATGTAAAAAATTGACTTATGCTTCTATCTCTCTGTCTGATAGATTGAACTTCTTGTAATAGATCAGAGATTCGAAAGTAGTCCCCTTGAAAAAATCTTTCCCTTAATTCCTCCCATAGTTCTTTAGCAGAATCTATGTACATTACACTCTCTGCAATATCAGGTGCGAGAGTTCTCATAATCCATGAAAGAATCATCACATTACATCTTTCCCTGGCTTCATAATTTGGATCAGTAAGCAGAGGTGTTTTAATGCTGCCATTAACAAACTTCAGCTTATTCTTGGAGAGCAAGGCACGTTGCATGTTCCTGCTCCAAGAAACATAGTTATTATCATTTAAAACATTAGAAACTATAACCAAACCTGGATTTTCTCCGGGGTGCAAGTAGTAGGGACTGGTAGGTATGAGGGATTGATCAAGATCAAAGTTGTTGGCCTTTTGGCTAGTGTATTTTGGCTTTGTTTCAGATTTCCCATCCATGATTCTTCAAAAAAGATGCTAAGAATCACGTTCTTGGCAGAAAGAAAGTGAAAAGCGGAAGCACAACAGGTTAGAAACTTGCTCTGGTACCATAAAGGAGTACCACAACCACTCTTTTTATCATATATGTGAGAGAAGAGATGACAGCCATGGCAGAGAGCGTGAAAAGAGAGAGATTGGAAGAGAAGAAGATGGGTAACGAGGGGGAAGAACATATCTGCAGCGTGATGCAGAACCGGAGCTCGTGAGAGAAGCAAGAGAAAGGTAAGAAACTGTTTTCTATTATTGTTGTTGTGTATATTACAGTAAGGGAAAAACCCAAACGGGTTTTATAGAAAAAGGGTAAAAAGGGTTACAAAGAAACCCTAGATTACTGATTGAATCAGTAATCAACTATAGAAAGGGGGAAAACAAGAAACCTTAAGGGGTTAGGGTTTCAATAGTTAATGCACACTACTTCTGGTCAATATACCATTGCTTCTGGATTTAATTCAATATACCACCGCACACTGCTGCCATTCAGACACACGCATATTGCATTCATGTTCAAAACTCAAGTCTGATTTTAGCATATACATTGTTGCAGTAAATTATGTTGCCTTTTTCAAATTTCATTTATCATTTTGCACCTATTACATCCTAACTTACATTCATTCGCGCATAAAGTTCTGCTGCATTAGTTACATATTGAATTAGGTCCTGCCATTGTTGGAGTATCTACATTTGCATCTGCATCTCTGCATACACTCAAATATGCCCATGCACTCATATTTCATTGCCATCTTGATTCTGCATAGCATTTTACCTATGTTGTCACAGTCTGATTTGCATTGTTGTCACGTGCATAGTAAAATATGGTTCTGTTTTCACTCATTTTGCTGTTGCAATCTCTACTTTCTCTACTGCCATCTTTTCAATTCACATTCATGTTCTAGATTTGGGTTCTGCATACATATAGATGCCATATAATTTTGCTGCTATCAAGAGTTGTGTTGTCACTATTGTAATCTGTTTCTCTGCTGCCACTGCTCACTGATCCTGCAATTATATTTCAATTTCATCTTTAATCTGCATTGAGTTTTTGCTGCTGCTATCACAGACTAGTTTTGCTGCACTTTGGAATCATCTGAAATATAGACCAATATTTCTCAATGTGAGTTTACATGCTTTTAAATCTTGGTTGGTGAAAAGATTATGCTAACTCATTGTGTTGATTTCTCAAATATTCACAATCATTTCAGATTACCTATGAACATATTGGACAACATGCAACCAATGGAGGAGGTAGAAAACACAATTTAGAAGTTGATAACTCTATCTCACAGTACTATTGTAAGCAAATTGTAATTTTCTATGTTAGAATACATGGTGCAGGCCTTTCACAAAAGAGAGAATTAGAGAAAGTAAAAGACTAAAAATGTAAATTGTAATGAATGAATGAATGAAATGTTATATGATTAATCCATGAATATTATATTACAGTGTTTCCTACTTCTTCTGATGTGCTTAAAGTTCAGTTCTATTGAATTTTTATTTGTTCCTTATTTAAATAACTCAATCTTTTTTCTAGACGAGCTAACTTCATCAGAACGTTCTGAACTAGATTATCAAAACAAGATTAAGGATATGAAATCCTTAAATCTTCCTCTCAATGGTTAGAAGCTTCCCAATATACTTTTCCTTACAAAGTTTAGCTTTCTTTTCGATTGATGATTATAGTTTTGTTCATGTGCTAAGACAACAATCATTTTACCTTTTACTAAGAACATTCTTAATTGTTGGTCTTATAGAGAGTTCTCATTTTAGATTATCAATTTAACAAATTATTTGCAATTCAATTTCAATATTTATCTTATTTATGAAAGGCCATTTTGTTTATAATTGTAGGGACAGTCTCACAACTTTTCAAATTGAAATAAAACATTAGAAAAAGTTTGTGAGGAGCTTGAAAAGAAAATCTCTTTGGTCCATAAGATTTGGAAGACATATACAAGATTGTGATTAATAGTTAGTTCCTCATTTGAAACTTACACAGTTGAATTGTTCCATCGTCCTACATTCCTTCTATTCAATATAAAAGTTTTGTACATTGCATTCCATCCATTCAATATAAAAAATTTTGTACATTTTTGGACAAGTGTTTTTCATCGGGGAACTTCTTGACATAAAAGTTTTTGGAATTTTAAAAATTTAAAAAGTATTTCATATAAATTTGGCAGTTTTTAATTATGAAAATATAATATATTTTGTGGCGGTTTTTAACCATAAAAAAATGATACATTTTGTGGTGTTTTAACCATCAAAATATAATACATTTTATAACGATTTTTAACCGTCAAAACATGATACCTTCTAAAGCGGTTTTTAACCGTCAAAATATGATACATTTTGTGACAGTTTTTAACCGTCAAAATATGATAAAATATTATAAAATGAAAGTAAATTTTGTAGCGGTTTTTAATCGTTGATAATTTTTTTTCTTTTCTAACAGCAATACCAACAGTAATTTTTTTTTTGTCACAAACTGTTTTTGACATGCGTTATTTTGACAATTTTTTAAACTGTCAGAAATTTCATTTGTGACGATTTTTAACTGTCAAAATTTATAATTTTAACCGCTACAAATATCAACTTTTTTTGTATTGGTGGATAGGTTCACTTGTAAGAAAAAAAAAATCCTTATAAACTTCAATAAATTAAATAAAATGATAATATAATAATTAATCAAATTGAAAGTCTACTCAACTTGAAAGTGGCCAATTGTTTTATTTAAGGTTTTAAATTGCAGTCCATTCATACTGTCAATTTCGTAGTGTTTGTGGATATTGAGAAAATTTTAAACAAACGTAGCTTATACAATAACAATTTCGAGTCTATTGTAGGGCACAAAAACTTTGATATTATGGCTAAAATATAGTTTTTAACCATTTAGTAAAACTTTCTTTGTAATTAGTCTATCTTGAATTAAGTTGTACTTACGAAAATTCTTATATTGGACTTGATTGACCTTTCAAGTCACAGGTCATGAAGATTTTAAAATTGCTACCGTTATATTAAGGAGTTTAAAACATCATTAACATCTCTGGAATACCCTAACTTCAGAATCATGTAACTTAGTCGATCCCGTCACTCAATTATTTATAGACCATGATCAACTACGGTGCTTAGCCATTCCAGACAAGTTTACCATTGCGTACCAAAAGAAAAATTGAATAAATCGAAAATATGACCGATATTCAAGATTATCTGCAATATATGCATATCAATGTACTAATTACATAGGATACATGAACGGGAAAATCATATTCAAAAATAACTGAAGACCGCTAAAATGGGTCATTGGAGTGATCAGAAGAAAACCTGATTCATAGCATTCATAAGTTGCACCAACACAAATACAAACAAAAACTCTCAAAATCGCCTACTACTGGGTTTAGAAGGGGTTTTGGATTTTGCAAAGTCCAGTAGATCTTTAAAAAGGACATCTTCTGGCTTATCTTGTTTGGTTGGAGTAGACGAATACAGAGATAGATTCTGGGTTTTTTCCAACAAGTTGTCATTTGAGGAACTGGACCCAAAACTCGAAGGAGACATACCTTGTTGCTCAGAAAACTGATGTCTGGGATAAAACATTGAATGTGGTTGTGGACGGAAGCCAGAAGATTCTGTTTCCCGAGGAGTTGGAGTAAGGATTTCCGAGGATTTGTTGATGACAGATGTTTCTTCAGACTCAGGCTGCTTGCTTAAAATTGGTGATGAGGAACAAGGCGGAGAGGAAGACAGTGTTGTAGTGGCTGAGGCAGGATTATTGGAACTAGAATGAGAGGGCTCGACATGTGAAGTTGGTTCAGAAAGTTCATGGGATCCTTCTATTGTGTACACATCACCACTGAGAAAATCAACCATACCAGTATCAGAGTACACTGGTTTCATTGGTGGCGGTGGTGGGGGAAGAATTGGGTTTAGTCTCACCGGTTGTACATTGTTATTGACTTGTTTCCGTCTCTGTGCATTGGTACCACGTGATGACCTGCACTCAAGGTAATATAAACTCGTAAATACTTTCTAAATTGAGAAAAAAGAAAAGAAATGAAGGAGGAAATATCTATCAACCAGTACATCAATTATACAATAAAAGGTTAACTATCTTTTTAGTCTTTGAACTTTGACATGGAATTAGAATGTTTATCCAAAATTTTGATTCATTTTGATCTCTAATCTTTTAAAATGAATGGATAACTTAATTATGTTAAATTTTTTTGTGTCAAACATGTCTGATACTAACATTTGAATTGTTTACCACATGTGACATGTTCTCTCTCAATTCAATGTCATATGGAAAATACGTTTAACATGTCAAAAGAGTCTAAAATACTTGAGATAAAAAAAAATTATATCCATTCATTTTTAAAATTTAGAATCAAAATGTATAAAAGTTTCGAACAAAAACGAATTTCAATTTAAAGTTTAGGAACTAAAAACATACTTAACTCTAAAATAAATCATGTTTTAGACATGTAACCAACATGCTCTCATATAACAGACATAATCCACTACGAGAAAATAACTTTTGTAACGAGTTCAATATAATACTGCAATTTAACCTATGGGCCAGTTGGGCAAAATCATCGTCTGACTCCTCTTCCTCTTCATTCTTTACATTTACAGGTGGCAGAACTGGTGTTTCTACTACTCTTGTGACTGTAACAGGAGTTGCTTTTACAATATTGTCATGTTGCCTAAGCACTCGCTGAAGACTGTCATTCAGTGCCAACCCCTGACATAAAAGTTGCTCATCCCTGAAAAGAATCAAACATTACAGTCATTCTTGTTATATGTTGTTAATTATAGTGACAAAAATGGAATTGGTCATCTTAAACAATATTCTTACATAGTCTCATTCACAAGATGCAGGACACGCTTTTGGTAAGAACGGCATTGGTCAACAAGGTCAACAATCACCTCCTCCTTCACAACCTGCATATTTTGTCCAGAATTTTAAGAAAGAAATTAATATTGATGACTTTTTTCTAGCCAATAAGCTAAATCGAGAAATAAAAAAATCAAATTTTTGAAAATAAATAAAAATTAAATTTCATAAATATTCACTAGATTTCGACAAGTCATTTAAATATGATGACTTGTCTAAATAACAAAATATATATATATATATATATATATATATATATATATATATATATATATCAGCACAAACTATTTAAAAAATGAATAGAAGTACTAAAAAGTTTATTAAGAATTAATTATATAAAAAAATTAAATTACAATTACACAATACCTTTTCTTTAGAAAACAGAAACATCACTTATATAACTTATGTAATCATATCATTCTACATATCATTTTACATTTACCAATTAGTTTATCAGTAATTTTACAAAACACTTTTAATCCAGCTAGTTATCAGTTACTAGTCACCTTTTAGTTAGTTTTGCCAAACAACTTTAAATAACAACAAAATTTAAAAATATATTGTTCATAAATAACCATAGCTGAATAGAGATAATGTAGTAGTCGGATAGTAGATAAAGGACAACAACATAAAAAGTTACACCACCTCAGAACTTTTAGGATCCAAGGCATTAATCATTTCACTCAATACATCGGCTAGTCCTTGAGCATTCTGAATCTCTGGCAAACTGATAACAAGAAAGTTCAGGGGATAAACACCAATACAACTTAAGAAAGAGAATATCCATGCAGTAGATGCTAGTCTACATTTTTACAAAATAAAATAAAATAATTTCCTCCTATGGTCCCTTGCGAGATATGGGCAGAAGTTGCCAATGGAAGAATTTCATAATTGTGAAAATTTCATTATCAGGCAACAGTAATCGAAAAGTAGGTTTGTTCAGAGTTATGAGAAATTTCGTTTTTTCTTATTAACTTTAAAACCATGCCCATAATCCAGAACTTACGGGTACAAAAAGTAAAAACAGCGGAAAGGACCGAAAGAAGATAAAATGACAATGAAAAATATTCTGGTAATGATATATTATGATGTGATACAAAATACAAAGAACTAACCTCAATTTATAGTACAGTTATACTAGATTGCTAATCCAAATTAAATATTAAAATATATCATGAAATATAAGAAAATATGGGAACAATTCAAAGTGAACCTCTAAAAATATGGTAGAGTATTTAATTTTCTAATTCTAAGATACTATATTATGAGCCATTTTCTCGATATGCTAAAACCTTTTACATGAAATTGGGTTTATAAGGATGGAGAAACAAACTTCGTAATCTCATACACGATGTGCAATGACTGAAATTATAAGCCACGAAAAAAAAAAGGTTACAACAGTAAAAAATGATGCAGTTAAAAAAAGTACCTAAGGCCAGATGCATCAGACTGCATAGAAGCCTGAATAGCAGCAGCATCATATTCTGCAGCAGCAATATGAGCAACTGACTGGCTTTGGGGAGGCGTGAAGAAAGGAACACTATTCTCTTCTCGTGGGGGAAATTGAACACCAGCAGACTGCCAGTTATTTAAGAAGTACATAGCAGAAATAAAATATCAATGTTTTCTGAAGAAATTTCTACAATGCAACAACTTAGTAAAAATATTCTTGGCAGAGCATGAGGAAACACTGATGACATTCGGAAAATCAACTGAGACATGTGATGGAGAGATACAGAAAAAGTTGTTGAATGATCGACAAGTCTCAAAAGCATGTTCCAGACAGGTGTAAAAAATTAACAGTCTAAATAAAACATTATCATTCATCACAATAGGAGTGTGTACCAATAGAAAATTAAAAATGTCAATATGTATCAGTTTATAATAGTAATGTCACTTGGAAAAAGTAGAATAACACTTGAAATGTCGAAATTTACAAGAGTAATCACCTTTAATTCATTATATGCTGCATGGTATTGGGGATACCTTCCATTCGGTCCACCAAAAGCTTCTTGCCATGTATCAATCAAAGTCAATATCTTTTCCCTCACACTTAAGTCAGGCTGTACAATAGAATTAAAAGAATGAAACACTTGGTGAGAGAATTTTCCCTTTCAAACATAACCGTTGCAGAAATTATAGAAAATTATGAAAGAAATATGCAAAAAATAGTTGGCACTTGGCACATCCAAGTCAAGCTGTAAACTAAGTTGATCAGTGTTCAAAAACTCATTGAAGCCTGTTGTGTGTACATTATAGGTAAGTAACCCCTGCAAGCACTCATTGAACCTAGGTATTACTGTGACTCTAGCATGTGGCCATGACCCTAAAATTTTCTCTTAAAAATAACAGTAAACGAAATACTCGGTATCAAAAGTCCAAAAATACCTTCTTCTTCACTAATTTAACCAGGTCATGTAAGATATCCCGCTCAATGATCTGAAATACACTGTCACCACAATTTTTACTAAGGGTTTCCAGAGCCTACATAAAATATTTGAATACAAAAATATCCATGTCAGGTAATCATAGTTTTTTATGTTATCACCATTTGGAAGCAATTTAATTATAGTATCTTTCATGCAGACAGAATGACATGTCTGAGGACTTTTACATAATTTACACCATTTGCAAAATTTTAGTAAAATAGAATATAACTTAATTCATAATATCAAATTGAATGAAATGCTTAATAATTTTGTAGTTAAAGAAAGTACTGACAAAAATGGAAAGTTCTATTTTGAAAAATACTGACAAAAAGAGCCAGAAGTTGTATTTTGGGATTTTTACTGCTCATTCGCTTCTTAAGTATCTTTATTGCATCCTTTGCTTGCCTGCAAATTCAATCAGTTCACCAACAAAGATGAGGAAAATACTAAGGAATCCCCGCAAGAAAAAATCGAAATAAGGGTTGAAGCAATTTTATACTTGAGACCAAAATCTAAAAAGTGAAATAAACTCAAAATAATCTTATTCCGCTTGGAGTCCTCCTATTCCGATGAAGGTTGACTAACCAATAGATTTCGAATATGTTATAATTATAGAAATAAGGAACTAATTCTAGATTTTATATATATATATATATATATAGGAACATTTATATTTACTCCTGTATCATATATATGTTATTAGAAGATATCAAATCTCCTCCATTTCTTGTATCTTTTTCTTTTTCTCAATATAACTAAAGCACCATGTTGTTTCAGAAATACAGTTTCAGCTTAATGTTTCTCTCTTTCCTAGAATTTAACATGACATCAAAGCCTTTTCCAAAACAGTGTTGGCCAGGTAAACCCACTATCTCCAGAGAATTTCTCTCTTTTTTGTGAACTTTTCTCCCAGGTTCACATTCACTATCTTGCCGTTGCCTACTGACAGCCAACCTTTGTCAAGGTCGCCTCCTCCCTGCGCTCCTTGTTAAGACTTGGTCTAATGCAAGTTTACAAGCACTAGACTATCTCTTTGTGGACAAGTTTTTGATGATTACAAATATAATTATGTTATTATGAACATTCTAACATGTGTTTTGTTTACAATGAGATTATAATATATAAAAAATAGAAAATGTCAATCTTATCTTCATCCTTACGCTAGATGATCTATCATATACTCTATAATATCAAAGGCAACTTGAAACTAATTCAAGTCGATTTTAGTTCTATCTTTGAAAGAAGTACTTATAGACGAATGATTTCAACACACACACACACAAGCCTACTGTGAATGAAATTTAACCTTCTATCAAGATGTTGACTACACAAGCAAAGTATTAGATGATATAATATTTTGTTTAGTAGTTGGGCTCAGCCCATTATGTATTTCTAGGTTTGGCCCATTATCAATATAAATAAACTATCCTTTGTGTAGGGTTTACACAAGGGAGATTAATCCCAAACCTTTTCATCTTATTTTACATGGTATCTAGAGCTTAGGTTAGTTTACTGCAGCCACTGTCCAGCCGCTCATTGCCGCCGCTTCTGCCGCCGTCGCCGGAGCTGCAGTTTTGACCGACGACCAGACGGTTTTGTTCGTCTCGGCCAGGCGACTCCAACGCCGCAGAGATCGCCGCCATCGAAGCTCTCACGCGCCTCCACGCGCCACCGCAAGCTCCGGCAGCCGCCCACCCTCCACCACGGGTGACGGCGCGTCGCCGGTCGTTTTCTGCGCCGATCAACTTCACCTGAGTCGCCTTCTTGAGCTCTTTCTGAATCTGTGGTTGTTGTTTCAATCGGAGCACCTTGAATTTTTAAGGTTTCTCTCTCTATGGCTTCTTCCGCTGCCAATTCGGGTGTGTCGTCTTCAAGCACTCTGCTGTCTGAACCCTCTGTTTATACCAACTACGTCAATGTGCATTTATCCATTGACAAGTTGGATGGCACAAATTACGCAATATGGGCATCCGATATCAAACTTTGGCTCAAAAGTCAAGGATATGAAGATCATCTCACCCAAAGTGTAACTACAGTTGTTGCAGATGAACTTTCCCGCTGGACGAAAATTGATGCTCAGTTATGCATCGTCATTAAGTCCACTATTAACTCTTCGCTGAAACAAATGTTTCATTTATATGAAACATGTTCAGACGTTTGGGTATAGGCCAAGTTGTTATACACCAATGACACTCAGCGTCTTTATGGTGTTTGTCAGGATCTTCTCACGGTTGTTGCTCCGCGGAGTCCTGGTCCCATGGCTGAACATTTGGGCAAAATTCATGCCCTTCTCCATGAGTTTAATGAGTTATTGCCTCTGGCCTCCACTCCAGCCGAAAAACTTGAGCAACGGTCAAAGTTCTTTATGTTGTTGGCATTACATGGTCTTTCTGATGAATATTCTCATGTTCGCGACCAGATTCTGGGGTCTCCTGTTGTGCCCAACTTCACTGCTACTAGTTCTGCCCTTTTACGTGTGCCAAGAAAACAAATCATTGATACATCTACTTGTGCTGATGATTCCTCAGTCTTGGTCTCTCAGTGGGATGATCGCAATCGTTCTCGCAATCCGAGAAAGGGACGACCCAAGTGTGACTATTGTGGCAAATTAGGCCACAAGATTGACAAGTGTTGTGCTCTTCATGGACGTCCTCCTCGATCTGCTGCAGTGGTTCACTCTGATCCTCCTCCCCGATCAGCGACTGTGGATCTTGCTTCATCTGATACCGCAGGGCACCCTGCCATTTTCAACGACTTTCTCAAATGGTATGAGGAATGTCAGAGTTCTAGTTCCACTACATCTGCCTCTGTTGCACACACAGGTACATCATTTGTTGGCCTGACTTTGTTGGCCTGATTCACAAATCTTTATATGGCCTAAAGCAGTCTCCTCGGGCCTGGTTTGGAAAATTCAGTAGTGTTGTTCAACAATTTGGCATGTCTCGCAGTGAAGTGGATCATTCAGTTTTTTATCATCACTCTAGTGCTGGATGTATCTACTTAATAGTATATGTTGATGACATTGTTCTCACCGGAAGCGACAACCTTGGCATCTCCCTCTTAAAACAACATCTTTGTCGTCATTTTCAAACCAAAGATCTTGAAAAACTCAGGTATTTCTTGGGTATTGAAATAGCACAATCCAATAGTGGTATTGTCATATCTCAGAGGAAATATGCATTGGATATTCTGGAGGAAACTGGGTTAATGAATTCTAAAGCTGTAGAAACACCCATGGGTCCTAATATTAAACTTCTACCTAAATAGGGGGAGCCTTTCTCAGATCCTGAACAGTATAGACGATTAGTTGGAAAGTTGAATTATCTTACTGTTACTCGTCCTGATATTTCCTATGCTGTTAGTGTGGTGAGTCAATTCCTTAATTTCCCATGTGAAGAACATTAGAATGCAGTCATTCGCATATTAAAGTATATCAAAAGCTCTCCTGGAAAAGGTTCACTATATGATTCCAACTCTGATACAAAAGTTGTATGTTATTCAGATGCTGACTGGGCAGGATCTCCTTCCGACAAAAGATCTACTTCCGGATATTGTGTCTCGATTGGTGGTAATTTGATCTCTTGGAAGAGCAAGAAACAAAGTGTTGTGGCAAGATCTAGTGCAGAAGCGGAATATAGAGCTATAGCTTTAGCCACGTGTGAACTTGTTTGGCTTAAGCAATTGCTTCAAGAATTGCAATTTGGAGATGTCACTCAAATGACACTCAAATGTGACAATCAGGCTACTCTTCACATTAGGTCTAATCCTGTCTTTCATGAGAGGACCAAACACATTGAAATTGATTGTCACTTCATTCGAAAAAAAATCCTATCCGGGGACATCAAGACCGAGTTTGTCAACTCAAGTGATCAATTAGCAGATATTTTCACTAAGTCTCTTCGAGGACCTAGAATTGATTATCTTTGTAACAAGCTTGGTACATACGATTTGTATGCACCAGCTTGATGGGGAGTGTTAGATGATATAATATTTTGTTTAGTAGTTGGGCTCAGCCCATTATGTATTTTTGGGTTTGGCCCATTATCAATATAAATAAACTATCCTTTGTGTAAGGTTTACACAAGGGAGATTAATCCCAAACCTTTTCATCTTATTTTACACAAAGCATGTTATCTCATTAACTGAATGTCAACAAGCCTACTGTGAAGGAAATTTAACCTTCTATATCAAGATGTTGACTACACAAGCAAAGCATGTTATCTCATTAACTGAATGTCATTATTTGTTCTTAATGATCGGGTACCCCACTTTATCATTTCCTTTACATGTTTTTAGTATCATATGTTTTGTAAATAACCTCACAAATGGTTAAGATATTTCTCCTCAACCATTTGATTGTCTTTGTGGGATATCATCGCTTTCAAAAATGGTATCAATGTTTCTCTTTCGATCATCATAGGTATTTCATGTTTCTTACCATCCCTTTCTTTAAGTTTATTCCATATTACACAACTATACATTCTAACGACGACATATATAGTCACTTTTCCACAATTGTCAAACATCCTTCATTACCACATGACATCTTTTTCATAACTTGATACGCTTCTCCATTGCCTCTTTAGATATATCAAATTCGCTCACAACCTAATGAAATTCTAGTACAGGATCCATCGATGAATCATGTTTGATCCTTTCCTGACATCATCTTTCATACACGGTCTAGTGTCCCTTGAAAATAATTGGTTTGTTATTATTCAAAGAGGAATACGTACTACTTGTAACCCGTCTCCTGACTATACAAGCCTTATTTATCATCGGTTTTCCACCAAACTTTATATACTTGTTTGTTCTTGTTATCTTCTATTCCTATTCCTAAGCCTCTAGGTGAAGTTTTATCTCACCTAGAGTGACGACAACTAATGCTTGACAAGATGTGTACCCTTCAAAGTAGTGATAGTTGGAATTGATTCCACTTCCGGTAGTTATTCACAACTGGACTTTGTTTCAGCTTAACATCATAAATGTATTTCTACATGGTGATCTTGATGAAGAACCTTAGATGGAGCAACATTCTTAATTTGTTTCTTGAGGTGAGTCATCTCATATTATATGACGTCTATGCAGGTCCCTGTATGTTCTCAAGCAATCACTTTGTGCATGGTTTGGTCATTTTCAAACTATCATCCAACAATTTGAATTAATACAAAGTGATGTTGATCATTCTTTGTTTTATCATCATTCTCTCGGGGATGTGTATGTGAAGAATTAAAGTATGAGTCTTAGTCCTACACTGAGTAGAACTGAGAAAGTTAAGCAATATAAGAATAAAAGACTCAAACTCATAGTCTTGAGGTTTTGGGTTGGAAGTTATGTCGTAATCTTTTATATGACTTTTCTCAAGACTCATTGGTCTTAAATCTCCCCAATATCTTATATCTCCTCCTGAAGGACCTGACAATGATTTCAAAGTCGATGGTTCACCTTGGTGATTGATTTAGATGAGAACAGTATAGAGTGAGTAGTGAAGAAGTCATGTTTATTGAAAGGCTTCCAAACAGAGTCTTCACGCAATTGTGTCCCGCTATGACAAAACATATATAAATAATGGTCAACATTGAGGTACTCGTGGTTAAAAATATTTCCACTTGAGGAGAAGTTTAATAATGTGGAAGGGACAATCTACATTGAGTAAAAATCCAAGTCTGGGTCTAACTCCTACGTTCAATAGAAATAAGAAAGTTTAGCAACATATAAAAAAGAATACCCGCAAATTGTTTTAAGGTTTTGGATTAAAGCCTTTATATGGGTTGCTTCATGGCTCGTTGGTACCGAATCTTCACCGGAGTATTCCCCCTTAAAAGACCCAACAATGTCTATTGTATTGTGTATGTAGATGACATTGTTATTATAAGTAGTGATAAGGAAGGTATTGTACAACTAAAACTATTTTTCTCAAAATATCTAGAAAACAAGAACGTGGACACTTGTGATATTTCATTGGTATAAAAATGATAAAATCCAACGTGTATCAAGGAAAATATGCTCTCAATATTCTACAAGCAATGATGATAAATGCTAAATATGTAACAAACAATGACTCTGACTATCAAACTTGTACCTGACCAAGGAGAATCATACTTTTATCCAAACAGATACAAATAGTTGGTAAACTAAATTACCTCATTGTTACTTGTCCCAATATTGCCTTTGTAGTTTGTGTCATAAGTCAATTTTTAAACTCTTTTGTCAAGATCATTAGAATGCAATCGTAATCCTAAAGTACTCCTAAAAAATGCCTAATTTACGAAGATAAGAGAAATACTCAAATTGTTGGTTATCCTGACACTGACTAAGCACGCACACCGAGCGATAGACAATTCATTAGTATTGTGCTCTTGTTGGAGGTACTTTAAGAAAAGGGAAAGATAAGAGACAAAAATGCTATGGAAATATCAATTGCAAAAGTAGAAAATAAGGCAAAGACATTAGTCACTCATAAGCTGATATGGCTAAAACAACTCCTCAAAGAGCTCAAATTTAAAAATCCCAAATACATGTTGTATGCAATAACCTAACAACATTACACATAAAATCTATTCTTGTCTTTCATGAGAAGACCAAACATATTGAAGTAGATAGTCCTTTCGTAAGGAAAAAACTGGAGTGTGAGGACATCACAAATAGATTTGTCAACTCTAATAGTTGACTTATTCAACAAGTCTCTAAGGAGACCAACAATCGACTATATTTTAAGATGTTAAGCACATACAACTTGTATGCTCTAGATTGAAGGGGATTATTATAATTATAAGAATAAGAAACTAAACCAATATAAACAAGAATATCTAGATTTTATATGTATTATGAGAAACGACTTTACATTGTTTCAGCTTCTCTTTCCCAGAGTTTAACAGATGCAATTTTATCCCTCGTCTACAGTTGGTGTGGTTCTATTATTCATACTAAGTCCTTCCGCGGATATTGACACTATATTTTCAGAAAAGTGTTCCTCGTCAACAGCAGATTGACTAGGGGATTTAATTGTATCAATTCAGAAAATATTGGCCAACAGTGCTGCAACTGATAATGAAATGGACCACATCAAATACAAAGGAAACAAAGCATACCAAAAGTGTAACTAAACCTCATTATACTGCAAATTTAGAATCATAGGATGCAACCATTCTCTAGTGTTTTATAAGAACCTTTATACTCACCAACATACAATTCTCCAGCAATAAAATTCTTAATAGGTAAATATATCAGTTACATTAGCACCGTCCAAGATGGACTCCTACAATTAATTTTGATGCAATCTCTAAAACATGATGGTCCCTAAATGCGAAAGAAAAGGGGTGTTTAGCATTTCATTAAGAAACAGTTCAACCCTTTCAAAAGGATAAGAAATAAAAATTAAGAAAAAACAGATATTGAGGTCAGTGCACCAGATACAGATGCAGAATAAAGGTGGTATTGTCCAATAACATGCACCATAGTGCTTGACTAATTCAATTCTCTAAACAACACAAAAGAATTTGTAGCAAACAAAAGAAAAATATCTTTCACGCCGTCCTACTCCCATGGAATTCTCCAAACCATAGTATAACCAGTAAAAGCAGAGTGGAAAATGTTTTTTTTTAAACAATCACTAAAAGATTTACTTTAATGTAGTTCTAGATCAATAAAATATAATTACAAGCATTGTTAACAAAGTTCAAGGCCAGTCAACAACTAGTTTCGTGTCCATTTCTTCATTTCAAAAAAAAAAAAATCCGCATAAAGCATATATAATAGAGTAGAATAATGGGTTAAAGAAATAAAATAAAACAAGAGAGATACCTAGGCTCCATATTAATGATATCACACAACTCTATGTTAATTGCCCAGTCTGGCCCAATCAGCATGTCACTAGTTGCCCTCTCAGCACAGGCTGATGCATTGTTAGCCATTTCTCTGTCCCTCTCTCCAGTCAAACTCAATTTTCAAATTTAATTCAAATGTTCTGCAAATTCGAACACAAAATTATATCATTAACAAGATTAAGCCAAAGTAAAAGCATTAGAAATCAAACACCATAAAATAAACTTCGGACTGCACCATACACAATACTAGTTTTATCTGATCAGAGGTTTCACTCACAATCTACGATTCAGACAATCAAATTTTCTATTGAAAAACTAAAAGAATGCAAAAGAAATTATCCACCCTGTTAGTCAAAATTATAATTGTAAACAAAAACTCAATTTGCTATTTAGCTCAAAATAATAACAATAACGTTCTTATTATTAAGAATTATAATAATATTGTCGAACTGGAGAAATCTTAAAGCCAGAGAAAACATGAAAACGTTGTGCACAGAGCAATCGAAATTTCTGTCAGCGTGAGGCAAACGAAGGCAAACGAAACGACAAACCAGCAAATAGATCATAATGACGCAAAATTAACTACTTTACATGATCAGATGAAAAACCCGCCGATTAGTATTGAAAATGTAAAGCGAATTATTAGCGATTCGGATAATTGAATGAAGAATAAGGTAGCCATAGCTCTGGGATTGGGAAATGGGGATTGTTGGCGCCTTTATCAAGTGTGTGGGTCTGCTTCGTTTTTCTTTTTCTCTTTTTTGTGTCATTTTAATATTCAACTTTTCTAAGAAACTATTGCTCGTTTCTCTATATACGTTATGTTGAGAACAAATTATTGTATAAAATATTATACAATAATATGCATTAAGTATTATGCTGAAAATACAATCGTTAATTACGTATGTTTATTATTTTTTTATTGAGTTAAAATTGAGTTGTTGTAATACCTTTTATTATTTTATATTGATTTGTATATGAATTTTAAATTTAATACATTTTTCATTATTTATTTATTCATTTTTTCTTTTGTTTTGTGTAAATTTGATATATTAAGAAAATTCAAGATATGTGAAGTTATGACTTAGAAAAGAATAATGAAATATAAATAATAAAGAATTTAAAGATTTTAAAGATTTTAAAAAGTAAAATGTAAGAAATGGGAGAGAATCATGTTTCCACTGATTTAGAAGGCAATAAATAGAAGAAAATAAGAAAAATAAATTTACTTATATTAAAGACTGTATTTAGAAGTGTTAAAAAAAGTCTCCTTCAATATAAAGATTAGATAGATAGTTAATATTAATATTAATATTAATAATTGTTTTAGACAAAAGTCTATATATTTCGAGTTTGAGCATTTAATATATATGTTTTTAGATGTTCCTATCACACGTGGTGTTAGGATCTATTTGTAAATGTACAAGCAATTAATAATTGTCCCCTTTCATAGATAGTGCGCCTTGTGAATCAAGAAGTTACCTAATTTAAAACTTTATTTCCAAATTACGATGCTAAGGTTAGGGACTCTGTGGTATTAGGTCTAATATTAATTTGGATCATTAGATTAAATGTCGATTTAATAAGTAATTGTTTAATGTTATATCTTTAAGAATATGAGAAAAATCATGTAATGAAAAGATGATATTTGAAATAAAACTTAATAGAAAGTTTTGGATTCCAAAAATTGATAAGAATTTAAGAGGTCACACGAAGAGAATAAAAGAATTCTAAGAAACAAGAAGAAAAAGACAATGTTTTATGAGAATTATTATCTCTTTTAACTAAACAACTAAGTAATCACCTAAAAAATAACCAAACAGATTGTCCCATCACCAATTTAAGGATCAACCTCAATTTCATCTTACGAGGTTAGCTGAGGTACATAACGTACATAACTAACATGCATTTATCCAAACCCACGTTAAGGAATTGAATCCTAAATTGGTATTAGGACAAGTATTTTAATAATTTTAAAAAATTGAAATGTATAGTATTTAAAATTTTGTTATTGAATTTCTAAATAATTTGGATAGAGTAATTAAAATACTTTACATTTCAATTTTTTGTTTAAATAAAATAATTGAATTTTTTTTATGAAATAAAATTTCATCTTAACAATATTTATTTTAATATATAAAATTTTCAAATTAAATTTAAAAGCTATTATAGTTAACTTACAATATTTAAATTCAGTCAAATATTGATCGAATCAATTAGACTGAATTTGGCCAAATTTTGATCGGTGTAAACTAAGTCGATTTAACCAAATTTGGGTTGGGGTCTATTTGGTCGAATTTGGCCAAGGTTTATTTGGCCAAATTTGGTCGAATTTCGATCAAGCCAACTTTGCCACAATCTACCAATTTTAGCTGGGATGACTCGGTGGAATTCGGATAGTCAACTTGGTTGAATTTTGGCTAGGTTTATTGGGTTGAATTTCGGTGAGGGTAGACCTGACCAAATTTTGGCTAAGGTTGACTCAACTAAATTTTGCCAAATTTCTGTTTGGGTGAATTTTGTCGAATTTTATTCGAGGTCCACTTGGTTGAATGTGACCCAATTTCAGACAAGGTCGACTCGCCCTAATTCAGCTGAATTTTGGTCGGATCAACTCAGTTGAGTCAATGTTGGTCGAATTTCGGTCGAGCCCGCTCCTACCAAATTAGGTTAAGTCAGCCCCGACCAAAATCTTGACCAAGTTGAATTCGGTAGAGTTGGTCCCAACAAAGTTTCGATTGAGTAACCTCGATCGAGTTCGATCGAGTTAGCCATAACCAAGTATTTGGCTAAACTCGGTTGAGTTGGTCATAACCGAAATTTTTTTGAATTCAGCCTGAACTGAATTTCGACCGAGTCAATCCTGGTTGATTATTGTTGGCCAAGTCGACCTCGACCTTTTTTCATCTTGAACAATGAGGAATTCCACAAATTATGGAATTTCAAATTCCTTCTTTTTTGACTGAATTTCAAATTTTACTATTTTAGTTATTTGAAATACCATCTTAAAATTCCTCAATTTCATTTTTCTCTTAATTCTCTCATCCAAACAAGTCATTTTACTTCAAAGAAATTAAAATTTTTCAAATAAATGAATTATTATCTTAAATTGCCTCATTCAAACACACCATAAGTTTAAATTGCCTCATCCAAACACACCATAAGTGAAATCATTAGGATAGGACACTACATAATCTTTATGTGATAGCGAAGAAACTAAAATACTTGAGTTATCAATTTATTAGGTAATAGTCTAACCTCAACGGAGTAATTAATTTTAAGTAAACAAAAAGTTATCCAAATTCTATAAATTATGGGTTAAATATGTTTTAATCGCTATACTTGAACTTAAAATTAGAATTTATCGTTATCTTAAACTTTGTTACAATTAGATCCTCAAAATTTAAAAATAAGTAGACATTGTCTTGCTAACCCAATTGTATATACTTTTTTTGATGCGTTAAATAGTATTTTAAGTTCACGTTTTAGTTATTTGTACCATTTGATACATTCTAATTCAAATATTGGTCTAAAATATCATTTGTCACATAAAAAAAATAATTAACATTATTAAATTAAAAGAACTATATTCGTTCACTTTCTCAGTTTTTGAAACATAAATATATTAAAATTTGGAACAAAAACTTTAAACTTTGAAACTAAAAATATATTTAACTCTAATATTATTTATATCACCTAGTTATGTCCTTCATAAATTAATGAGATACAAGATTGAATATGAAAAATGATATAGTGACCCTACGGCCCTTGTTGCTTTAAGTCACAAAACAAAAGTTAATATAAAGAAAGTAGATCGGTCAAAAATAGGATAACATTGAGAGACGGATATGCTAAAGGAAAGGCTGAGTATAAGTTACATCTTATAAGCTTTGGTTTGAAACAAAAGGGACAAGTTAAAGCCCTACCCAAGTGAGACACTCAATAACTTCGATTTTATTCATAAATATATACACATTTTGATGCAAGTAGAACCAATGCATAATTTTCAACTCTCATCATCAAGTCAAGAACCTTTCCAACAAGTTCCCAAAGAAGAAGCTTGTTTTGGCCCATCCTCGGGTTTCAGCTGGTGCTTTAGCATTGCCAGGTACCCTCTTCACATTGACCATCACTGTTTGTCCAATTTCCTTGCGTAATGCTTCGATGATCTTCATGTCCACTGGGTTCCCAGATGAATCTCTGACGTAGAACACATTTAGCCCTTTCTCTCCAATGGTTGACACACCTGCCCTACTAACTGTTAAGCCATTTTCTCGTAGAATCCTTGTCACTTCTGACAGCAATCCCACTCTGTCCTTTGCACACAGTTCAAGGCTCACACCCTGTGTCCACCATCCACAGGATCAATGCTAACAACACTATGATGATGATGATGATTAATTGTATTGTATGCATAAAATGTCAAATAGGATAGTGACATTTATCACTTAATTAATTGTATGTTGTTCCAGAGTATGACTTATTGTGACATGCATCTGTCACATTAACTCAATTTGCATATGATAAAACCAAACAACAAACTTTGCCTTAATGTTTTTAACTTGTATTTTTTAGGTGATAGGGATGTGGATGAGATGATATTACGTGGAGATTATAGGTTCTTAAGCTCTAATGCTCTATTGAAGACAAAAGACCATCACTGTCACCGATTCATTAGGTGGATATGATGGTCACATACAATCTGAGTGGAACTTAGCCCCATATATCTGCCGTACCATTCGCAACAATACAAGTAGATAGCTGCAGGTGCAAAATGTATTAATTGGGTTAAACTCAGAAGAGTTTCTGATGAAGAGAAAGAAAGAGGGAAAGAAAGAAATGAGCAGAAAAGAATACAGTAGATCGCTGACTTCACAACAAAAGGGGTCAAGAGAAAATCAATTCACTAGTTACAACATAGCATAAAGATTGTTGCAACACCATCTTATGAAATCAAGTTGCATGAAGAACTTACTAAGTTGAGATCCAGAAGTTCATCACCGCCTTCGTTTTTTGGTTTGGGTTAAAAAAACATGCATCAATCAAATGTAAACTGCACATTACCTCGCTAACTCTTCTTTGAATGGCAGCTTCAATGCATTTGATGACCCTTTCTTTCTCTCCTTCAGTATCAAGCGTGCATCCATCCATGTGCCGGATAAAGTACTCCTAACAATGCACATCAAACACATTTTTCAACTTGATCTTCTACATCTATTTTTTTGAAGAATAGTTTATCTACTAACAATGCAAATGAGTTTTCAATGTTTTACAATTACAATTTTTCACGTAAAGTAGATTTGTTCATTTTTATGCTACAACATTGAATTACATAACTGTGTAAAAGACTCTAGTAAATTCAATTCTTTTCCCGAGTAATTCCCGTACGAATCATTTCAACTTTGTAGTTTCTGATAAACTATTTACATTTGTATCCTAGAGAGTTGGGTTAAAACCAATTGAGCACACCAAAAGTTAAAAGATGAATGTAATTATGTATGATTTGGTAAATTGAAGTACAGAATGGATCATTGTTGATAAGTGATGTGTACCTGGGATGCATATTGCCCTTCTGATGAGATTGTAGCATGGAAAACCACATACTGCATGTCGGTGAGAGTGCAAACAATGTCAAACATCAATTTTGCTCGATCTTTGCATCTTACAGTAACTACTGAGTACCCTTTTTCCACAATGCGTTCTATTCTGATTTTTGGCCTAAAAGAAGGAGGACAATCTGTTGTTGTTACTCCAGCACTTTCGTAGTCCCTGTCAGCAAATAGCATTTGGTGGAGCCTGCGATCCATGTGCGTGAAACCCATTGAGAAACTGGTCCTAGCCACTTTCTCGTCATCCTCACACACGCGTAGGATGTGGTTGAGCTGCTCCTCCATAATAGACAATCTTTTTGATTCATCCATGGCTTGGTTTGTAGCATCATTGACATAAAGGACACAAGCTATTCTCATGTTATGAGTCCAAACTTCAGCAGCAATCACATTGAATTGGAGGCTGGCAAGGACTGCTGATATCTCAGACAAGAGACCCGGGCGATCCCTTCCAATAAGTTCAATGGCTGTATGATCACCAATTGAGTGAACTCCAACCCTTTTGCCTTGCCAACTCTTCACTCCTTCTGTGCTCTGGCCCTTTGGTCCTAGAGCCTGTTGTAATGTTCCCAAATAATAATCAGTATTTGATGTGTGTTAAATATTTATGTCACTGTGAGGAAGCACTTCTGCTATATTACATATGTAAATGAAGGGTATCTAGCTACTAGAAGGAACCTGTTTTTCTTAGCAACATCACTAGTGTATTTTCTAGATTGTGGAAGTTCCTAGGAGAGTTCGCAAGTGCATTGGAGACTCAAAAATGAGAAAGGATACAAATCATATCTGGTTTTGAATATGGCGTGAACCAAGTATTTTGTTTATACTACTACTGATTTTTTTTAAAAGAACAAATTCATGATTTGTAGTAATGATGTGTGTTTCCTTTTCTAAGACATATACAGATTATTGTCCACACAATGCTCCAGTTAACTAACTCTTAATTATTATGCTATTTCCGTTCACTACATCAACAATCTAAGTTTTTTTCCATGATTGTTTGTTTACTAATACTATCATATTATATTTTACTGTAAGAATATATCATACATAGAGGAGAAAGATTAATACCTTTTCAATGAAGTCTATTGTTTTGCTGTCTGTTATCTTCTTTCCTTGCTGATCGGTGACATGAAATACTGTTTATTCAATTTGGTAAACATGTCAGTTGTAAAATACTTGTGTTAATGGGGAGTGGGTTTAGCTATGAATTCATCTTTATTTACTAGATATCCTTAATCAAATATGTTCATAAGAACAAAAATGTCTTGTTTTCCATACAAGCACTTAATCTGCCAAACAGTAGACTATCCCTCTATTTGGCTCAAATATGCATAGAAAAATAAATACATAATGGACATACATGGTCAGGAGAAAACTGAAAGTAATGAAGAGCATCTCGATAGCAACCAGTGTTTCTCAATAGTAACCAGCTCTTAATTAGGCTAACAACAATCAAGGACAGGACAAATTTTTGTAGTCAATGCATTACCGATTCAAGTTTTCAATCACGAACATACCATCCATAAACCATCCACCATCAGAAGATATGTAAGCTTTTGTAATTATGAAGTCAAGGTCTGTCAGGATTTGCACCACTTCCAGCAGAATTCCAGGTTTGTTAATACTATCAAACTGCATTTATTATTTTTAGAAAAATAAAATTCCGTTAGATATTGCATCAACTTATCTCTATATTAATGATTCGCTCATGAACTACGGAAAAAATATGATCTGATGATGATAGTCACTTGGGGAAGCTAAAATGGTTTGTGTATCTTAATATTTTTACAATCGACTAAATGGGATCTTAACAGAAATTCTGTCTGTTCAATATGCTTTTCAATTCAGTTTTCAACTATCTTTTCTGTTCACTATTCAGATTAGAACAAGGAAGAAACTGGGAGCATGTTTGTAATCAAAGGCAATGAAGAAAGTGGTCACATGGGGCAAGAATTTGAATTATTTTCTAGTCAAATGAAATTTGGCGAAAGTTTTTGACTTAAGTCAGAGAATTGACCAAGGTACAATAAAGTCTCATTTGGCATACAAGAATAAGAATAAAGCTAAATTCAACGTAGTGTGAGAAAAACAAAGCTCTAGGTTAAAGTAACTGTAAAATCCATATGGTTTAGTTATGTTTCTCAAGATGCTCAGCTTCCAAATCATGACTCAGAACACAACGAGGCCATATCATTATCATAATTAGTCATTTTGAGAAATTATACCTTGATTAGTGTACAAGCATGGCAACTATCATTGTCCACAGAGACCCTGCGAAGTGGAAACAAAGTTACCATCAAAGAGTCACTTCTTCCGGGTATTAGAAATTCCCTTCACAAACCCCATTTTCACATGGAGTTAACCTTGGACTCTAGTGGGGATTAAATTGATGAAGAAGACTAATTAAGTTAAGAATTACTCAAGCTTTTAAATTTTTCGTTGTGCTTTTCTTTTCCTTTTACCTTTGTGACTACATTAAACCAGTTAAGCTATAAATAAATGCTGAGAGAATCTACACAATTTGCAGACCATTGCTAAGAAAAAGAAAAGAGAAGAAAACTAAAGCTGTAATTCAAGGGAAGATAAAACAGTGCACCTTGGAGGGTTGATTCTGTTGCTGAAGTTCTCATACTCCGGATCAAAATATGGCCAACAAACTTTTGCCATTCAATCAACTTCCCCAGTCAACAACTTTCCTTGTTTTCCCTTTATCAGAGTGAAAAAGTCTAGTCAGAGAGAGAAACAGAGCAGTTACTTTCTTGTGCAGATTCCTACTTGCATTATACAATATAATATAACTGCCTAGTGCAAAACGGACCACAGGTAACTAATGAGACCTACAACAAAGGAATCAAATGAGTTTTGAAGTTCCTAAGACAGATCCAATCATCAGTTACATGAATGCTATATGTTATGGTGCACAATGGTTCTATGAAGTGTAGTGCATAACGTGCCATATTTATACCTGTAATATTTCACAAATTTGAAAAGCATCACACAATCAAAATCATATTTTAAAACCATGATGTCATCAGTGGGGGATGATAGAGCACTACTTAATGCAATGCATTAGGCGCACATTCTTGCAAGCATGAGTATAGAATCCTCGTGCTTCATTTCCTGACCTTTGAACATGACATTAGGAATAATAACAAGTTAAGCACCGAACGTTCCTTTTCCAATAGATTATCAAATGCAGAGACAGAGACAGAGACAAGAATAAAGAGGATGACAGGAGAATCATGGCATCAGTAAAAGGAGACATTTTCGGTGCAAAACCTAGATGGGTACGTGGAAGAATCCAGAGATAGTATATTAATGACATAGTGGAAATATTAATTGCTATAACCTTTTCCTTTCTTTCGAGCACACATAATAAAGCAATTTACTTTACAAATAGAGTAACAAAACTCAATTATTACAGAAAGCAAGATGGTTCGTGTGGTTGAGAGCTTTTCATATAACTTTTTCATAAGTTCCATGTCTTGCATATACTATAGTGATTGTCTTCTGATTATTGTGTGGTTTATAATTTCGTTCTAGCAAGAATCACCCTCATGCAACCACCTTTAATGTTATGTATGCTAGGTAAGCAATATATATATATATATATATATATATATATATATATATATATATATATATATATATATCGTGGGATTGACACAAACTTTATATAACTTCTGGCAATTTTCTTTTTTTAGGTTTCCAAATTGTATTTGAGTAGTGTAAGATCAGTACAAACTATAATTTTGTACTGGTTTTAGAACTCTGAACCAGATGTCCTCGCAAATATTTATCTTGTATGTAACAGTAACAACAGTGCAAGCGAAATCTAATGACTAGAAAAAGACCCTTGACATGAAAAAATAAAAGATAGTTGTATGTTCCAGATTCAAACTCAGAAATACGTTTATTTCATTCACAATGATCAAATCCTGGGTCTATTGCTTAGTGAGAGGTCTTGCAAACTTGAGTTGATATCATGTTCATTCTGATGCCATATATTAATGTAATTTATAAGTCCAATCCACTTCAACACAGTTCCAAACACGCCATCAAGCAACAACAAGAATCCACGTGGTGAAGAGACATATTTAAGCTTTACAAGGCCATGCATATCATACCCAAATGAATGACAACTAAGCTTTGCCACGAATTCGTGACTCTGTATCATAGCAGCAAACAGTTGAATGGAATCTTAGAAGTCCGACCAAAGTGATTTGAATGTGACATAAATATCTGATTCCAACTTCGATAAGAATAGTTGTTTTGTTTCACTTTATTTGTGAATTTACCATCAGAAAAGGTACACATCCGTGCCCAATTGCCCTTACCTTATCCTCCACAATTATTCCGTAATATAGAAAGATCTTCGGTTACCACCGTTCAATTTGATGACCAAAACTAACGCGCTTTTCTGCAAGTTTCTGAAAAATATTCTTTCATTGCGATTATAACATTGTGGTTATAGCACACAAATAAGTTTATATGGTGATTAAATACATTGTACTGATAAATTGTGGGGTAATTTATGTAGCCGGAAAACTATGTTTCATTCTCACTTTATGCAAAAGTTCATTGGCCAGCGACAACAATAGTATTACAACTAATGTTTCATGTGAAAAACTCATTATGTGTTCATCAAGAGTAATAATATTGTAATCTATTAACAAATAAATTATAAACAGATGATTTAGAATTTAAATAAAGTTACATTTCAAGATATATTTATTTAAATAGGATTATCCATGTATAATGCTTAAAAATTATACACATGACATTTCTAAAAGGTTTGTTTATATTGAAGGTGGAAGAAATAAACTTAAAGCATGCTGTTACGTATATATATATATATATATATATATATATATATATATATATATATATATATATATATCACAAGTTTGGATACATGTCCAAACAATTTGTTTTAGACACTCATCGTGTCTTTTTTTTTTGTTTTTAATTGTTTTGGATGTGAAAATATTTGAATTCGTGCATTTTAAACAAGGAATACCGATAAATATATAACTATGTAAGTCACTTAACTTTTTTAAATATTCACATGACTTGTATGTATGAATATAAAGATAAAAAAGTTATACCAACTGGTATTTGTAGGTTAAATAAATGGAGCAAGGGATAGGGAGGCATTCTCATGAACTTGCAATTTGAAATTAATTAAAATATCTCTAGTTACATATAAAATAAGTTATTATACTAATTTTTTAAGCTTGAATCTTATAAATTTTTATCCCCGTAAAAATTTACTAGCGTGTTTAGTTTTCCACTTTTTTTCAACAAATTAATTTTAATCCAACATTAAAAATATCACCTAATTGCTTAAAAAAACATAACATATCATCTAATTGCTTAAAGAAATTACTTGTCTTTAGTGAAAACAAATGTCAAAGTTTATTATCAAATATTATTATTATCAATATTATATGTGAATGAGTAAATAATAATAATAATAATAATAATATTATTATTATTATTATTATTATTATTATTATTATTAATGTACACATCATTTATTGTGAGAAATAGGAAACTACATTAATCATGAGACATTGAAAGCTAAAATAAAATAAATACACAAAATAAGTGTCTTGTTTATTTTTAGTACGGAAAATTGAAAGCTAAAATAAAATAAATACACAAAACAAAAATAAAAAATAAAAAGTTGATAAAAATAAAACATTGTTACTGATATTAATATTTTTTCTTTTATTTTTCTCATTTTCTATCGTCAAATTCAAAAAAAAAATGATTTATACATAGAAAATGGGAATGATATCGGTATAAATTGTGGATCAACGTAACTAAACTAAACTATAGAATCGTAGTTTAGTAGTTTAAATTTCATCCTTCTCTACTCTATCTTGTTAAAGAAAAAACAGTATTTAATATTCCACATTTTCTTTGCAACCTAGTTATAACTATCACTTTTTCAAAAGAGAAAAATCAAGGTTTATTTAAGCTGAAAAACAAAAACCAAATTTAATCTCCTTCATGAAAACAAGATTGAGTTGATGGTTATGACTCCTATATGTATAAAAATAATACCATAATTATAAGTATCCAAATTAAATATTCAATTTCATTTAAAAGAAATGTTTACCGCATATATACTTGCCACAAATACTAAACACGGAGTGGGTGATGTATATGGACACGATTTATTTTTAACATACAAATATTGTTTCAAATTTATTTTTTGTAATCTTTATACTTTAAAAGTTATTTTTTTAAAAAATACTAGGGGTAAGTAACCCTCAAATGTTTACAAAAATTACTAATACTCACTTAAAAGACTCCTACATAAATAAAAGACATTTTTTCATCCAACGGTGGTGATACCAAATTATTTGTGTCCGCTACATACTTTATTATTGTCAGCATCCCACTTTGTATGCATTAGCTTACCGTTGATACGAAAAATATATCTAATCACTAATGTTTATTATTTACTCTCTTATAAAAGAATATATTCTCAATCTCTCTCTATATCTCTATATATTAGTTTTTTAAAAATAGATAGCATTTGATTGACTTTATCTGCTTTAGCAAAAATACCTAATTTAAAGAAATAACTGATAAAGTTCACTTTTAATAAAAATACTGGAGGTGTCAATACTCATAAACTTTCGGTAAATATCATATTCATGCATATAAAAAAAATCATATTTATATAAACTACGAAAATTGTATATATAGCCGTTACATTATCAAGATTATAATAAATATTTTTTTTGTCATAATGTGTAGTGTAGTGATTTATTTTTTTATTTAGCATGTTGAATGAGATAGTTTGCAAACTATTAAACTAATTTTTACATTATACAAACTTATTTTATTAATTTATATAACATATAAATTATAGCCACTTCAATACTTAATACATGTTTTTTTTTTCTATCATCTTTTATATTATTTTAATGTACTTTTCTTTTCTTTTCTTTTTTATTTTTACAATACTCTGTTACCCAGCTATCTATCATCTCTCTCTAAGGATTCCCTTCTGTCACATCCCTTATCATACTGAATATTATTTTATTTTTTCACGTAATAACACCATTTACTTTAATTATATTACATTTTAAATTTTAATAAAATATTTTCTGGAAAAATTAATAAAAATTCAAAAAATATACTTATCAAACAAAACTATATTTTATACTTTCATATACATTTTTCATAATAACTAAAGCAAAATTCACAGGTCAAAGTAAAACAACTCCACCCCTTCTACCACAAGTTGGTGATAAAAATAAGCATATATAGTTCACTTAATTTTTTTTAATGAAAAAAAATGGTCAATTATATTTACTTTATAAAAAGTTATGATCATACAAGTTGACTCATGTAAATTAAAAAAAAAAAAAAGTAATACATGCTACTGCAAAAAGATACATTAGCAAAATATTGATGATTAAAATTGAGACACTAAATAATCAAGTACTAATAACTTCATTACGTTATTTGCCACAATCTATATATATTAACCATCATACAAACCTTCTAATTCTATATCAAAAGACAAGTTAGTGTTACAGATCATTATGGTGATTAAAATAGAATTAAGTAATTAAATCTAAATATTACTTTCATAAATTATCTAAGTTTTTATAGAAATTTGTAATTGAAAAAAAGAATAAAAACTTATAACAATATACTCCATTTTCAAATGATTTTTTTTTTTCGCGCAATCAAAACTTTTGCTCCCTTCCATGATTAAAACTTCAAATTCTAAAGCATTTTAGTTAAACAGCACAACCACTTACAAATTGAATGAAATTTGATCCATAATTTAATAACTAATTTGTATGAATCCAACTGATATAGATAGTCATCTTGAATTGACGTTTAGGAAACCTTTATCGTCGAGGAAGCTATATCGACAAAACTAAAGATCTTGAAGCCGCATAATCGGAACACTCGTAGCATTTTCTAATTTTAATGGTTTTAAGTGATATCTTCGTCAAATGAGAAAAAAAAATTATGTTTCATTTGAATTGAAGTGCAAGATGAAAAATAATCTCAGAAAATTCGTATGAGAGAACGCACCAAGCTGAATTCAACATTCACAGAGAAGTTACAGAGGAAAGGACATACCTAATTTTCCGAAGAGCAAAGTTCGCACGAAGATTCCAACACCTGCACAAACTTAAATCGCTTTAAATTTCTCACATCTCTCACAGCGCAAAGCAGAGTGATACTGATTCTCAGATATCTGTGTATAAGAAGAAAAAGTGAAAAGAGTAAAATCAGAAAACTCTACACTTGAGGAGAAACCTTCGTGTTTCGTTGGAATAACAAGTTGAAGTATGAGCACAGTGGGTTTCATTTGGGGACTAGAGATGGCGTAGCCAAGAGCATATATATATATATATATATATATATATATATATATATATATATATATATATAAAAATTATATATATAAAAAAAAT
>Ga0214542_1002386_pt1 | contig 38859 bp, 35 predicted proteins | sample CNSS1metaG_FD_160096 | JGI IMG/M metagenome (GOLD analysis project Ga0214542, IMG submission 160096) | Root nodule microbial communities from cowpea collected in UCLA plant growth center, Los Angeles, California, USA - CNSS1 | ecosystem: Host-associated > Plants > Roots > Nodule | place: USA... | reverse complement strand
CCATCGCCCCGTTGGGCGATGATCCCGCCGTCAGCTTCCCGGCAATCGCCAGCTGACCGATCCGGCTCATGCCGGCGAACGCGGTGACCCACGCTCAGCTACACCACGCAATGGGACACGATCTCGAAGTTGTCCATCATCGATGATGGCGACGCTAATTGGTGACTGAGCACCTGAGCACTGAGCATCTGGAATTCCAATGAAACGTAAGCGCATTAAACTGACGAAGACTGGCGTACTCCTTGTAACCGGCAGGGACAGGCAACGCATTGCTGCGCCTATCCGCTTCCATGCCATCGGCGAACGGTCGGATCGCACGAAAGTCGTGGAGATTAGGTTCGAGGACTGTGACGGCGAAAGAGCATCCGAACAGTTCGACATGGCCGCGATCAACACCAGAAATCTGTCGACCATTGCAGATGCGCTCGGCAACAAGGGTTACCTTTGGCCGCCCAACGGGGTGTCGGCGTTGGAAATACTCAAGGTCGTGGTCGCCAAAATACCGACTCGCCGCTTTGCATTCGTGGGCGCTCCCGGCTGGCACGGCGACGCATTAGTGACACCGCTGCGGCGTTACGGCGGGACGAAACGGATTGTTATCGATCCGAAAAGTGGAGCCCACCTAGCCAAATACACTAGAGGACCTGGGTCCCTAAAGGGCTGGCAAAATACGGTAGGTAAGCTGGCTAAACAATCGAGCGGGCTTCGATTGTCTATAGCCGCGGCATTGGCAGCCCCTCTACTCCGTCCGCTCTCAATGGACTCTTTCGCGCTGAACCTTGTTGGGCCTACCTCCACGGGTAAGTCTAGCCTTCTCTGTGCCGCCGCGTCGGTGCCCGGCTTGAATAATGAAGGGGGAGGATTGCCGAAGTGGTCGGACTCCGAGGCGGCGATTGAAGAGTTAGCTATTGGTCATCGCGACGGCTTGCTTCCTTTGGACGAAAGCGGCGACCAGGACAGCAAAGTGGAACCCCACGTGAAGGCGAAGCAGTTGGCTTTCTTGTTCTCCCGGAATCGAGCAAGGATTCTGGACAAGACGTACCAGAAAAAGATCAACCTAACCGTCAGAGAGTTCCGGGTCATAGTCTTAAGCACCAGTGAGTTTGCTCTGAAGGTTATAGCGGAAGCCGCGGGAAAGGCTCGGATTGGAGGCGAAGAAGTACGCTTCATCGATGTACCTGTCGTGGAGCCCGGCAGCATCGGCGTGTTTGACGGCGTCAAGGTACCAAGCGGCCGCGAGGCTGGCGAATTTGGTCGCATGCTTGCTGACAACCTTCGCGAGGAGGCGATGACCAACCAAGGCTTCGTGATGGACGCCTTTTTGAAGAAATTTATGCGCGATCCCGAAGCAGCGTTAGCCCGGACCAAGCACCACATGGGCGAATTCACCGCCAAACTATCTCTGACGTTGGGGTCAGGCCCTGATCAGCGCATCTGTACGAACTTTTCGGTCATGTATGCTGCTGCGGCGCTTGGCATGGAATATGGCATACTGCCTTGGAAAAAGAAGGCTACGCGGATCGCAATCGAAAAATGTATGGCCAGAGCCCTTGTGACTATTCGCAACTCCCCGCCGACCATTCATCATGCGCCCGCCGCTCCGACGATCAAGGCTGCCGCAAGTAGACTGAGGGATGTCTTGGGCCGCCTTACCCTAATTCCAGTGGAGAAAGGTGAACTTTGCTCTGATAGTGAAGCCTTGAGACGCCAGCAAGCGGATGGCTTTCGCGTTGCCCAAAAGACGCTTGTCAAACCACAAGCATGGAAGACAAGTGAGGCGGACAAGGCGTTGCTGATCGGGCATCAAATCCTTCAGACGCAGCGCTCAGACGTTGCCACGCTCGACAGAAAGATTATCGGCGTACCCGGGAAGCCTCGCTACTACGTCATAGACGAAGAACAACTTGCGACGATTTTGTCGGCCGGTGACGATTGATCACATCCGGACGGAAACGGGCCAGCCATCCGTTCATAACGGTCTGGTTGCAGGTTCGAGTCCTGCCGGGCCGACCAATGAGATCAACAGCTTGCAATGACGGGCGATTTTTCCGCGGACCGCTTCGCGGACCGTTTCACGATTTTGCTCGTCGCTGCAAGCAAAATGCGGAAATCGGCTCAGTTATGATCGCTAGGCCAAGGCCGCCGACATGCCCCAGCTAAACACTGGCCAGGAGCCGTTGGCTCCGTCCTCGACGGTGAAATGAAGATCCTTCAGGCGTTTTTCCTCCAGCATCCTCAGCATATCCGAAAACTGCCCGCGCGTGACCTGAAGCGAAAGATGCAGAGAAGGAAGGTGCTCGGCCTTGAACACGTGGCCCGCGTCCGGAAATTCCGTTTTCATGGAAGTGGGCGTCATAACCATGATTACGCCGGGCCAGGTGAAGCGCACCTCAGGCATGGTGAAGGCTGCGGGCATTATCACGTAAGTGAACTCGACGGACTGCCTCGGCGGGCCTGGCTGAACGACCTGTCCAAAATTGACCGTGCAGCCTCCAAGGATTTCACCGCGCCAGTTGCCCGGCCGTACGTCGGGCAGTTTGAACGATGGCTTCTTCTTTGTGTCGCGCGACATCGTTGCTCTCCTCCAACTGAGCTGCTCGGGGGAGACCTTCGATCTGCATCTTCAAGACTTCAAGAAGGCGCGACTCTCGAAGCAAGTATGTCGCTCTGCACTCAGCCAACAATTGATCGCGCTAGAGGCGACGAGGGCAGAATGGAAATGAGCCTTTCGTGCCGACCCGAAGGGCTTTTATGACCTCGGGTCCTTGGTTTGTTGGCTTTCATCGTCCTTAGATGGAATTGAATTTAGGAAATGCTTGTTTCAAACGCTCAATGGTGTGAGTCCACTTCGGAGTTTTCGGAGCGCAAACGGTATTTTGATTGCCAAACAAACCAATCTCGTTCACCGCGTTCGCGAGCGGGACAGTTTGGGCCCATTCGACAGGAACGAAGTATTCCATCTTCTCGGGATCATTCATGTAACGGCGATGATATTCCGCGCCGCTCAATCCCTCGGCCGCTAATTGCTCCTTGCCCTCAATACTAATTTTGAAGTCCGTCGCCGCTTCAGCCGATCCTTTGACGCGGCCGACGCCAACGAATCCATAGCCCGGCGCTTTCACCCAAATTCGATCATTTTGCTTAAGCAGATTTAACGTGCTCGAATACCACGATCCGCCGCCCGCGCTGACAAATCCAAATTTCCTCGCATCGTCCCATGAACGATCTTTACCTTGGCCGAACGATACATAGTACTCGCCATTCCAGGGCTCCTTTGCCGCCTTCGGCGAGGTGATGGCTGACGCGATTTGCGTTTCAACGGGGTCAAGCAGCCAAGCTCGGCTCAGGAGCTGTTCCGTTCCCGTGTCAAACAACTGGAAGCAAAGCACGTTGATGGAAATGCCGCGCTTATTCAAGTAGCCAACGATGCGTTCGGAGCCGCTATCAAGCGAAGAGGCAACGACGACAATTTGATGGCTTTCATTCAGCGTTGCCTCGTCAAGTTCGGATTCAAACCGTGATCGAAAGTCTTCCGCCAAGTCACGCCCTGGAGCATACCGTCCATAAATGCGTGCAATCTCTTCGGCGTCCAAGTCTTCGAGCCAAGTCGCATAGTCAATTGCTTGTGCGACCACCTCTCGCGGCGTTTTTCCTCTCTTGAGTTCGATCAAAACCAATGCGCCATCAGGCGCGACTGCAAGGAGATCGATACGGCCACCAAATCCAGTGTCTTCTTGACGCCCAATGATCATCCATTGGTCGGAAAGAATCTCAGGTGCCGAAACAATCATCTCCTCAAGAAGCTTTTCGGACGAAAGAGAAGAAGACTCCAAGAGTCGTACTGGCGGCTTACCGACGCGCCAAATGCTATGCTTGATCGGCATTAGAAAGCTCTGTTGAGACGCGGATTTTGTTAGTCTGGTCGCTTATCACCAACCTACTCATTTGCGCCAGTCTGGCCAACAGCCATCTTCCTCGTGGCGACCGGTGCGATTTGTACAGGTCTGGTCGAGCAGTCGATGCCCGACATCTTTCCAGACGGCATGTGGTCCATAAAACCTAACCGCATCCGCCTTCTGAATTTCGACGACACGAAAGCAGCGCAAGCACTCAACCCGCAGCAGGTGGTGGGCGATTTCCGAGAGGCGACGTTGCTGGATTGGCAGCGGCAACTGTCCAGCGGCGCATGAATCGGCCAAGACGGCATCCCATAATTCATCCGGCCACGAATCGCATGGTGCCGGATTATCCGACCTATCGGTATCTCGCCGATGAGCAGCCTCCCGCGCCAGCTTCTCCATCTGCTTTGGGGAAGGCATCCGCCAGCTTGCGGGTCGCTCATTGGTCATGGTCGGGCCAGATTGACAAAGGAACAAATAGAGAACACAATTGGTCGGTCAGGTCAAGCAGGTTGGAGTCAGGCCATGGCTGAAGTCACCTATTACGTCGCGCTGCCGTTCGTGGCCGCCGATGACGGCGTCGCTGCTGGCGAGCCTCTGGAATGCTTCAATCCAAACGCCGCTGTAATGCGCGCTGAGGCATTGTCCCGCAAAGAAGGCCACGTCGGCGCAGTCGCCTTTAGCCGCACCGGTGACCCTGCTAGTGGCGATTTCAGCGATGCCAAGGTGATCAGGAAATTCGGCGTAGTGCCGGATGATTTGACTACTCTATGACCCTTCAATTCATCTGCGCCGAAATTAAAGGCTGCACCTTCAAATTCGCAGCCAGCAGAAAGAGGTCATTACGCTTCAACGGTCCGGCATTGGTGCTGCGTCGGCGGACTTCCGACGGTTTGACTCGAAGGCATCGAGCTGTTCGTCACTAAGTTGCTGTATCCCCCCATCGCTCTAACTCCGTGCGATCCAGATGGCGCTATCCTTCCGTATTGGTCGCGATACATTGCGGGCTTCACGCAGCATTCTCGTCCTCAACCTCCGGCAGAGGCTTAGCCTCGGCCACGAGAACAGCCTTGATGTCTATGACGTGAACCGCGCTGAGGTAGATCGTCATGTCTTTCTGCGCGAGAATGACCTCAAGCTCATTCCCGGTAAGGTCTTCGACCATATTGCAGATAATCTCCTTGGACCCATTCGCGTGGCGGTACATCGCCGAATGATTTGGGCAGAGCGCAAGATAGTTCTGGTGGTGGCGTTTCTTGAGTCCCGGCAAAAATTCGACGGTTTCAAAGAACTCGCTGCCATCGTCCAGCTTGAAGGGCAACGGGCCTTTGCAAATCTGGCACGTCATCTCGCCGTCAGCGTTGCGATAGTGCTGCCGCAAGTATTGCTCCGCCTCTGCTTTCACATCCTCCCGACCGACGGACACTGACCGGCTGCGAATCTCGCTCTCTTTGTCAGGAGCATTCTCTGCCTGTTCAGCAACAGTCCGTGCGCGCTTCTGAGGATTGGCCGGATCTCGATCTGGAACCGCGGACTTCGCGGCGGCTTCACGTTCTGCAAAAAACCTTTCCTGTTCTTCCTCGGGCAACGCCGCAAAACGCTTCGCGCGTTCCAAGGCGTTTGCATCAGAAAAGCCCGCTATCTTGGCAACGTCTTCCTTTTCGCGCTTCTGTGCTGACAGGCGTTCAGCCTCACTACCGAACTGGATCGCCTTCAAACCTTTGGAGCCTGAATCGAAAGGAAATCCTTCCGGTAGCGCCCCCCTGGACGCCTCCGCTGGGCGAACGAACCTTCCATCGCCCTGCGGAACCCACGCTGCATTCCGCAGTTCGTGTACGAGCAGCGAGTCGGCGTAGCGTGCACCCCAACTCTGATTGCGCTGATACGTTGCCTGCAGGTAGTCGGGATATGACGGAAGCGCCGTCAGCGTTCGCCAAACCAACCGGGACAATTCCAAACTGGGGGTCTTCAATAATTCGCTCAGCTTCGGGATGGTAAAATCACGGTCGATGGGCGAGGTATATCTGTCACCTCCGACACTGCGAAGGTAATCCCACTTCGGATTCCGCCGACAGTCGCGGTTTTCGATCTTTAGATTCGTCCGGGCACCTACGAGTTGGGCAAACGCTCCGATCTGCTCCAGCTTGATGCCGCGTTCCTTATAGGACGCATGAAGCGCCGCGCACTCTGCATCTTCTCCCAATCTGCCGAAATATGCGGAGAGATCAGTTTGCTTGTATGGGTGGTCGAGATAGATGCCGCCTGGAGTGTGCCATTGGTCGTCGTCGCCCAGTAAGATGTAGTAGGACGCGAACAGTTTTGCCTTTTCCGGCTGCTGCCTTACGAGCGCGACAAAGCGTTTCAAATCTCGCAGGTATATCTTGTCAGCGGGGATCTCCGCTTCCTTTGTGTAGCGAGCATTCAGGATAAGTTCGACTTCCTCGGCCTCGCCCAATTCGCGCACGCCGAGGTCGGAAAGAAACTTCTTTGCTTTCTCCTGTTGTGGCTTCGACCTGCCCGACGAATAGACGAGCGCATCCACCGTGGGCAACCCGTCGCCGGTGTGATCGTTTTCAAAAAAGCAATGAGCTGGAACGCCGAACGTGCCGTCGGACAAGCGCACGATCTTCAGGCCCTTGAGACTATGTAAGAGTCCCGACTGGACGGTTTCATCGTGCAGCAGGACGTAGAATTGTTGTAGCCATTCCGGTGATTTCCGTTCCAGCCACCGTATGAACTCCTCATCTGGTCCCGTCACATAGTAGGGCGCGACGCTGATATACCGCGCGCCCATTGTAGTTTTTTCCTGAAGCGTTTCGATAAGCTTGTCGATCCCCCAGTCCTGTATCTCAAGGCCATCGAGGAAGTTGTCGATACGATTGTTCCTCTGCGTTGCCCCGATAGCCCATAGCGGCGGGTCGTCTTCGTAGTCCACGAGAAACTCGATGTCGTCCTGGGACAGAAGACTTTTCAAAGATGCCTTAGCTTGGATCAGGCGATTGGCGGAAGCATGACGTCGGTCATGGGTCGGGGTTAGAGGTTTGGATTTCATCTCCTCGATTATCGCGTCGCGGATAGACTGATACCGGGGAGGTATTTGATCTTGTGGGTTTGGCAGGACCGACAGGAATTCGGACGTCAACAAGCCAAGGTCTTTGATCTTGTGCAGCGACTGCCCGCAAAGCTCTGCAAGCTGCTTGAACAAAGGCTCGTTCGCTGGCGTCTCCTTAATACTTGCGCGACTTAATTCCGGGACGAACGGGCCATGAAGGTGGAACAGCAATCCAGAGGTTTCTTTGGCGGCGGTGAAGAATACAGCGACGCGCCCCTGGGATGCCGGGACGATCTTCATCTGATCGGCCAGCGGTTTGGCTGAGTCGAACTGGCGCACGCCAGCCAGAAAGCCCAGCGGGAATGCGACGGCGACTCGGTGTGTCGATAGGCCGGGAACCCACTGATCGAATTTTAGAAAGTGCGAACTCGCCGTCGTTTGGCTCTCGGTTTGTTTCAGAATCTCGAAATGCGAGTCCGAATGCACATGGCGAAGCACCTCGCCCGAGCCGCTATTATCAATTTTCCATTTGATAGCTTGCAGGCTGGACAGGAACAGAAGCGTGGTTTCGTCCAGATCATTGAGGCCCGCCGCAATCTCAGCGAAAGCTTCATTCGGCGGTTTCTTTTGGTTGTCGAAGGGAAACTCAAAGCGGGTTCGATTTCCAATGGACGGATCAGGCGCAATCGGCTCCGGCAGGATCATCTCGACGATGCGAAAGGAAAACTCGCCGGACCGCACGATTGGGGATTGCGTGTAGACAAAGACGGATTTGAATCCGACGCCGAACTTTCCGATCCGGTCCAGTATCTTGTCTTTAGTGCTGTTGTGGATGCCTGTGATCGCGGTTACGTCGGCCTCCGTAAATGCACGGCGTCCGTCATGCTCGCAGACGAGGCAGTCCTGTTTGAGCGTGAACGTAACCTGCGTTGCGCCTGCATCCTCCGCATTCTGAAGAAGCTCATAAACGAAGTGAGCGCGATCAGGATAAAAATCCTCAAAAATATCGAGGTTAACCTCGCCCTTGTTGGCATCCAAGGCATCGATAAGCTTACGACGCTTCTCGATCAGATCGTCAAGGAAAGTTTTCTTCTCTGCGGTGCGCATGGGAATTCCTTCCGTCATTGCAAATACCCATTCCTCTAATCAACCTGGCCTATAATCCGACCCACATCAGTTCGCAGGCTGCCTTCCGCTCTTCGTAAGGTCTTCAGCAGGGCACCCCGGTTTTCCCAAACTTTACGATGCGCCTTTTCTTCTGCGACATCCAGATCAAGCAGTTTTTGCGCATGCGCGTCGATGGAATCCAAATGCTGCGCGAACCGACCGGAAACGATATAAGAATAGAGTTCGCCCTGCTTTTTCTCGCGCTCGGTGTTACTAAGTCTCAACGTGTGAGTCTGCACGACATGCTCGCGCAGAATTTCTGCGATGGCTTTTACGCGAGCAGGATTTGCCAGAATGACGCCTTCTCTCACGTCGAGCTGCTTAGACTCAGATGGAAACTTTAGCAGCGACAAAATTGCATGTTGCGCTTCCTCAGCAATCTTGTCTTGGCAAAGCTTGGTCGCGTATTCCGCTTTCCAAGCCGCGCGCTTTTTCGAGTCGTAGACGATCTTGCCGCAGACTTTTCCGTTTTCGATCACCTCATGAATGATATCTGCGCCCGGCGTCCCCTTGGGCACACGTCGAATTCGGTCTCCGTCGAACGTGCTCTTGAGAACCTCGAACAATTCCAGCTCGCCACCCTCCCCGACTACGTCAGCCCGCTCCTTTTCAAGTTGACGCTGAAGAGCCTGAACAGTTGTTTGCAGCTTCTGCCGCTCGTCAAAAGTCTTCGTTTGCTCGGCACGCACCGCAGCCTCTTTGTCCTTTTCGTAGGCTTCGCGCTGTTCTTGTAGACGTTCGTTCAAAACGGTTTCGTGACTTTCACTCACCGCTTTCGCCGCAAGCTCGGCCGACAGTCTAGCGGCTTCGGCGACCGCAATTCGATCTTGAGCAACGGCTTCGATCTCCAACTTGCTCTGTTCGATAATCGCGAGGCGTTCCTGCGCAGCCGATAATGCGAGGGCGTGAGCCTGCGTCAGCTCGTCAATCCTTTGATTGATGGTGGACTCAAGCTCGGCGTTCGCCATCGTCAGCAAATCTATCTGCTGCTGTGCGGCTTCGCGTGCCATCTTTGCGGCGTCCTCGCGAGCGGCCTGCTCGCGAGCCGCCGCTTGTGCCTTGAAAGCATCGAGCGCACTTGCACTCTCGTGCCGCAGTTTTTCAAGTGCGCCCTGCGCATTGGCTTCGAATTGAGCCCGCTCATTCGCGAACTGCTCGCGCAATCTTAGGCTCACGGCCTCTGAAGCCGCGCGCTCTCGCGCCTCCATGCGTTCCTGAACCTGGTCGGCTTTGTCATTGGGGACCGGTTGGTCGCAGACCGGGCACTGCAGACCGGCGAGATGAAGATGAGGGGCAGAAAAACTCGGAATAGCGCGCTGCGTAGCCATGCGGTCCTCCTTGAAGCCCGAGCGGCCACCACTGGCTGCTCACCTTCCTCAATTTTCCATAATTTTCTCAGATCGTCAATCGGAGGTGGATACTTCTTCAATTTTCCTTTATCTTCAAAGAGAAGGGAGGTATTTGAGGCCCATGCCGGAGAATGTTCTTACAATCCGCGAGGTCGCGGACCTGCTGAAGATGAACGAGAAGACGGTCTACAGGCTGGCCGCCGAAGCCAAGATACCTGGCTTCAAAATCGGCGGCTCGTGGCGGTTTGATCGCGCGACCATTGCCAAGTGGATGGAAGAGGGGTCGCTCGCGAGCGCCGCGCCCGCGCCTAACCCGGCGCAGCCAACAGGCAGACCGAAAGCGGAAACACCTGTACGGGCGACGCTCGCTTCGGCTTATTATTCGCCACAGCAAGCCACGTTCTTCGCGCACCGAATCACGCTAGAAGGCACGGGCGAGGATGCCCTCGCGCAATCGCTTTCCACCGCCCGCGTGGACATGAACCCGCATCAGGTGGACGCCGCTCTGTTCGCGCTGGCGTCGCCTTTGTCAAAGGGTGTGCTGCTCGCCGATGAAGTCGGCCTCGGAAAGACCATCGAGGCGAGCCTTGTCATCGCGCAGAAGTGGGCAGAGCGCCGCCGACGCATCTTGTTGATTGTCCCCGCCTCGCTGCGAAAACAATGGAGCCAGGAGCTTTACGACAAATTCTCGCTCCCTTCGGTCATAGTTGAGCGCAAGAGCTACGCCGACGCGCGTAAGAAAGGCATCGCCAAGCCTTTCGAACAGGGCGAGAACATCATCATCACGTCCTATGAGTTCGCGGCGCTAAAGGCCAACGATATCAGGCAGGGCGGCTGGAGCCTTGTCGTTTTCGACGAGGCCCACCGCCTTCGCAACGTTTACAAGAAAGACGGCGCTACTCGGGCCAAGGCGCTACGCGACGCGACGCGCCCCTTCTTCAAAATTTTGCTCACGGCCACTCCGCTACAAAACTCCCTCATGGAACTCTACGGCCTCGTTTCTGTGCTCGATGAGCATCACTTCGGCGACGAGGGCTCCTTCCGTGACCAGTTCGTCAACGGTTCGGGTGCAAAGAACGGCCTTGTCTTCCTGCGCAAGCGGTTAGAACCTATCTGTAAACGCACTTTGCGCCGTCAGGTGCAGCAGGCTGGCCTTATTCGCTACACCGAGCGCAGCCCGCTTACGATGGAATACGAACCGTCGGAAGCCGAGCACAGGCTCTACAACGACGTATCCGCCTATCTACAACGCAAAGACTCCTTCGCCTTCGGCAACAAGCCGAACCAGCTTGTCACGATGGTGGTGCGCAAGATTTTGGGATCTTCGACCTTCGCCATCGCCGATACACTGGCCAAGATCATCGAACGCCTCAAGCTGATGCAGCCGCCGATCATCGAAACGGTCGCCGACTACGACGTTGCAGACGAAGAAGCCGAAGAGTTTGGAGATCCGGAGAACGAAGACGCTGAGAACGAACCGCCGATTGACCCGGAAAAGCTTAAAGCCGAACTCGCCGAACTTGAGGATTACCGTAAGCTAGCACTTTCCATTGGCGACAACCGAAAGGGCGCAGAGCTGATTAAGGCGCTGCCGAGCGTGTTCGACGCCATCGTAGCCAAGGGCGGACAGCGCAAGGCCGTAATCTTCACCGAGTCCGTGCGCACTCAGCACTACTTGGCGGAATTGCTCGCTGCCAGCGGCTACAGGGATGAAATCGTTCTTCTCAATGGGTCGAACAGCGACGCGCAGAGCAAAACCATCTATGAGGACTGGCTGGCGCGGCACAAAGGTACGGACGCTGTATCGGGATCGAAGACCGCGGATATGAAAGCTGCCATCGTAGAGGCGTTCCGCGATAGCAAAAGTATCCTGATTGCGACCGAATCCGGTGCGGAAGGCATCAATCTTCAATTCTGCTCGCTGGTAGTTAATTTCGACCTGCCGTGGAACCCGCAGCGTGTAGAGCAGCGCATCGGCCGCTGCCATCGCTACGGCCAGAAGATCGACGTGACCGTCGTCAATTTCCTGAACCTAAAGAACCACGCCGAGCAGCGCATCCACCAGCTTCTCGACCTCAAGTTCAACCTGTTCAAGGGCGTCTTCGGCGCAAGCGACGAAGTGTTGGGCGTGATCGAGCGCGGCGTGGACATCGAGCGCCGCATCTTTCAGATCGTCCAAAATGCCCGCAGTGAAACTGAGATCGACGCCGCCTTCGACAAACTCCAAGAAGAGCTTCAAGCCCAGATCAACGAGCAAATGCTCGATGCCCGCGAACGGCTTCTCGAAAAGGTGGACGAACAGGTCATCGACCGTCTGAAAGTGCGCAAGGACGCTATCGACCGCCGCCTTTCCGATTTCGATAGGCAGCTTCTCTACGTCGCGCGGGCCGAGATTCCAGACGCCCGCTTCCATATGGATGATGAACGTCGCTTCGATTATCGCGGCGAAACCTATACGACAGAATGGCCGCTCGCCGACGAAAAAGGATGGAAATTCTTCCGCCTTCAAGACGGCACGCTGGCGAAAGATGTGGTCGCTAGGGCAAAAGAACGCCGTTTCGATGCGCCGTCATGCCTGCGCTTTAACCTGGCCGCCTATTCGGGCGGACGGTTGGCGGACGTAGAGGATTTACGCGGCAAGACCGGATGGGCGCGCATTTCCAAACTCAACATCAAGACGCCCGCCGTCACGCGGGAACAGCTTGTCGTTGCCGTCGTCACGGACGACGGCAGCACCGTTCATCCTGAAACGGTCGAGCGCCTATTCCGCGTCCCGGCGCAGAATGAGCCGGTGACGGTAGACGCGCCAGCAGCCGACCTGCAACGCCGCGAAGCTGAGCGGAAAAAAGCCCTGCTGGACGAGGCCGAGAAGCAGAACGCCGAATGGCTGGATGTCGAAAGCGAAAATCTCGACAATTACGCCGAAGACCTTGAACGTTCCTTCGAGGCTGAAATCAAGTCCGCGGAAGCGGAGATCAAGGAAGCGAAGAAGGATCTTCGTGGCTCCAATCTGACCATGGCCGAGAAAGTCGCCGAAAAGCGCCGTATCGGCAGTCTTGAGGCCAAGCGGGACAAACTCAAGCGCGAGTTCTTCGACCGTCGCGAGAAAATTCGCGCCGACGTCGAGGCTATGCTCGACAAGATTCAAGAGAGCTTGAAGCTCGAACCGACATCGACCGATCTCTTCACGATCCGGTGGGAGGTCGTGTAGTGGCCGATATAATCGATACAAAGCGACAAGCGTCAGGGGGGCGCACTATGAGTAACCGCAAACAGCGCCTGGAATTGACGTGGATCGGCAAGGACGAGCGCCCGCATCTTGAGCCACGCATTCTGCTGGAGGCTGCGGACAAGTCATATTATGCAAAAGCTCGTGTCACCGACCACGACATCTTTGAAAACATACTGATCCACGGTGACAACCTGTTGGCGCTGAAGGCGCTGGAGCAGGAGTTCACGGGCAAGGTGAGGTGTGTGTTTATCGATCCGCCCTACAACACGGGCAGCGCGTTTGAGCAATACGATGACGGTGTGGAGCATTCGCTATGGTTGTCCTTGATACGGGACAGACTTGAGCTTCTTCGCAGGCTCTTATCGGAAGATGGCTCAATTTGGATTACAATCGATGACAACGAAGCGCATTACTTGAAGGTTTTGCTCGATGAGATATTTGGGCGAACAAACTTTGTTGCTTCTTTCGTCTGGGAGAAAGACGCAGGAAGAAAGAACGATTCTATCATATCATCATCTCATGATTATGTTTTGCTATATGCAAGGAACAAAGACATCTGGCGGCGCAAGCGAAATCTTCTTGACCGTACAGAGGATCAATTAGGCCGTTATCAGAACCCCGACAACGATCCACGTGGGCCATGGAGACAGGGTGCTGACGGAACAGCAAAGAGCGGCAGCGAGAATTTGCGTTATCCGATTACGCTACCTTCTGGCCGAGTGGTCAGACCGCCATCGGGAAATTTCTGGCGCTTTTCAGAATCTACCTTCAAGGAAGCACTAGCAGAGAACCGCGTCTATTTTGGCAAAAAAGGCGATAGCCTGCCTGTTATAAAAAAGTATCTCCAAGATATTCAGCAGGGAATTGTCCCGAAAACGTGGTGGCCCGCATCTGAGGTGGGATCAAATCAAGAGGCAAGACGTGACCATCTTCGAAAGCTCTTGCCCGACATTGAGCCGTTTGCAACGCCCAAACCAGAAAGACTCCTCCAAAGGATAGTAGAGATCGCCACGAATCCAGGCGACCTTGTGCTCGACTCGTTCGCGGGCTCCGGAACTACCGGCGCGGTTGCGCATAAAATGGGCCGCCGCTGGATTATGATCGAGCTTGGCGATCATGCCTTTACGCACATCGTTCCACGCTTAAGGAAGGTCATCGACGGCGACGATCCGGGCGGGATCACGGAAGCCGTCGAATGGAAGGGCGGCGGCGGTTTCCGCTACTATAGGCTCGCACCGTCTCTCCTTGAGAAAGATGCGTGGGGCAACTGGGTCATTTCCAAAGAATACGACCCGACCAAGGTCGCTCAGGCGGTGTGCAAGCTCATGGGCTTCGCCTATCAGCCGGACGAAACGCATTACTGGATGCAGGGCCGTTCATCGGAAAGCGACTTCATCTATGTCACCACGCAGAGCCTGACGCATGCTCAGCTTGCAGCCTTGTCGGAGGAAGTTGGCGACGAACGCTCGTTGCTTGTGTGCTGCAAGGCGTTCCGTGCCAACGCCGATGCGTTCCCCAACCTAACCATCAGGAAGATTCCACAGGCTGTGCTGCGCAAATGCGAATGGGGCAAGGACGACTATAGCCTCAACGTCCTCAATTTGCCCGAAGCGCCCCCAGGGCCCGGGGAAGTGGGCGATCACGAACTGATACTCAAGCCGGGCAAGAAGCGCGGCAACGGCAAGACCGCTTCACAGAATGACCTTTTCGGCCAGGAGGGCGGCAAGTGAACGACCGTATCGTACGCACTATCACTCAGCGTCTTTCGCTTCGAAAGCCGCAGTCAGATTCGCTGGAAATACTTACCGATGTATTGGGCAGGATCGACCTCTCCAAGGATTCCGATCCCGAGGCTACTCTCGCCGCGATTCGCGACGCCTATCCGAGCGTTGAAGCGTTCGAGCATGATTTCCCGTCGCTGTGCTTCGCGCTGGCGACCGGCGTCGGCAAAACTCGCCTAATGGGCGCGTTCATTTCCTATCTCTATCTGACCGGCAACAGTCGTCACTTCTTTGTTCTGGCACCGAACACGACGATCTATGAAAAGCTGATTTCCGATTTCTCACCTGAAAGCTCCAAGTACGTATTCAAGGGCATCGCCGAGTTCGCAGCTAACCCACCGCTGATCGTCACCGGCGATAACTACGAAAGCGGCGTGGGCGTCCGGTTCGACAGTGGCCGTTCGTCCGACCTGTTCGGCTCCGACGTTCACATTAATATCTTCAACGTCGATAAGATCAACAAGGAGGAAAGTCCGCGCGGAAAGCCACGTATGAAGCGGCTGCAAGAAACTATCGGCGAGAGTTATTACGCTTATCTCTCGCGTCTTGACGATCTTGTCCTATTGATGGACGAGTCGCATCGCTATCGTGCGAGCGCCGGGGCGAGCGCCATCGACGGCTTGAAGCCAATACTTGGCTTGGAATTGACTGCAACGCCAAAAGCAGTGGGCTCGCGTTCCGTTCCTTTTCGCAACGTCATTTATGACTACACACTCGGCCAGGCGATGGCGGATGGATTTGTCAAGGAACCGGCCGTTGCCACACGCAAGGACTTCGATCCCCGCTCTGTCGGCGAGCAGGAGCTTGAGCAAATCAAGCTCGAAGATGCCGTCCATCATCATGACCATGTAGCCGTGGAATTGGACCGCTTTCACCGCACGACAGGTGCGCCGAAAGTTACGCCCTTCATCCTGATCGTCGCGGCGGACACGACCGAGGCGAAGCGCCTTCGGGAATTCGTCGAGTCCGAGAAGTTCTTCAAGGGTCGCTTCAAGGGCAAAGTTGCCGAAGTACACTCGAACCTGCGGGGTGAGGAAAGCGAAGAAGCCACGCAGCGCCTCGTCGCTCTGGAAAAGGACGGTACCACCGAGATCGTCATCCACGTCAACAAGCTCAAGGAAGGCTGGGACGTAACAAACCTTTACACCATTGTGCCTTTGAGGGCTTCGGCATCGGAAATCCTGACCGAACAAACGCTGGGACGTGGCCTGCGACTTCCCTTCGGCAAGCGCGTCTCTAAAGGCGGTGATGACGAGTTTGCCGCCGTTGATCGGCTCACCGTCATTGCGCACGAGCGCTTCGATGACATTATCTCCAAGGCCCGCGAGCCGGGGTCCATCGTCATGAAAGCGCTGGAGATCGGCGAAGGTTGCGACATTTCCGCGACGGGGGCCACGCTGATTAACACCCCGTCCATCGCCGAAATGATCGTGACCGGAGCGCAGCCGGAAATTCCCGGTTTCACCGAGCAGCCGCGCCCCGCTTTCGTCTTCAATTCGCCCGAGGAAGGCAGGACCGCCGAAGTCACGCTAGAAGTCATCAAGCGGTATGAGCGTAAGCTCGGCAGCGCTGAAGCGCTTCGCGAGACAGCCGTTCAGCAGCAGATCGCCGAGGAAGTGCGTGATCTTGTCCGCCTTCAGGGAACGCTTGAAGGCGTAGTTCAAGAACCGCGCATCGACCAGATCGTACAGAGTGTGGCCGTTGCGGTTGCCGACCGCACGATTTCCATTCCGCAGATTGTCGTCCTGCCCAAGAAGCAAGTGACGTTCACCTTCGAGGACTTCGACCTCGCGAACCTAGAATCGGTCAATATGAGGCCGATTGAGGACGGCCTTATTATCGAGGACTTGCGCACGCAAGCGCGTATCTATCTGGCGCGAGCCATTGACGACCCGCGCGAGGCCCGGCCCGAGGACTATCTCGTCCGCTATTTGATCGAGCGCAACGAGATCGACTACGATGCCCATGCTCCATTACTCTACAAGTTGGCGGGTCAGATGGTCGCGCGCATTCGATCCTATCTGGCCGACGCCGCCGAAGTTGAGAACGTCCTCCTGCGCCACGGGCGTCAGCTTGCCGATTTCATCTTCGCTCAGATGATGAATCATTACAGGGAGACGCCGCTAGGTGAGGACGACTACGAAGTCACCGTCACACGCGGATTCACATTGCTCCAAACGCAGCCGATGAACGTCCCGCAGGGCCAGCGCGTGCGCGACTTCAGGCAAGCTGTCTCGCCTCTTTCGGACACGCGCAAACACGTCTTTGGTGGCTTCAAAAAGTGCTGCTATCCGCTTCAAAAATTCGATACGGACCCCGAACGGCGACTCGCCGTCACCATTGAGGGCGATGCCAGTGTCGAAAAGTGGTTGAAGCCAGGTCCCAACCAGTTTCGTATCGACTATCGCTCCGGCGAAGGCTACTGGCCAGACTTCGTGGTCGAAACCAAAACCAAGATGCTGATCTGCGAAATCAAAGCCAAAAACGAGCTGGAAGACCTTATCGTGAAGGCTAAGGCGGCAGCAGCGACCAAGTGGTGCAAGACCGCAACGCAACATGCAGGCGGTGCCAAGCCATGGATGTATCTTCTCATTCCAGATGACCAGGTCACGGGCAGCGCGACGCTTGATGGTTTGGTTGCGAAGTTTTCCACGTCATAGAAACGTTGGTGACCGAGATGAAAGGGCAACCGCCATGCATTCCTCACGGAGCGAGACCTTTCTATGAAGAACGCGAACCAACTGATGTCGAAATGAGCGAGGCGCACGAATCTCTTGTGCACTGGCAGACACCCGAAGAATTCGACTCCAAAGTAAGGGCGTTCGACTCGCTCGTTAAGTCGTCTACGCTTTTCAACAGAGCGAATGCGGGCTTTTTGCTAGACGCAATTCCGATTGCTGCGCTCGCCAAGCATCGCGCCGTGCAGTCGGTTAGGCTGGTTCGACAGCGGGAACGGCTGAACGATGGGCAGTTCCGAAGCACGAATGAAACTATTGATATCGAAGTGACCGAGATTTTGGACCCCGGCAGAAAGCGCGGCGACGAATATCGTTGCGACGCACAACAAAGCGTTCGGCATTTTGATCCCGGGCTCGGAGAAACAATCGCCCATCAACTGGCGAAGGGAGTTAAGAAGAAAGCCGACAAAGGATACACGACGACGCCGCTGCTTTTGGTTTACCTCAATATCTTGAGCGGCGGACGTCTCGGGGGCGAAATCGAAATTGCAATTGAACGGCTGAGGGTGGAATACGCAAACGCCTTCCGCGAAATATGCGTGCTTTGGGGCACAAAGTGGTGCTGACAGGTACCGTTTGCAGATTGTAATGCGTCGGAGGGCGAGCAATCTGGGCAACGAACATCACGATTCCATCACTTCTACTCCTTCAACTCAATAGCGTTCGTCACTTGTAACGGTCCTGATGCTCTTGGCAGTGTGCCCGAACTCGTGCGACCCAGCTATCGAACCAAACCCAAGTATTCTTGTAGTCGCCGACTTTCCCAAACGCTTTGCCGGGGTCCCTCGCGTTCAACTCCTTCCATAGTCTCGTGTGGTTTTCCTGATTGAACTTTGGGAATCCCTCCTCCTGCATCATTTTGCAGACCTGTTTGGTCGTGTATCGCTTCTTGTCCACTTCCTTTAGCAATATACGATTTATCTCTTCGGCCTCATCAGAGCCCGCCTTCACGAACTCCACTGCCGCGTCCGCTGCCGACGGTCGATTGGCCGTCTTAGGGACAAACGCTACACGGTACACGTATGCCGGATCGTTTTGCTGATCCGGCGTGAGTTGGCGATCAAAGGCGTCGAGGAACGTGGCAATGTGAGGCGGCAACGCGCTCGCCTTCTTCAGAAGCGTCCGTTGCGCTACGTCAAAAGTGACGAACTGCAGCGCGATGGGCAACCTTCGCTCAAGTGAAAACTGCAGGCCGAACTGCTTGATAATGGTGTCATTGAAGTTTATGCAGCATGCCTGCAACTTCGCACTCACCGCGTCATCAATGCGGTTGGTGGAGCGATGTTCAATTTCGTGTCGAAGCTCGATCAAAAATTCCAGATTCGCAATCGCGCCCTTAGATACCGGACATTTTCCGTGCTGGAGGCACTTCCCCAGCTCCCAGTAACAGTCCTCACCTGCATTGGTCTTTTTGATCACCCCACCAGCGCCACGGTACCTGTAGTCAATACCTTCGCGCTTGAACCAGGCATGCAACAGATAAGTCCATGCTATGATTGCCGAAACGATGAACAACTCTGCTCGGAACGTGAGGCCCGCGCCGTTGAAGGTATGCACAGCCGCGATCATCGCCTCGCGTGCTTTGATGAGAAGCTCGTCCCCACGGACACTCAGTCCCGTTTGAGGATCGACATCAGGCCACGTCGAGAGGAACGCATCGACTTCCTCCGGAGTCGCGGGCTTGATAGTCTTGTGCTTCTTCTCAGTTCGGATCTCGCCAATGGCACGATGGTTCACCGAGCGTGTCGGCCGCGTGAAGTACGCAAGGATATCCTGATCGTTGCTACCCTTTCGTGCCAACAATGCCTTGATCAGCGCTACTTCCCATTTTTCAAGAGTATTTCCTCTTCGACGCCTCAACATCGCCCCCCTTCTTTTACACGTCTGGGACTGGTAGCCAGCTCCAGTCGGCAGCATCTTTCAGAGTGGCATCGTGATTCTCATCCCTTTTTGGGCTGCTGCCTCTCTTCCCACCGATCCTAGGTTCGTCACCGCCAAACGACAATGATCTCTAAGACGCAAGATTCGATTGCTTGCAGCAGCAATGTAAGCTGCTTGGTTCTTAGTGCGACGCGCGCAACTCTCGACAGGCTGAGTCGATCACTTTTCACCACACTTGATCGAGGGCGCGTATCTGTGCCAACTCTCGCAGGTAAGTCGGCTGGCAACTGGTAAGCTTTCATAGGAACATCTTTACCGACACTCAAAGCGCTGAAATTTCAATTGCGCCAAGTCGTTAATATGGATGATTCCCGTTGGGTTTGGAGCGACGATATTGGTAATCGAGAATTTGGATGATGTAGGCTCGCCGCATCGATCAAAAAATTGGGAGAACTACCTCAATGACCCTGCTTTATGCTCAGACGTGAAGGATTATATCAGCGCCGTTTGTGCGACAGGGCGCGCGGATTCCGAGGGTCAATTACGACGAGGTCATGTTAAAGAAGCATTCCGCCACAGCCCCGCTTACGGCGTGGTGTCAGCCGTGATGTGGGGATACCCGAAAGGTAGGCTCCCCGGCGGAAAGAGCTTCAAACCAGTATTTGCAAACTGCGCAGTGTTAGCGACCACAATTGTGAAGCTAAAGTCGAGTTCCCCCTCCGCAATGGATGTCTGCAGTTCGCTTGGCACAATAGCAGGGATGGGGCCGTCAACTTACACCAAGATTGCGCATTTCGCTGGCATCGAGTGCCGCGAGGGCGGCTGTCTGATCTTTGATCAGATGGTTATGAGGGCGATCTCGCTTGCTCCCGAACCCGAATTTCAGGAACTGGCAAGAGCGCTTGGAAAGTGCCAGCATCCTGATGGAAGGCACAAAGCTTATCCTCGGACTGTCCAGGAGCGAACATATGGTCCGTTCATCTTAGCTGCCCACAGGTTAGCCGAACGCCTCCAAACGACTCCTTCGCATATCGAACTGGAACTGTTCTTCCGTGCCCCGCGTGGAAGGCCGACACCATTCGCTCGTTCGAAGTAACCTGGGCGGGATGTTCACATGCCGACGCTGCTTGACACAGCCCATCAAGCCAGGTCCGCGCTGGAAGCCGCGGATGGTGTTCGCAGCAACTCAAGGCAAGAGAAATGTCCCATGTCGGTTGAAGCTGAAGTAATACCGGACTTTCGACATGCGAAGACGTTTTCCGACATCCAAAGGCGGTTTCTTCGTTCGGCTCAAACGATTATGCGGCAGCACATTCTCAAATTGGGTGACAGTGAATTCGCACCAACTTCTTTGGAACTATATCTGAAGTTACACAATGGGCGGGACATCTGGTGGGATTCTGCCACTGACCGAGACGATATCGCCAGCTACGAACAGCACAGACGAGGCACCTGGTATGTTAGGCGAAAGAAGGGCCAACAATATTGGCGCATCGATATCACGTCGGGCAATTCAGACGAGCAGATTCAGGCAGGGATTCTAATAAGGCAATTGGACGGGCGTGGTGGACCAAGCCCTGGTCCAGCTATCGCGCTTCATCGGATTATACGCGGCAGATTTGATCGCGGCAGATTTGACGATGCGCAGATCGAGCTAGTTCGTCAAATCCACGGCAAACGGATCGATGGCAGTGATGGCAGTCCTCTGATCCTGACCAAGCGAAAAGAAGCTCTTGATGTCAGGCTGTCAGTGGGTAAGCGTATCAATATTCCTAAGAGCGGCGCGCGCAACTTCGAAGGAATTCTGATAAGTGCGGCTCCGCTCCGGGTTTCAACGTGGCGCAAGTATTCCTACGATACGATCATTGAAGATGCTAATCTCGCGGATGGATAATCCCTGCGGCACGCATTGAAGCGCATCCCCCTAACAAAAAAAATACTAAATATGCCTGCTAGTTCTAATCTACCAGGCGCTCGACCACGGCATTCGCCTCTCGGATAGAGCGCGCCTCGTCGCCAGTTCTCTGCAAGCACTCATTTGCGACCTTCGCCCAAGTTCAAGGGATAGAAGCCCCCGCGGGGCCGCCTTCCCGTTCGGCTCTCTCGCTCGCATATTCGCTACGAATGCCGTCTGCTGGTTAGCCACTCTTCTTTCCGAACATGACCTACCCCGGTCCCGTTGTAAAACGTCTTTGGCTTGGTGCGAAACTTCAACTGAGGAAACCACCGGCTGGGAACGGGATAAACAAAGCTCATTCTTAGCAGCGCCGATCCCGCCGCCCGACCTTCTTCCCGCGTGCCAATCCGATAGTTCTGGAGCTTGCCATCTTTATTGCGCATTGCGCCATCCTTACCGTCGTCATCGGGGACGAGAACGTAAATTTCCGACCAATCTTCTCGACGGCCATCCTTGTACTTCGCGAACTCATCAACGATCTGCTGGCGCGTATCCCAGTCTTTGAAGTAGACGTTCTCTGCCGCTTTCAGGAATTGAAACTCGTTAATCGCATTTGCGTCCTCGTCCCGTCTAACGATCAAGCGACCATCGACTAAATCCGGCGCTGTATAAATTTGATTGTCGTAGCAGATCACTGCGTATCGAGGAGTAAGAGGCATCAGAAAGACGACCCCCGATGATACCACGCCGAAGCCTGTCTTATCGAGCCGTTGCGTGGCGTACCTGTTGGCAAATATCACAGGGTCGTCTGATATCAAGAAGTCCACCCGGGATTCGTTGTTGACCAGGCGGAGCTTCAGGTCCGTGATCGACTCTTGAGTCTGCATACACAGCCGCAATGATTGAATTGTCAGCTCGTATGCGGTTGGACGAGGCGGTGCGCCGCCGTCGTCTCCGAACGCCTTCGCTTCCATCGAATCCCACGCGTGCTTGAGCCGCTTTACCGCCATTTCAGTTCGTCGAAATTGTAGATACATGAAGAATCGCACCTGCTCCAACTCGTCTTCTGCTACGAAGGTTCCGGCAGCAATATCCTTCAATACAAGATCGAACGTTCCCTCGATCTTCCCAAGGAGATGCTCAAGCGTAAGGTCCTTCCCGTACATGTAACTACTGGACGCTTGGCTCTTGAGGGACGCGCCCTTTATCAGGCGTCCAGACCTGATGTTGAACACGTTCAGCGAACGTTTCGCCTCGTCTGGTGAAAATTGCCGCAGCAAGCATTTCGGAACGAAATGCTGATTCTTATAGTCGGGCATTGCCGGTTACAATCAGAGTAAGTTGCCGGAGGCGCGGATCGAGATTGCAGCCTCAGCATTTGATATCATCCACAATCGTGCTCAATGTGCACCGATTCTACAACGCCTTGCCACCAATGACGCCTTCGGAGTAGCAGCCATCGCCGTCGACCGCCCGCGAAGATTCGATACTTGCGGCTGCTCGCTTTCGTGGTAACAACCGCCCTCCATCGTCAGCAGGAGCGATCAAGTTTGAAGAAAGCGAAGACGGCAAAGAAGACCAGCAAGCGCCGCGAATGGACGAACGCCGATCTAAAGGAAATCAAAGATCATTCAAAGGCGCGAACTCCAGTGGTCAAAATAGCAAAGCTTACCAAACGCTCGGTAGGGGCCCTTCGTCAGAAAGCGCTGCACCTTGGGATAGGACTGGGCCATCGACGATAGCTGCTGATGCAGCAACGCGGCACGCTAAGACCACGCCGCGCGGCCTGGGTTGGCTCGCGCGGCGTTCTCAGATATTAAAAGAGGGCTTGCCGGGCGCTACTATTGTTTTCCGATCACTTGTCCCTCTGCACGACCACACTTGAGGATAGGCTGTCAGCCGAGCACTGAAACGAACGGCCGCTGTGTTGCAAATCGATGTCATCGCCGCTCTTCGCCAACGCCCGCTTGAGGCAGCGAACCGCCCCCTCTCGAAACTCCTCGGCAGCTCCGCCCAATGCAATCGCTGCGGCGCGTCCGAAGTAGTCAAAGAAGCTTGCGCTCGGGTACTTGTCTTCGACATCGGCAAAGAAATTCACACTCTTGGCGTTCAGGCAACCGATTGATGAGTACTTCACCGCGGGGTGAAGAGCGAATACAGCGACAGAGCTGCGGCGAGCTATATTGACGCCCGGCACACGTGCGGCGAGTTCTCCCGCGACAGCGTCACACTGATCCGCCTTCGCTTCGTATGTCGATGCGACGCAAAACCAAGCGGAGCTAACAATTGCGGCTAACGTTCTTCGCATCATTCAGACTTCCGCCTTAACGTATTCGCACCACTGAGCCCGGCCTTCAAGCACTGTGGCGCGGCGCATCACTATCCATTCCTTCATTTCGCCCGCAATATGTCATCCGCCAACTGGAAGTCACTAGGTTTTCCCTTGGCAATGGTCCTTACTCCTGCCTTGTTCAGCTCCTGCCGTTTTTTCTTGATCCGGCCGTCCTTCTCGTCCTGGCCGAAATCGTAGATCAGGAGATAAACGTGAGGGTGGATCGATAGTGCGAGTTTCCCTTCTGCAACCTGCCTGACGAGGTCATCGACCTGCCTGCCCGAGCTTTGAGCGCTGAGTTCCACCAGATTCTTGCAGACGATAACGTAGCCATCAACCAGGCTTTGCTGGTTCTCGTCGGCCTGAATGAACTGCTCGTACTTCCTGATTTGAGCGATCACTGCCGTGGAACGCGCGAGAGGCGGAAGGTTCTTTCCTCCCTTGGGCAGCTTTTCCAGGCTCCACAATTCGGGATTGTCCGCGCATTTTGCTTCGCAGAATACCAATTCCGCTCCGCCCGATTTTCCCGGCACTAAGACGGCGATATCCATCCGGGGTGCAGATAGATCCCCGTTCTCTCCGGCCTTCGTGAACGCAATTTCGAGGTCAATAACCTTCGGCTCGTTCCTCGCTATCTTGTGCACGCCGCTTTTCTCGGGTCCGGCAAATCGCGCAGCAGTTTTGATCAGTTGCGGCAAGGTGAGCTTGGCCTCATACTCGGTGTTCACGATGGCGGCTGGGTTGAGAGCGAACGCCTTTCCATCGAACGACACATACGGGTCCCTTTTTTCAAGATCCGGCTTCACCAGATACTTGTAGTGGATGGCAAGGCGGGGCTGGCTACCAGCGCTGCTGCTTTTCTCGAAAGCAATTTTGAAGACGCTCTGACCTTTGACATAAGCGTTCAAGTATCCGCTTCGGACTGCGAGCAGCAGGTCCTTGCTCTCTAGCACCTCCTTCCACCAATTGTCAGCCGGGCTATGCGCGAGCGCCTTCAAACCTGCGATCTGAGAGTCGGACAGACCGCGCTTGAGGAAGTTCGGTTCAGACTTCAATCCATTCACCATCGTTTGCCAATTTCACGTTGCTGAAAAGTTTCGGAAACCGAAGCTGTTCAAACGTATGTATCGGGATCAGGCGCTTCGCTGCCACCGCAGCAGCCAGGCGCTTCAGGTCGGATGGACCAGCGTGTCCAGAGGTATGTATCGTTTCGAACGGAATGCCGCGGCGTTCGCAATCGGTCCTCAAGGCCGCCCCCGCATGGCCTTCGGCCAGATAGCCGTCCCATTGCGACCAGAACACCCTTGCGCCCGTAAGCGCGTCGGCCTGATCGAGATCGGAGATCATCCAGCCCCTAAACAGCATGACTGAGCGCGGGGCGCTCCCGGCGAGTTGCCCGGGCCAGATCCGAAAGCCGCGATAGCTATCGACCAGGGACGCGATCCCCTTAGCTTTCAATTGAACTCGCTGTCTTTGCGGAATGTAGACTGCGAGATTCGACCAACCCGGCGCGGGCTGGGGAATGCTGTCGCGCCCCGTGGCCTTCAGCACCTCGGCGGCATAGGCATCGATGATGAGACTACGGCCCGTTCGCTTCGCCGCGCGATAGATCGTGACCACCCGGTCGATGTTCTGGGCCGAGCAGGCGACTAGGGCGATGCCTTCGGTCTGCTCGAAGCGCGTGACGAACGTCTCCTCAAGGTCCTCCTCGGACGGAAACGTCTCGTCGTCAGACAAACGGCCGAGGCTCGATCCTTCCATCAACATGAGGTCGATGTTGCGAGGCGCGTCGCTGATCAGCGCGTCGAACAGCTTACGTTTCCGCCCGTGAGCGCGAAGATCACCGGAATAGAATACGCGTTTGCCGCCGGACGTGATTTCCATGGCGTAGGCATCAAAGCCCGAATGATCCACGAGGCGCGGCGTGATAGTGAAAGGGCCGATCTGAATTGGCTTGCGATGCTCAAGGTATTGACTTGCGGTCAAGGCGACGGCGTCAGGGACGAAGTCGGCGGCGGCCCGAAGAAAGCTCTCGGTCGCCTTCCCCATGATTAGCGGAATCGCTGGGTTTACCTTCGGCACCAAACCCCAATGGTCCCGGTGACCATGAGACAGGACGATACCGAGGAGGCTGTTGCTGACGGTGGAAAGCCCATCGACGTTGGGCAGCGGCGTGGAAGCAAAATCGCTGGCGTTCAACGGAAGGCCGAGATCGAGCAGGATTCGGGCCCCCTCATTCTCCAGCTCGATACAGGTGCCACCAATCTCCCGCGTCCCCCGATGGATTCGCAATCTCACTACGCGACCTCGCCCCCGCTCATTCCAATCTCCCTATATTCAATCGAGGCCCTGAGAAATTTACACATTATGGAACATTTGCAAAAAATACTTGCGTGGCGAAACTCCCCTGTTGATGTCAACTAGATTGATTTGCAATGGGAGGTCAATATGAACGAACGCATGACCTTCGCGGTTGGAGACATCCACGGATGCTTCGACGAACTCAGGTCTCTGCTCGCCGCCTGCCGAAAGAGCGCCCGCGACATCGAGCATGACTTCCTCTTCCTGGGCGACTATGTCGATAGAGGCCCCGCTTCCAACCAAGTGATTACCTATCTGATGCAAGAGCAGGCCAGCGCCCCATCGCAATTCCGCTGCCTCATGGGGAATCACGACCATATGCTTTGCCGCGCCGCGGATCGGAGCCGCACGGATGCCGAACTCATTCAGTGGTGGGCGAACGGCGGCGAAGAGACGCTGGATGCTTACGGCGCAGGTGACCCCTCCGATCTCCCGACGGAGCACCTCGCATGGATGAGAGCGCTGCCTCTTCAAGTTCGCGACGAGCACAGGTTGTTCGTTCATGCCGGAGTAAGACCCGGCGTTCCCTCGGAGGCCCAGTCCAAGGACGACATGTTGTGGATACGGGAGCCGTTCCTGTCCTCAACACTGTGGCACGGTGCTCTCGTGGTGCACGGCCACACGCCAACGGCAACGCGTGCGCCCGACGTTCAACCCAATCGCGTCAACCTCGATACGGGAGCCTGCTTCGGGGGACCTCTCACAGCAGCGGCCTTTAGTTCAGTCCAGTTGGCCCCCCTCTTCTTTGTCAACAGCGACGGTTTGAAGTTTGAACTGCAGTCCGGGTCCGCAACAATGCGAACTCCCAAAAGCGCATAGCACGCCAAACGACGCGCCGACCACCAAGTCTCAGAAGGAACTTCTGCGCGACCGCTCCCAGACGAGTTTTAGCAGCAGCAGGCCCCGTTCGGTAATTGGTTTCGATGCCCTTTCGTCATTGTACTCACGGCAATATCACCTCCCCTGCCCGCCCCAACAGCGTGTACGAGCGATGCGCTCTTTTGACTCGGGGATTGGTGATCACTGCTTGCATTCACCCAACGTGCCGAATCGAAAGTGAGGAATCTATTGAAGAAATCTTCCGTCTTTCTTGCAAACTACGACGAAGTTTCCAAGTTTGCGGCCGATGCGTATGGCACTTTCTTTCATGAGCATTTGCAGTCATGGTTCGAGATACTCGATGCGGAACCATCGATTCGGCCGATCATTCAACGGTTGCTAAGTCGGGCCAATCTACAGAAGCTTCTTGCCGACGCAGATTCCAGGGCGTCACCAGAGATAAATTGGCCCGGCTTCATAGAGTGGCCCGAAAATCGGGAGGAGAGACTGGGAGTCCGGTTAGCTCTCTTCAGGGAGATTGCTGCGGAGCGGATAGATGCGTGGGAGTTCTCGCAAACGCACGTCTGCTTTCGTCGGGATGTGCAAGACTCCATTCGGCCGCTCGCAAAGGAACTGTTCTGGCCTTTTGCCCGAGACCTTCGCCGTCTTATTGTGAGTGAACCAAAGTAGTCGGATGAGCCACTCGGGAGACGTTTTCTTGTAGCTCATTGCCTGCCTCCGGTCGTATCGATTGTTCGATCTGCCACTCAGCCCCAATCCAGTTTGACGAAAGCCAATGATCAACGCTGAAGTGACGGTGAGCAGTCTTGGCTTTCGCCGCCAGTACTAGTTGGAAAAACGCGTCACACGCGAACGTGGGCATACCTCGGGCGCTTCTCCGCAAGCCGGGCGTTTGCCTTTCGAATTCCGGCGTTTTGGCCGTCACACGCATCAGACTGGGGCGCTGGACATCTACTTGCGAGCTACCTCATCAAGGCTCGACCGTCACAGGTAAGTCTTGTCGTCGTATCATTTCTAACGGGGTCTCGTCAGAATCGAACTTGTAGGTCCGAAACGCTGCGTAGCTTGCTCCGGCCTTCTCGGCTGCTTCGACCGCATCCTCTGCAGAGGCGTAGGTTTGGCTTAGCTTGTCCGTTGGCCTATTGAGCAGACCAACTTTGTACACGGAAAATCCCCGGTGCACGGCTCGTTTCGCTCCAACCATCCAGGTATTCGGTAACTGTCTCATCAGGCCCCACTCGGATCAAGCGTATCGCAACCTCGTCATCGAGAGTTTGCATCTTACCATCAATTCGAGCTGCACGTACCAAGGAGTGCCATAGGTTTTCGCGTGCAACTCAAACAGTTAAGTCGGCTGCAAACGATAAGCTTTTCATAGAAAGCTTACCGAAGTTCAAAGGCGCTACATTTCCGGTTGCATGTCAAGCAGAACACTCTAGAATCGCCTAGTATTCATTCTAAGTGATATGGCAGGCAAGCAAGCTAAAACACTCTCGGCCGATCATATCGACGATCTCCTCTTTTTCGCCGAGCGCTCTCGCCATCCGTTACGCAACCGCTTGATCGTTCTGCTCTCGGTTAAGGCCGGTCTTCGTGCTGCAGAGATAGCCAAACTGACCTGGGATATGGTCCTCGACCCGAGCGGCGAAGTCGGCAGCACCATCGAGCTTCAAGACAAGATCGCAAAGAAGCGTAGCGGAAGATCCATTCCGCTGCATGCCGACCTCCGAGAGGCGCTCTCCGCAGTAAGGCAGTTAGGCGTAAGCCAAGGCCCCGTCATCCGATCACAGCAAGGCGGCGCGATGACGCCGCTGAGTATCGTTGTCTGGTTTCACCGCGCGTTCAAGACGCTGGATTTGAAAGGCTGCTCGTCGCATTCGGGCCGCAGAACGTTTATCACCCGCGCCGCTCGACTGGTGCATAAGGCTGGTGGTTCCTTGCGGGATGTTCAATTGCTCGCTGGGCATCGCTCTATCCAGACCACGCAAGGCTACATCGATGGCGACACGGACGCACAGAGGACTTTGATATCGCTGATCTAGGACCCCGTTCGCGTAACCTAGGACCGCCCCGAAAGGTGGCGGCAAAGCCGACTGCCCGCTCTAAGGAGCTTCTTGAAGCACACGATCACGCCGTTGCTTTCATTCGCGCCGTCTGCACGTTCGCTGGAACACTGTCGTTGCTGGATGAGATCGACGATGAGATTCGTCAGGCGGGCCTCGATCAAGCTGTCGCGTCGCGCGATACGCCGCCCATTTTTGATTGGCTCCTGACGGCGTTCAGCTTTCAGGGCGTCTCGGATCAAGCGGCCCGGAGCTACATGGAAAAGCATGGGAGCGCGTCCTGGGCAAAAATGGAGGCCAGCCTCCAAGCTTGCCCCTCCTGCCCAAAGCTTCAAACTTACTGGCACTATGAGGGTTGCCGGTACGACAAGGGCAGCTACACCTGCGCCGAGCCCGACCACATCGATGCCTGTCCAGTACCTCGGTCACGCCTCCGCAATGGGAGGCTGAATCAGACAGCGGCCTCATTCTTCCTCTTCGTCAGAGACATCGCTGGTGGTGATCTCGTCGGATGGATCGATACCCAATTAGAGACGGCCAGAGGATCCAGGAACGCCGATCTGGAAACTGCGGGGCAGGAAGCCCTAATTGGTCCCCTCCGAGGCATTTTTGGCGTCGCCGACAAGGTTCTGACCAATGCCCTCTCTTGGCTTATGATAGGCGCGCGCGACCAAAAGCCCATCTGGTTCGAAATTGGAAAGGCCATGGTGGTTGTGGACCGGCTTGTCCATAATCACCTGTTTCGGACAGGCATAATGGAAAGTTGCGGCACTCCCCATCGGTACGGCCCAGGGTGCTATGCGGAGGGCGGCTGTGCCGAGATCATCCGAGGTGCCGCAGATCGAATTGATGCCCGAGCCTTCAATCCGAATTTTCCGAAGATTTTCCCGCGTTTCATTCAGCACGCTATTTGGTCATATTGCGCCGCGGACCGTTTAGACGTGTGCAACGCCAATCGAATTGACGACCAAAAGCCTTGCCAACTGAGCTACTGCCAACTGTTTCGAATCTGCGGTCGAAAACCGCTAAAAGCAACGTAAATTCAGTTATTTATCGTATTTATCAATACTTGTTCTTGGCCATTAATTAGCCTATACTGTATATGCGAGGTCGATTCACGACTTTGCGCATTTTAGACTTGGAGATACTTCCGGGAATACTTTTGCCCACCCTTCGGGTCTGAAATGGCCGTTCCACTCGCGAATGGAGGGAGCCCTGTGTGGCTCCCTTTCGCATTTCTAGGAGCTGCTCAATGGGCAAGAAAACTGGGAAGACCGAACCGGCAAAGGCTGATCCGGTCTACGTTCTAGGTCTCGACGCCAACGGGAAGCCGCGCGGCGCTAGGTTCGCCGAGCTGAAGGACAGCATCGTGTCGGCGGCTATGGACATGAAGTGCCGCGTATTGATCGACCAACCGGCAGCCGTGTCGGCCTTGGGTATGAAGCTGCCGGTAGGACGAGTTTACGGCGGGGGCAAGGTCGTAAGGCTGTTCGTCCCGAATATCAGGCGCGAACTCTACGACAAGATACTGGAAGCGGCGGGTCCGCTTGCAGACGGAGAGCCCGCTGCTGAAAGAGCCGATGTTCCGGGTCAGGCTTCCGAGAACCCTCAGGCAAAAAGCATAACGGATGCTGCGACGGACGACGTGAGGTGCATCTCGCCGGTAACATCGGGCTTGCCGCGCAGTTGGGAGGAAATCACCGTCGGCCACATGGTGCTGGCCCACGAGTCGCCTGACGATGGCTGGTGGGAGGCGGTGGTTATAAAGCGCGAGGACGAGATTCTGACCTTGCGCTATCGCGACGCACCCAAGCTGCCGAAGTTTATCAGGCACATCAACACGGTCGCGTTGGTCAACCCCGGCCCCGGCTGATCTACTCACCGTCCGTATCAAATTGGCCCGGACTGCGGCCCGGGCCACCCCTTCTACTTCACGCGCCGGACAGATTCCGGCATTCCCCAACATCACCGGAGAAAGCAACCATGTCGGTTGAACAGATTCGTGCGCTCAATGATCAGCTTCGAAAGACCCTTACAGGGGGCAAGGCATTCATGACGCCGGGTATCGCCGCACTCGGACCGGAAACCGTTCAGCGTCTCGTGACGGCTATAGCGACGTTCGACGATTTCTGTATGGCCAACGATCCGCACAGCGAGCATGATTTCGGGATGTTCGAGTTTGAGGGCTCGTCCATTATCTTCAAGATCGAGTATTTCGACGCGAATTTCGAGTTTGGTTCACCTGACCCAGCCGACCCCGCTGTCACTCGGCGGGTGATCACCCTGATGCTGGCCGAAGAATATTAGGCGGCCGCTGGGCAGCCAACACCACCACTAGTCAGAAAGAAGTTTCGTTAAAGGCACGGAAAGCGCCTCAGCGATACGGGCCATCACCAACAGGCTGGGGTTGCGTTTGCCTCGCTCGATCCCGCCGATATAGGTCAAGTCGATCTCGGATTCGAACGCCAACTTCTCCTGTGTCATCCGTCGTTGCTGACGGATCTTCCGAACATTCCTCCCCAACACCGCGCGCCAGTCCTGCATTGCAGGATCGAGCACCATCGGGCATATAGTCTCTAGGGATTATAGTCCCTATTCGTATCAACCTGTGCGGGCGCGCCAACGAAGCATCGAAAGGATCGCACAATGTCCAGTGCAGAAGAACGGCAGCCACTTCAAACAACCGCGAGCGCTCCGCCGCCCTTACCGATTGCCCTCGAAATGCAAAATGGCACAGGTCTAAGCGAGACGCCTCCTGAGGCTAACGGATATGAGGCCGCAGAAAAAGAAGATGCTGAAGAGGTTGAACCCGACGCCAATCAGATGCCTGTAGAGTCAAACCGAATAATCGATTGGTTGAAGGTCTGCACCACGCCGATCCTGATCGCCTTCAATGCTTCAATCGTTTTTGTGGCTCTCAGTGCAACGCTCTCGCCTACATTAGGAATGATGGGATTTGTTGTTGTCCCGATAGCTTTTATTTCTGCTATAACGTCTCATCTCATGGGCACTCACTTCGACGTTTCTAATGATCGACTCTCGTACCCCTACTTTGCGTGGCGACTAGGGTTACCATTGTCCGGCATTCACGACGCCAATGCTCAGACCGTTAACAAGCGCGGTGTCGATGTTCTGGCGAGTCTGGGCGAAAAGAACCCAAAGTATAAGACGGTCCATCATTACCATGTGAATCTGTCAGGAGATTTTGGTGCGCGACGCCTGATGTTTCGCTCCAAATTCAAGCGCGATCAATTTCTCAGTATCCTACGATCAATTCGACCCAACGCGCGGATCACTCGATGGTCCTGAGTCATCACTACCGACTAACAATTCCGGGATGGAAAATGAAAAATTGGATTCTTCTGTTTTGGCTCTTTGGAGCATCACCGACCTTTGCGGCGGCTCAAGGCGATCCCACCTTCAACGGCATGGTCAAGGTCATCCATTGCTTTTTGAACGCTCGGACATTTTGTTCGGGGAACTACTGCATCAATACAGGCATGTCAGGGATCAACAACATCTGGATCGATCTGACTTCTCAGAAAATTGGCAACTCCCTTCCACTGGACAGCCGTAACAGCAAGCCTCTTCGGTTGGTCGAGGTCTCGGAGGCCGCCTTCAACAAAGTTCTCTATTCGAAATTTGAATTTGACAACAAGCAATTGGTGATCATGCTCGTACCGAGTCCTGGTCAGAGAATGGATATCAAAATTGGAATATCCGCTCCCGCGTCAGATCCTGATCCCCACCTGAATGGGTTCAATATCGACAGGATCGTTGAGAACGGGAGCAATTGCGACATCAGCAACTAGACGGGCTTGCACTTGTTCAGCCTTTTCTGAGCAATGCTATGGGCTCGCCTGCAAACCGAAACCGACGTCGCATCGCCACATGCTGTGACCGACTGGTCTCAGACCTGCTTGCTACGCTCACTCCTGCCGCCGTCATTATTGCGTGAACATTTTGAATGCCTAGATGGAGCCCAATATTTCAGATGCGTACTCTTTGGATCGCCACTATCGTTCTATGCTTCAGCCCGGCGAACGCCGATCAATTTAAGATTCCGTGGAAGGGCGACTACGCCCACAACTTGACCGCTACGTGGTCGCGCGACAACAAGGACGACTCCGGCTTCAGCAAGAACTTTCTGAACGGCTCGCCCGAAGAGGGAGGCAAAGTGCAGAAAGACGGCGAGCTTTGGGTCGAGACCGTCGTGCCAGAAGCGGCCAAGGACAAGCCGATCCCGTTCGTCGTGCTGATGCACGGCTGCATGGGCATGAGTAGCCTGACTAGCGCATGGGCGCACGCTGTCGCAAAGAAGCTCAACACTGAAGGCATCGGCGTGCTGATCCTCGACAGCTTCACCACTCGCAAGGTCGAGAAAAGCTGCGGCTATCCTGATCTTCATTGGGCTCGCCGCCGTGCCGACGACGCCTACGCCGCTCTCGATTACCTGATCGATAACAACATGGCGAAAGCCAACGAGGTTTACGTTATGGGACAGAGCGGCGGCGGCTCAGCGACCTTGGTTGCGATGACAAAGAAGGAGAACGACCACAAGAACAAATTCACGGCAGGCTTCCCGGTGGTTCCGCAGTGCCTCTATACTTCGGTTCGCTACGCCGATTTCTACGCTCCGATGGTCTTATTCGTTGGCGAGAAGGACGACGCCAACGATCCGAGGCAGTGCATTGAACTGAGCAAGAAGAGGCGCGCGGTGCCGGTGCAAGTCGTGGTCTACAAAGACGCTAACCACGGATTTATGGAAGACTACAAGGCGCGCACGATGTATGGCTGGACCGATAGCCGTGGCAAGGTTCACAATTGGACCTTGAGCTACAATCCGAAGGCCGAGAGTAACATGATGGAGTCCATCATCCACGCAATCAAGAACAAGACCTATGCGAGCGGCGTTGAGTCCAGATGAGCATTTAGGCTCGTCAATCGACGGCCCTCAAAGCCAACGGGAGCAATGTACCTGAATTACCGCATTCTGATCAGACACCCCCTGCGATGTCCGCGCTTATAAGAGCCGCCAGTGGAGATGTCGGAATTGGCTTCGCGGGTGCTTTAAATCAACGGGCAGTCTCATGCCGCGCCCGCTACGGACCTAGATTGCATAGTTGAAGAAACCGCGCAGAGAAGCAGACATGCACCTCCTCGCCGTCCAATTTTAGATCGCAGCTATATAGCTCAACCCCGCATTCGCGGATCGCTTCAATGAGCACGCCTGATGGCAATCCAGGAAGAAGAAGGATTCGACGGTGACCGGAAAGCCGCGGCAGCAACTTCGGGTAAACGATTAGCTGGCCTATGCCGGTGTAGACATCTGCTGCTGTATTGTCGGTCTTAATCTCAAGGAGCAGCCTCTCGGTTGGCGTTTCGATTTCACCATCAACCTCATAGCCATGGGCGTGCTTGGGCTCATCGAGAAAACGCCCATCCGCCACGAGACGGGCGTTCAGCTTTTGCCAGACCTCGCCTTGAATACGACGCCGCTGATTGAGGTTGATGGTGGGGTGGCCAGTGATTTGGCCACCTTGCTCCGGCCTGCCGAAGAGTTCGGTGAGGCGTTCATCGTCATGCTTTGCCACCATCGCAGCGTCTCGATCCCTGGCAAGGCCGCACCGGTCCACGAACGCTGCCGTGTTCTGACAAGTTTCGGCTGCCGGTATGTCAAGTGCCGTCACGATGAACCACGAGCGCCTAGCTGGCTCACCGTTTCTCGTTACGTCAGCAGGCTTAAGGCCGGTTCGGTCTTCAAACTCATCGTTCTCTATGCGGGGAGATTGTGCATTCTTGTGCAATATGCCCTGTCTAAGCAGATAAGGTCGCCCGGTTGAATTTCGCGCGAGGCCCGATAGAGGATTTTACGTTCCTTGCCCCGGTTCATTCAACTCGACGGTCCAGTTCTCGCCAGTAGGGTCCAAGCCGAGTTTGAAATCGCTTCCTTTGATGCGGAAGTACATCTTTCCCTCGGATAGCCACCAGATGCTACCGCGCCTGTGTCCATGCTGCTCCATCGCGTTGCGCCAAACTGAGAAAAGGCTTCACGGATTTGACCCGGATCAGTCAACAGTTGAAGTCGCTCCTGCACTGTTCACCTTCTTTGCTTCTGCATTTTCTCGACGCGTACAGAACCGTATAGGCGCGCTCCAGTCCACCCTTCGACAAGGAACCAAGCCGCTTGTCCTCTGCAGCAGACGGAGCGAACGGCCGAGCCAGCAAACGGGCCGTCGAGGCCGCGCGTGAGGCGGATCGCGAGGAGGCCACGTCTGGTCCCTGCGCATGGAGCGCTTTGGCGGTCCTGCCCAGCCCTCGCCGACCATCAGCCAATGGCAAAATGGCGGCTACCGCTGGCTACAAGTGAAGTGCCACCGGTGCGAGACCAAGGCCAGCAGGCGAGCCGCCGAGCAATGACCCTTCTGCGGCAGTTCGCTCAGGCTACGGACAGTTAAGAGCGGAGCGCAATACCCGTACGGGTTGCACGAATCGCAAAAATAGTTGAAATTCCAAAGTGGTTATTGCAAGGGCGCGGCTATGCGGCTCTATCCCAGCTCAAGGACAATCGTTTGGAGCTGTCATCTTCAACCGCCGAAATACGTGACATTTGCGAACAGCGTGGCGAGGCTAGAGCCAAATTGGGCGATGACGCAGCGCTCGAACTTGCGCGGGTCCTGGCCGACATTGAGGCGTTCGATACGTTTGCCGACTTCACTGCAACTTTCGGGCATTTAATCACTGACCGAGGGGAGGCCGAGAAATGCTTCCGCATGGAGACTGGCCACTTAATCGTTTTCAGAGCGGGGCACCCCCGCAATCTTGGATCGCGCGCAACCCCCACTGATTGGGTTAATACAACCAGACTGATGATCACCGCAATCGAGAGACCCGATGCCTGAAGCATCCTTCCAGCCAGACTGGTTTTCAAAGCCAGGCGACACCTTGCTGACCCTTATGGAGCAACGAGAGCTAACCTCCGAAACGCTGGCCCGAAAACTCGGCTGTGAACGCTCAGTTGTACAAGGGCTCCTATCGGGGGCGGTTGCGGTCGATGATGATCTGGCAGGTGAATTGTCTAAGCACGTAGGTGGTACACCGTCATTTTGGCGCGCACGGCAAGCGAAATACCTCGAAGCACTTTCGCGTGCTGCGAGGGCAGTGCCGGAGAAGAACGGTTCTGAGTGGATCAACCTTTTCCCACATCGGGATATCGCGAATTACGGCTGGGTGGATCGTAACGCAAAACGGGATGAGTTGATTAGAGCATATTTGGCTTACTTCGGTGTCAGCACCCCCGAGGAGTGGAAGGAAAGGTATGAGCGCTCGATGCGCGAAACAGCGTTTCGTACGTCACCTTCTTTTTCTTCCAAAGTTGGAGCAATCTCAGCTTGGTTGAGAAGGGGTGAGATCGAAGCAGCGGCCATCTCGTGCGCTGCCTGGCACCCTGAACGCCTGCGCAAGTCGCTCCAAGAAATAAGGGTGCTCACGAAGGCGAAATCGCTGGCCTACTTTCTTCCGCGAATTAGGAAATTCTGCGCTGAGGCAGGCGTTGCGGTTGTTTTCGTTCGTGCTCCGTCCGGCTGCAGAGCGAGCGGAGCCACAAGGTTCATTTCGCGTAACAAGGCGATGGTCATCCTTAGCTTTAGATATCTGTCAGATGACCATTTTTGGTTCACATTTTTTCACGAGCTGGGCCATCTGCTCCTGCACAAGCCTTCGATGACCTTTGTTGATGGGGAGCCGGGTATATCGGGAGAACTGGAGAGCGAGGCGAATTCGTTTGCCGCAGATGTTCTTATCCCACCTAGCCGACGCGACGAACTCATGGATCTGCCCGCACGAAGAGAGCAGATCATCCGTTATGCCTACTCGGTAGGTGTTTCAGCGGGCGTCGTCGTAGGCCAAATGCAGCATCATAAAGTTATCACGCCGAAGCAAATGAACTTCCTGAAAAGAAGGTTCGATTGGCAAGATATCCATGGGGCGCTTAGCTAACCTCGGAAATGAATGAATTTCTTCGGACTTTTCTGCCAATTGCAGAGCGAGTCCTCCATCACTTGCATTCCGACGTTCAAGTTCTCATCGAGCTGTTGCAAGATCGCATCCAAATCTGCGGCGCGAGTGGTTGAATGGACATCTCCATCGACCAGCAATCGCGCCCCCCGGAGCGGTCCTGTTGCACCGGAAAGATAAGCTGACCCCGGGGAAATTGGCGCAAGGTCAAGTCGGCCAAGCAGGGCAAGGAAGTCAAACTTTGCCAACCTGCCAAATCGCGCTATCTCAACTCTGTTATAAGCTGCATCGAACAGTACGTGAGGATCATTGCCCACATGTCGCACCAAGTCGGAGAACCATCTGGAGGGAGATGGAGCAAAACACCGGACGAAACTCTCAAGGACAGTTGCAGTTCCATTGTTGGAAGCGGGGTTGAGTGTCTCGTACTTCCGGTGATTTCCAAAAGCGCCGCCGATATCTCGTAAATTCTGTTGCAACCATAGACGGAATTGTTGCGGATTGCTCGACACTCGCGCCCACGTCCAAATAAAGCTTCCCAACCCCGAATAGACATCTTTAAGCATGCGCCATTTATGACGCCCATGCTGGCCGAAGTGGGTCGCAAGGAATATGAGCCAAATGGCTTCGTCAACTTGTCCGTTTCTCGCCAAAAGAGCGGCGGCACGTTCAGGTTCGAATAGATCCGATCTTGGGTCCGCCCTATCTGGAGAAATATCGCGCAATCTTACAGCTTGCGTGAAATCGAGCCGTCGAAGACTGGCGATCATTTGCAAGACAAGTGTGTTGCGATGAGCTTGATCAGCGATACCCGCGAGCCTGTGTTTATTATTTGAGAACCCTTGTAGCTCTTGATCCAATTCCTTCATTTTCTGAGAACGATTCGGCCACATCAGTCTATGCCTCACCACCAGACCTGATACGACCAAGGATGTATGGTCTATATCGCCTGAACGATATCTGTTCGGCCAAAGTTGTGATTTTGGATTGATCACCTTTAGCGAAGAAGATTTGGAGAATCCTTATCAGATCCGACCAATAGTCGTGCAGTCCCAAGGAGCTTGCCTCCAATTGGTCCCCATCCCGTATCCGACGTTCTGCATCTAGCACCGTCGAGATAGATGGCCATGGATCTGCAACAGGCATTTCAGGCATAGCAATCCGCTGCTGGTAGCCCTCATCAACGAAATGCTGAGCATCGTCCCATCGCTCCTTGTAGATGTGCATGCTACCCGCGAAATGGCGGTAACATCCAACATCGCGACATAAGCTACGAGCGATAATTTCCTGGAGCATCGTGAAGCAAAACACGTCGTGAGGTAAACCAAAGTAGGCATCGTTCGAGCGCATGGTTACGACCATGTCCAATTTTTCATCTCGCACAAAGCACTGCAGTGTGGTGGTGCAGGGCACCTCCTTGTGATTGTTGGCAATGTCTTCCTTGTCAAAAATTTGTATGACCGCCCGCCGTGATGTCGGGCGTTCTGTCAAAAGACCGATAACGCGTTTCACTTGGCCTTCGCCGTTCGGCCCGAAGAGACGCGGGCCGTAGCCTCCATAGATCGTCACGCCGTCCTCGGACTCATCGCTGTATCTCGGAACATATGGCGCGATGAAGTCGAGACGGTTGTCCTTGGACAGATACCACAGCAGCTCCCCCAGCGAACTGTAGAGCTTCCCGCGAGTTTCGGATCGGCTAAGCCGGGCGCGGGGATTCCTAATCTCGATCAACGCGCCAATGACCTCCGCCGTCTCGCCCCGACTTGCTTTGATGGTCATGGTCTCGTGCGACCGAGCGAGCAGAGCGGGGTACAGCTTCAAAAGCGCATCGTCGAGTGTTTCAGCGGAAATGAACATTCAGTATTCGAGTTCTAGGGCTCTTAAATCGAAGGTAGCCGAAACCCTTGATTCGCAGGATATCCGAGAACCAGCGTTCGTTGGCCATGGTGCCTCAACGCGAAGCGATCCTTCCCTCCTGGGCCGCTCTTCTAGCCCGCTTGCGGGCATACTCAGCCCCGATCTTACGGTGCTTGTCGCGTGGCGACACGGTGGCGACACGGCCCCAAAACAAGAAGGCCGCCCCCAGGGCGGCCTTCTAAAAACCTCGTAGGATCAGAGGTTTACTTGGTTGCGGGGATAGGATTTGAACCTATGACCTTCAGGTTATGAGCCTGACGAGCTACCGGGCTGCTCCACCCCGCGTTAAACCTTTGCGCGCCTTCGGTTAAATCCTGGGGACGGTCGGTTGAGG
>Ga0214542_1002384_pt1 | contig 38879 bp, 16 predicted proteins | sample CNSS1metaG_FD_160096 | JGI IMG/M metagenome (GOLD analysis project Ga0214542, IMG submission 160096) | Root nodule microbial communities from cowpea collected in UCLA plant growth center, Los Angeles, California, USA - CNSS1 | ecosystem: Host-associated > Plants > Roots > Nodule | place: USA... | reverse complement strand
ATGAGTTATGAATTGAGTGATTTTGTATGCATGAGATGGTAACATTGAGATTTATGAGTTTTACATGATGTGAGTATGATATATGTATGAGGTGATTCATGGAATTGAAATGATGAGTTTGGCATGAGTTCGACATGAGACACGAAAGGGTTGGTATCAATGTGGCATGATAATGATATGAGACGGAGTTCCATATTCATGGTTCGAGAATAATGAGTTGGTATGGTTTGGCTGGGAATACGAAAGAGGTAAATTATGAGAAACTGTATGTGATGTATATGTATATATGTGTATACGCATGTTGAACTCGTTTGATTGATTAAGAATGTTGGTCCGTGTCAGTGCGTAATTCTTTGGGATCTCTAGGTGAGATTCTCAGGGTCGTGCTTCAGTGGTCGGGACGTAATCCCATGGCCCCTGTTAGTGGGTGTCCATGGTGGTGCCTCATCTATATAACTAGGTAAGGATTCAAGGTAAGGTTGCATCCTGACACTCTAAGGAGTCAGTTAGTCTCACCTAGAGCGGACTGACTCATGTGGTGAGAGTAGCAGGAGGCCTGAAATTCATTAAGGGCTAACCTTGTGGTGAGGGAAAATTGATTCATTGTAACACTTGTAACATATAGCTCGGGGGTGAGCAGAGGTATCCACCACAAGTGCAAGCATCCGCTAAATCCGACCAAGTTATATGTATCTGGATGAGTCGAATCGAGTCGAGTCTTAGTGTATTGTTTTGAAATGTCATAACATGCTTGGGTGGTGTATGTATAATTGACTGTGAAAGTATATCTGACTGCATGATAAAACCATTGTTGGCTCTAGCTTACCCTTCTATTATTGTTGTGTGTTCTGCTGTGTGGTACTCTCTTTTGCGATGATCATCAACTTGTTGATGTGAGCAGATGCGAGGAACCCCGTGGTCAACAGGAAGGTGATGATTCCACTGCTTAGCCTTGGGATTGACTTCTGCTTTTGGGCTTTTCTTTAGGGCTATGGCCCATGTACGCTTTGCTCTTTAGTATTCTATTAAATTTCGTTAAGTCCTTGGATTCTTGCTTGTATCTGGCATCATGGTGTGCCTTAGTTTCTCCTAGCTTTTTGGATATTGTAAGGAGTAACGTCCATACTCCAGGACCTGTCTCTAAATTTCTATTTGTGTCGCATTTCATTTAAGTTAAAGTTATTATTTAAATAGGGTGACCTGAGGTTGTGGGTTTGTCATGCCTCGCGGGCGAAAGTAGTCATGTCTAGTCAAGTTTGTCAGTGAAACCAAAAGTTTTGAGAACAGAAAACGGCTTGATAAAGTAATGAGGGTGCACACTCATGACTAGATTAAAGGTTGTTTTCCTTCCTAATTCTAATGGTTTAGGAAAGAAGGGTGACAAACAAGAGGGTTGGTTGTCTATAAGTGATAGGGTGTTGCTTTATAGGATCTAGGTTGTCTTGCTACGCCTCTGTGCTTTGTGTCTAGTGTCTACGGAGATAAGAGAATGTGGATTCAATGTCAACTTGGCTTGATCATCTTTATAATCGTTGAATGGGGTCTCTAAGACGACGTCTTGCCTCAGAGATAGAAAGTTGATGTACGATGTATATAATTGAGTAAGGAAAGCTAAGTTCTGGGTTGATAAACTGGAAAAGGTGCTAGATTTCACAAAATCACGTTTGGGCAGAGGGAGCTTTAAGGATAGACTCTTGAAAAGCGATACTACAAGTTTTATAAAAAGGAGTCGAATCCAAAGATTAAGAACACTGAAAGGTATCAGTGCATGCAAGTGCCACATCGTTTGAGAAAAATCAACCTGATTCTACATCCCGACAATGTTGAAGTTCAGAGTCATGCAAATGCATACAGTGTTAGAAGAAGTGTCATTGAATATAGTCATATGGTCACACCTAGTGCTTCTTGGAGTGGTGGAAGAGGAACAATAGGCAAATTCTAGGCTGCAAGGAGTGGAGAGATCGCTTACCAACGAGCAAGCTAAGAAGGGAAGAGACTGTGAAGTGCGAAGAGATGGAAAACCTCTAGTGAGAGGCTGAGATGGATAAGAGGTTCATACTAGAATTAACAGTCAGCAGGTGGAAAGGGGTCTTTTCAACTTTGTTAATGGGATGTTTCAAGGAAAAGTAGTTCCCATGAGCAAGAAATTTGACCTTGGGTATAAAGTGAAAGGTTTCACGCACCAGAAGGAAGGACACACCTTTAAAGGTTATTCTCGTATGGAAGGATAACCCAACTGACGTCGGAGCACAATGATGAAAGGGGGTGAAAAGAAAAGTTTTGAGTAGTTGACATGGTGTCTACAAGGGTTGATGATAAAGTAATTAGCACGAATAAATCTCATCCAGAGATGCACCTTACGAGGTGATGCTTGGACTAAGAGCCGATTTTCTTGGGATCGTGTACTGCTTGATGTCGCCAGTATGGTAAAGAAGTCATAGTTGCCTTAAGAAGGGGCTGAGGTTGAGACGATGGTTTTGCTACAATTGCGACCAAGTGGAGACTCGCTCGGGTGTGTGGTGCTTTCGTGGTGATCAAAGTATTTAAATTCAAAGCCAATTTGAATTGTTTCCTTTACAAGGTTGGGACATAATCTCAAGAGTGAATTGGTTGTTTTCTTAATCTCATTCTTAGGAGATGCGATCTCCAACGAAGTAGTATCCTTTAATTTGAAGAGATATGTCAGTGGTGGTGTAACAAGTGTGGATCAAGCTGAAAGATGAGGGCAGGGTGTCATGTGAGTCAGAGTTAAACGATAAAGGCAAGCGAAAAATAGACGCAAGGAATCTCAGTGGTAGAAGAGTTATAGATTTGTTCTGAAGTAAACATTAGAATTTTTGCTTTAGAGTGGTGAAGTTCCCTTTTGCATTTGGGTCTGAAGTCGAACTTGTGCTGATAGTTTCTAATTGGAAGCTTTATGCTAGGATTGTGAAGTAAGTGAAACAAGTGAAAGAGTTGTTGGAGACATAATGGTATAAACTCAGTATAATCACCAGGAGGACTGTGAGTTTTGTGAATCTTTAAATAGAAGTTGTGGTGTGTCAAGCCGTTCAAGAAGAGTATTGACTAAGGTTGGAGTGACTAATAAGGAATATGGTTATAAAAGGGTAGATACATTGTTGAGAAAATGGAATGCTAAGGCTATCAAAAGAGGAGTTTAAAGGGTTCTGCAAGTTTTATAGGGGTCTCGAGGAGGATTTCTCAACGACAATTGCTTCCTTGTCATGGCGGACATGAAGGGATCATTATTTTGAGTAAACAAACAAGTGAGCTTGGGTATAGATCAAAGTAGTGCAGCGGGATGGTGGCAGATGATGCTTAGAAATGATAAGAGGTGCGCGAGAAGAACTATCTTATTCAAGACCTAGAGATTTCTACGAAGACCAGTTCTTTAAAAACATCAAAGGTTTCGTTCTTGTGAGTATCGAGTAAAAGTGTGCAATGATAGTTCAGAGTTGGAAGTGTAGGGTTGCGCAGAGGAAGTTAAACCAAGGAAATGAGAGGTGGTTGAATTATGTTTTCAAGTTAGGGTACCAACCTTGAAGTAAGGAAGTAGGTGTCTAAGTCGGGAGAAGGAGATGTGAGGAGATTTCCTTGGTCTAGTTATTCAACTAGGACAAGTAAGTGTCTCAAAGAGGTTGGGGAAAAAGCCAAATCGAGCAATCTTAGTTTGAGGTGTATCGTAGGGTTGTTTGGTGCAAAACAGACTAGAGATTTGGAGTCAATGGAAGTTATGGTACTGTGGTTTGGTGGAATGATGGTTACGAGCTAAAGGATAAAAAAAATGAGGATAGGATGCTAAAACGATATGGCGATGGAATCAGTTGAGAGTTTTAAATTGGAAATGGAATAACTCGGTAGGGAACTTTGTTGCCTCGGATGAAGCCAGCAAAGGAAGTAAAATGTTATGAGTGTCGTTATGCGTAAAAGTGGTCAAGAGTGTTGATGGTGGGGCAGTTGGCTAGAATTCAAGAGTGATGGAGAAAATGCTTAAAGGAGAGAACAAAGTGATGTGAAGTGATAACTACATGCTTTAATTTGAGACTTGAAGTCATCTCAGACTTTGATAAAAACCTTCAAGAGGTAGCGGAGAACATATGGTAGACGAGTCGATATATCAGATACAAGTTGGTTGGGCAAGTATGAAGGAGCATCCTAGTTTTGAGGTTACAGGTTGGAAGTTACTTCGAAAGTAGTGACTAAACCAATCTACCCGGTTGAACACATATCCCTAGCACAGAGGCAAAGTTTCTAGTGAATATAGGTGTTTGAGTCGTTATATCAGTCATGTCTGAGTGGTGGTTCTTAGAGGAAACAACGAGAATGTAGTTTCTTCCTACCTCCTCGATGAATTTTCGGGGACAAAAATTTTTGTTGTTGGGGAGAATGTAAGGCCCACTTTTTCTGCCCAAATTTAAAAAGGGCTGCCCCATTTGAGTTGGGCCTAAGGGTTGGCCCAAAGGAAAAAACACACCCTAAGTCTGTCCTAACCCTAACACTCTTACTCACTTTCAGAATCTGCCCCTTTGTTCTAAGATGTGCAGCCGTTACTCTGCTAGGTTTTGCTTTCCCGTCTCAGACCAGTTCGCTCAAAGCTCGTTTCTACTCATCGTAAGTTGCCCCTCAACTCATATTCTCCCTTTCTTCGTGTAGTCTCGAGTGTTATCAATTGGAGTTTTCATAGTGAACCCAATCTTAAGAGTTGTTCCACTGTTTTCCAGTTCTAAGCTTTTTCCTAGAGCTACTGTGTTTCGTGGTTGGTGTCGAAGTACTGTGCTAGCTTATTCCAGGTAAGGAAAGCTAGAACCCTTTTCTGTTTCATGTGCTTGTCTGTTGTCTGGTTGGTGTTTCGTGATTCTTGAACTGGTATGCTACTGTGAATGCGGGGAAGGGTTGGTAATATTGCATATGCGTAAAATATAACTGATGCAGGTGCGGGCAGTGGCGAAGTCTGATAATCTCGCCCAAGCGAGCTTGTCTCGCCTAGGCGAGACAAGCAGAGGTTTCGCCCAGGATTCCTACGCGAGGGTCGCTTAAGCGAAGAGTCCCCGTTTTGAGCGAGATGCATTCTCGCTTAAGCGAGGAGGGCTCACCTAAGCGAGACCCCGCGGGGAGCCACTGTTCCCACTCCTCGAATTCTCGCCTGAGCGAGGGGAGTCCGCCTGAGCGAGGGAAACCTCTCGTCTGAACGAGTATCCTCAGATTGAGCGAGAGTTGGGCGAGGATGCACCCTGTACTATTTTCTTCTATGTTAATTGGGTGAATATCACATGTAGGACTGGATTATTGTGCTAAAGTATGTTCTGAATGTTTATGCATGAGGGATGTGGTTCATGAGTTATGAATTGAGTGATTTTGTATGCATGAGATGGTAACATTGAGATTTATGAGTTTTACATGATGTGAGTATGATATATGTATGAGGTGATTCATGGAATTGAAATGATGAGTTTGGCATGAGTTCGACATGAGACACGAAAGGGTTGGTATCAATGTGGCATGATAATGATATGAGACGGAGTTCCATATTCATGGTTCGAGAATAATGAGTTGGTATGGTTTGGCTGGGAATACGAAAGAGGTAAATTATGAGAAACTGTATGTGATGTATATGTATATATGTGTATACGCATGTTGAACTCGTTTGATTGATTAAGAATGTTGGTCCGTGTCAGTGCGTAATTCTTTGGGATCTCTAGGTGAGATTCTCAGGGTCGTGCTTCAGTGGTCGGGACGTAATCCCATGGCCCCTGTTAGTGGGTGTCCATGGTGGTGCCTCATCTATATAACTAGGTAAGGATTCAAGGTAAGGTTGCATCCTGACACTCTAAGGAGTCAGTTAGTCTCACCTAGAGCGGACTGACTCATGTGGTGAGAGTAGCAGGAGGCCTGAAATTCATTAAGGGCTAACCTTGTGGTGAGGGAAAATTGATTCATTGTAACACTTGTAACATATAGCTCGGGGGTGAGCAGAGGTATCCACCACAAGTGCAAGCATCCGCTAAATCCGACCAAGTTATATGTATCTGGATGAGTCGAATCGAGTCGAGTCTTAGTGTATTGTTTTGAAAAGTCATAACATGCTTGGGTGGTGTATGTATAATTGACTGTGAAAGTATATATGTCTGCATCATAAAACCATTTTCGGCTCTAGCTTACCCTTTTATTATTGTTGTGTGTTTTGTTGTGTGGTACTCTCTTTTGCGATGATCATCAACTTGTTGATGTGAGCAGATGCGAGGAACACCCTTGGTCAACAGGAAGGTGATGGTTCTGCTACTTAGCCTTGGGATTGACTTCTGCTTTTGGGCTTTTCTTTAGGGTTATGGCCCATGTACGCTTTGCTCTTTAGTATTTTATTAAATTTCGTTAAGTCCTTGGATTCTTGGTTGTATCTGGCATCATGGTGTGCCTTAGTTTCTTCTAAGTAACGTCCATACTCCAGGACTTGTCTCTAAATTTTTATCTGTGTGGCATTTCATTTAAATTAAAGTTATTATTTAAATGGGGTGTTACACTTAATACATGAATTAATTTCATTGAAAATAAATTTATTAATTACTAGAATCATGTCTGTGTACGTATTCTTGATATTATATTATTAGATGATAATAATATAATGTTATTAAGCTAATATATAAAATAAAATTATATTTTAAAAATTAAAATGAAACATATCAGAAAAGATGAGAGAATAATTATTGATAAATAGAAAAAAAGAAAAGAAGCAGAGATGTCAGTTTTTTAAAAAACTTATAAAAATATCGATCAATTTTCAAAAATTTAATAAATAATTATATTTTAAAAAATAAAATATATATTTTAAAATGTGGAGAGAAGGAGTCTTTATATATATATATATATATATAAACATATCTCACTGTTACAATGCGAATTTAATATAGTTTTTTTTTCATTCTTATTTTTTTTTATCTTTTAATCGATATAAATGTAACAATTTTTATTAAATATTATTTAAAACTATATTTTTTTTTCCACACATAATTATCAACTGTCATATTTATTAAATAGTTAATCTTTTAATGGTCATACGAAATTTTTCCCTTCCAATTTAAAGATAATTAAAATTAATATATTTTTAAAATGACATATTTAAGTCTAATTCATACAAACATAAAATTTTTCAAATTGATAACATCAACTGACTTAACTTTCCTTAGGGAACAGAAAAAGACAAACTCAGGCGGTTCAAAGTAAATAATATATTTTGAGGTGCTTTATACGAAATCATGTTATCTGTACACCCGTTCAAGCTATCATTTTCAGCAGATCCTCTTCTCTTAACCAGGCTATTTTTCATCTAAAATATTTTAAGTACAAAACTTAAATATATTAATTGTCATAAATATCAAATAGATTTAAATATGTTTTGGTTTGTACCAAATTAACTATTTTTTTATTATATCTTAATACTTACAAAATGTATAAATGCTTATTTTGATCTGTGTAAGATATTTTTATTTAACTCACTTTTCCCTAAAATTTTAAACTACTATTTCTAACTTTTTATATTCATTTTAAAATAGAATAATTCATTTTACATATATAAACTACTATTTCCTTGGAATTGTTATTTAACATTTCTTTCCATACCTAAGTAGTTAATTAATATTATATAATAATGATTAAAAGTGATAAAAACATGTTCTACAAATATCAATATCAAAACTCATTCTATAATACTAAAAGCATGTTTAAATAATTAAATAATAATAATAATAATAATAATAATAAAGAAAAATAAAAACAAAAGTTCAAGAAAACCCTTTTACAATAAACAAAATCAAATTTTAATAATTTTGTAATATTATTAAAACTAAAAAATATTATTAGATAAAATATGCTTGGTGAATAAAAAATCATAAATTTTCAAAACTGTTAGCAAAAGTAGAAATTTAAAGTGATTTTAAAAGTTTATAAAATTATTCATCTATTCTTAAGATGATACTAACATATTAAAATTAATTTAAATGAATTTTTATGTTTATTTCATATGTATAAAATAATGTACAATAATGTATGAATAATATTAATAACAGTTAGACTAATTTATGGCTTGAATTAACATTTATTTTTTAAAACTTAATGAAATAAAAGTATTCCTTCCTTTTGATTAGAAATTACTGGAATTGTTGAATTATGACTAAAGTTATTGATTTCAATGTTACTTCAGTTTTCTTAGGAAGATAATAAATGTATAGATAAGTTGACAAATCTAGATATTGACAGTACAAGTAATTTTATTTGATTTAATATTTTATCATCTCTATAGGTAAGAATTTCCTTAGATATAAACATAATTAGTCTCTGTTTGAGTTGAGTTTAGATTTTGTACAGTTTTTAAGGTGAGAACTTGGTAATTTCGTAGAGTGCATTCAAATAAAAGGTGATTGTGAGAAAATATGTTAAAATTAAATGGATGAAAGTAAAACATTATGTAAGAATAACATTATTCTTTTAAAGTGCTAATGAATCATCTTTATGAGTGAGCCAGGACTTAAGTATGGGAGTGAATATTAAAATATATTTATTCCATTCCCTTTAAATGTGATGTCTTCAACCTAATGCAAGATAGAAATGAAATTAACCTAGTTCGGAATGCACATTCTTCCATACAGAATTGTGTGTTCTTTCTCTCTCTCCCTGCTCACTCTGTGAGAACTCACAAGTTAGAAGTGAGCCTAACCTACATGAGATATCTAGATCTCCAGCATTGACTCTATGTAACTAACTTTCCCATCAATTTGTCCTTTTAATTTTGGTTTTGCTTTTGCTTTTGCCGAATGGAAGAAGCGGTGGTCATGCAGCAGAGCAGAAAGCGGAGATTCCAAAGAGGATAATCACTATTTTGGTTCTGCTTTCTGGTTTTCTATAGTCTATCGGTTTTGGATTTTTTTTAAATTAATTGGACACAAATAAAATATTCGATCCCTTCTGCACTTACTGAGTACTCACATGCTTCATCACTAAGCGGTCAGTCGGTGAAAGGTATCACAAACCTATCTTTGTCAATGTTGCTTTATTCCATCACCTTGGAACTGTGCCTATGATTTTGTTCTTCAATTTCACTAATTTATTACACTTATTTCACATTCTATATATTTTTTTTAATTAGGTTCAACCGTGGAGGTGCTCCTTCTGGTAAGGAAAATATCTTGATTGAATAAAGTTGTGACCTTTATGGAGAAATTGAGCTTCTGAGAGGACCCTGTGATAGTCCCAGGAAGGAATCTAATTATTTTCTTTTCCTTGACGTTTTTCATTGAGGATTGGATAAGTGAAGTGAATGGAGGTTGCGGAGATGGATGGAAAGGAGCCACAAGTTGAGGTTCCTTTGGTACCTGCCACCCCTATTAAGCCTGTTCCTCTAAAACCAGTGCCGATCTACACGCCTGGGGTGATTAACCAAATGGGTTATCATGCAAATGGAGCTGTTGCATGTTATGAATTTTCAATTGGCCAGGAGAAATTGTGTAGGTCGGATGTTGGGTCAAACGTCGCCGAAGTTGGGTCAAACGTTGCCGGAGACAGTGGCAATACTTGTGAACATACAGCTTCGGATGCTGCTTCCAGCTTCAGCAAACTCGGGTTTTGTGATCATTTGTTCGCAGTTGAGGCTGAATCGAGGAACTCTAGTGTGACAAAAGGGTTTAATGAAGGATTGAACAATTCATTTGTTCCTTCTTTCATCCTTGACAATATTCGAGACCCTCAGGGTAAGTCCTATATGTTGTCCTTGCTACTCGTTGTGTGTCATAATTTTATTAGATTTTCCCCTCATGTCTCTCTGGAACTCTGTGCACCCATAATGATCGTACCAAGCAGAAGACTGATGATGACATAGGGCAATAAAAAAATTAGTAACAGCTAGAGTGAGCGGATACCCGGTAAATTAGAACGGGATATTACGGATACATTAAATTCCATTTTTGTATTGAAATGAGGAGAGTATGAATGCGAGGTTGTTTGCATGCACTTTTCTCCTTGAAAGTTATCAACCTTGAAAATATGTTGCTCTGTAACATTCATCAAACCTGCACAGCAAGCACAACACCCACTAATTTTCTTATAAGTTTCTGTTTTAATTTCCTTTTATTACTTGGTCTATCTAGGATCATATATTGCTCTAACACTTTGCATACTCTCTTTCGAGACAGAAACATACATTGCTTGCTGTAGCAACAGAATTTCACAGGATACCCCATTTACACTTGACAATGCCAACAAAGAAAGCGGACAAATAGCATCAATGCAACATATGGAAGAAAATGATTCAGGAGGAAAAGAGAGAGATGGCCCTACTAGTACGCTTGACAATAATGTACTGCCAAGCAGCAAAGAACTCTGTGACCCTATCATGGAATTTGCTGCTATTTCTTCACCATTCAAGGAGAATCAAAACCAGGATAAGGGAAGCAATCTTGATACTGATCTTAATAAAACACCACAACCAAAACCAAGGAGAAGAAAGCACCGTCCCAAGGTCATCAAAGAAGGCAAACCCAAAAGAACTCGGAAGCCTGTTACCCCAAAGCCCGTTCAATCAAAAGGAAACCCAACTGTGAAGAGGAAATATGTGAGAAAGAATGCATTGACCAAGACTTCTATTCCTCCAACGGAAGTGACTAGCGAATTGACAAAAGAAATGCCTGAAACTGCCAAAACATCTTGTAGAAGGGTCATAAATTTTGACATGGGAGCAAAAGATGAAAGTTCTGCTGGCATAGAAAACATAACTGCACTATTGGGAAAAGAAAATGGTGTGAATGTAGGCCTTGCAGATGATCTGAACACTTCTGTGAAGCAGGCGTCAAACAGTTACACATCAATACCAGAAGACACACAAGCCCAAAATACATTTCCTTCGGGAAGAAAAGGCTCAGGGACAAAGCCAGCTGCAAAGAGGAAGTATGTGAGAAGGAAAGGAATGAGCATGACTTCTGCTCCTGCAGCAGAAATGACGAACGAGATGCCCCAGTCCACCCAAATGTCATGTACAGAGTTCAGAAATTTTGATGAAAGAACAAGAGATCAAAGCTGTGAAGTCAAAGAGCATGCAACAGTATGTACGGGTAGTGAAATTGGTGTAATCAGGCGGGAAATGAATGCAGGCCTAGCAAACTATTTAAACACTTCCATTATGCAGCCATCAAACGATTGCATGTTTTTAGCAGACGACTCACGAGCCCTAAATACATCTTCAGGAAGAAATAGCTCTGTGACAGGACTAGAGGAAAACTCAGCTGTTAAGAAGAATACAAGGAAAAAGGTGAATTCGACTTCTCCAACAGAAGTAGCTGGAGAAATGATTACAGAAAATGTTCCTGGATCAGCCCAAGATAATCCAATTGTCATTCCAGGCAATGAAATTGGTGTAGCCATGCAGGATACTAATGTAGGCTTTGCCTATGATCTAAACACTGCCATGAAGCTGGCATCAAACACTTATGTGTCATTACTAGAAGAAACACAAGCCACAAATACATCTTCAAGAAAAAAAAGATCTAGGACAAAGCCAGACGAAAACCCAACTGCCAAGAGGAAGTATGTGAGAAAGAAAAGGGTGATATCATCTGCTCCTTCAATTGAAGTACCAGGAGAATTGACTAGAGAAAAGATGTCTGCATCTGCCCAAACATTATGCACACAGTCCACAAATTTTGATGAAAGAGAAAGAGAAAAAACTTATGCAGTCGAAGAAAATTTAAGTGGACATCCAGACAGTGAAATTGGTGTAGTCATGCAGGAAATGAATGTAAGCCTTGCCTATGATTTAAACACTTCGATGAAGCAGACATTAAATGAAGATATGACATTACCTAAGGACTCACAAGCCCCAGGTCCATCTTCAAAAATCAATCTCCCTGGGATAAAGACAAAAGAAAACCTGGCCACCAAGAGGAAGAATGTGAGGAAAAAAGTATTGAATCCGTCTTCTATTCCTTCAGAAATGACGGGATTGACTGACGCAGTGATAGTTCACTCTAACAATATGTCATGGAGGCCTTCAAATCCTGACATGGGAACTAGAGATGTAAGGTCTGTAGGGAGAGAAAATTTACATTTGCACATGGGAAAGGAAAATGTGGTGTTAGAGGAAACAAAAGTAGGTCTCACCTGTAATCAAGACCCTTGGATGAATGCAACATTAACTAATTGCATGCCATTACCTGACGGAATGCAACAACTTGGTACATCTCCTGGGGCTACACATCTTAGTACATCCATTTCAAAATACACCCACCTTGGGGCAAAGCTAAATGACAACTCTGTAGCGAACAAAAACAAGGGACAGGCAACCGCTTGGGATGGAAACATCAGTAATAGTCAAAGTTCAACCATGAGGTTACAAATGGATGGTACAAAGAGGAAATATTCTGGTAACTTTAGTCATGCAGATGACAGCAGCATGAATCTGATTGGAGCACAGTATAATGGATTGTTCTCATACCAGTCTAGCTTTTACCTTCAGTTTCCAAACATACAGAAGAAAAGGAGAACTGAAAAGGGGAAAACTTCTGCCACGTACAACAAATCTGTGACTGCAACAAAAGAAGTCCAACAGGCATACCCTCAGGAAGGTGCTCCAGGACATCCTTATGCATCAAGCCCTAGCTGCTGGATTTATGGATCTGGATATAATACAACTGCGGTCCCAGTCATTGGTGAATCTGCTGAAAATTTTATTGATAATACTAGACCATTTAATGAGTTTGTCTTGTCTTTGAAAAGGCTGGCAGAAAGGTCCCAAACCTCTAATTGTGGTTCTGGTTCTCCTACCAGAATTAGAAACGGTGATACTGAACCAAATTATACTACAAAACAAGTAGGGATAGCTGCCAGAGAAACATTTGGAGATGCAAAAAGACCTCAAACATGCGTTGATGCTTTACTCGCAGATACACCTACATCACTTCCAAAAAAGAAGCGGAATAGAAAGAAGAAAGTCCTTTCCAGTTCAGCACATTCTAGCACAAACGAGATGCTACAGCACCATAATTTTACTTTGGGAAATTACCCTATGCCAGTGGGGAAGCCATCAGGTTTGAACTAAATCCTTATTTTTGTGTCAATATCATTATACATCTGAGAGGACAAATAATTCCTCCATGAAATTTTTTGCATTGCAGATGTTGCTTCCGAAGTACTGTGGAAGAGCATGAGCTATGTTGATGCATTAGCATTGCAGTTTAGACGACTAAACATAAACACAGAAGCCAGAGACCTTGCTTTTCAGCATAATGCACTTGTTCTGTATAAACAGCAAAATCAAAAGCAAAACAGCCTTATCTGTGGAGATGGGACCATTGTTCCCCTTCAAATCAAGAAACAGCAGCTACGACCAAAGGTTGACCTTGATGATGAGACTGATAGAGTCTGGAAGCTTTTGTTGCTTGATATAAACAGTCCTGGAATTGATGGAACAGATGAAGATAAGGCCAAATGGTGGGAAGAAGAGCGGAATGTGTTCCGAGGACGAGCAGACTCATTTATTGCACGGATGCATCTTGTACAAGGTATCATGTTTGACATTATTCTCCTTTGATACACCTCTTGCAAGGCAATAATGCATCTTAATAGAGTAGTGAACACTATATGTTGACCTAGGTTTCATAAATGTGAACCAAAATGTCGATGATAAACCCCACCTCCAACAACTATAACAACAATAGTCATCTTAGACCACCACAACCATGAATTATGAAATGATTATATCTGAACTACCTAGGTTAGTGATGATATAACAAGAACGATGGATTGGCCATTCCCTGTTTAAAAAATTTAATACCTAAACATCAGTGGTCATCTAGGGGGGTTTTCCAGGAATTGATTAAAAGGCAATAAACGTGTATGAGTATGACAGATACAATAGCATAGATATCTCATTTATTCATATCTCCAGCATCTCTTTTTAACAAATGATCAAAGACAGTACCTGCTGTTTCATCATAATGCAACGTAAAATGAGTATCTGAAATATTTGTTCAGGTTTAGTATACATAAATCAAATGACTTACCTAATTTGACTAAGATATATATACCAGTTACTGAAATAGCATAATGAAACCACACTCCCAGGATGTTACTGCTTTAAAGAGAATAAAATAATTGCAATTTTATCTTGAAAGAAAGACTATGCAGAATCTCTACACCATCAACAATCAGCAACTTCATCCAATAAGAGTTTCTTCAATTGCATAAAAGAGTTCATATGCTAATATATATCATAATCAACAGGAGACAGACGATTTTCTCGATGGAAAGGATCAGTTGTGGATTCAGTGGTTGGAGTTTTCCTCACCCAGAATGTCTCTGACCATCTTTCCAGGTATAAGCATTACAAGCTTAACTTTGGTGCATTTATAAATTTGATGTCATGCCACAGTAACAGTTTCTATTCTCTGTTCACAGCTCTGCATTCATGTCCCTTGCTGCTCGATTTCCTAAAAATTTAAGCAGCATGTGCAAAGAACACCAGGACGAAGACACAGGGCTGGAACCACAAGTGCGTGTAGTGGAACCAGAAGAAGGGACTGAATGGAATGTAAAATTATTGAATCAATCTGTTAATGACCAGAGTTCTTTGACAACAGATATAGTTGAGCGTTCTGCAGAAAAAGAAGCCATCAACAGCAATGATTCCTGTGGAACGACCAGCAGTGTAATTAGTTTGTCAGATGAATCAAACTCCAGATTGTCAGTATCATCTCAACAAAATATTAAGGAACACTGTAGTCCAATGGGAAGTGGACTATATTGTTCCACAATTGAGGAAGGAGAAGAAAAATCATGTAATGGTGATAGGAAAGAGTTCATTGACATAGTTTCATCCCAAGGCTCTGTCATTTCATCCCAAATTTCTGGAGATTTTTCAAATGATCAAAATCCTGAGAAAATTGGATCATGTTCAGATAGCAACTCGGAAGTAGAAGTTCTATCGAAAACAGCAAAGTACAACCATTTTGATAGTAACACCTCTTTCAGTAAACTCCTTGAAATGGTTAGTTCAACCAAGTTTTATGAAGATAACAATCAGAAAAGCAAATCAAATCTGAACTTAAGAGATGCATATGATCAACCTTTATGCAGGCAGCATGACAACCCAAAAGAAAGCTTGCAAAAATCAAGTGTTACTCAAGGCTCTTCAGAAGCATCCATCAACCTCTCCCATGACTGCTTTGATCCTTTCGAAACCAAATCATCAAGTGACTTGATGAAAAGGGATGAAAATGGTATGAACAGATCTAGTTCACAAACAACAGAACCTGCCAGCCAAGTTGCAATTACTCTTTCTCAAACTATGGTGTCTCAAGTCCATCCTCAGGAACAAAGCAATCACCAGCAGCAAAGCTTTTTCAATTTCAACAGCCATGGACAAACTCAAGATCTTATGCAGAAAGAAAGAGGATCAGATCTTGGCAAGCACAAAAATGCCACGAATGGAACCAATGAGATAAGTTCTGCCCCAATAAAAACAAAGAGCAAGGGTCAAGGAAAAGATCAAAAGGATGATTTTAACTGGGATAGTTTAAGAATAGAAGCACAAGCTAAGGCTGGGAAAAGAGAAAAGACACAAAACACCATGGATTCTTTGGATTGGGATGCTGTGAGATGTGTAGATGTCAATGAAATTGCCCAGACCATCAAAGAACGGGGTATGAACAACAGGCTTGCAGAACGGATTCAGGTAGAATAAAATACCATGAAATACTTATAACTTTCTTGAGACAGACACCCTATGAATGCAGCTTATAGTACATGATACACTATGCAGAATTTCCTGAATCGACTGGTTGAAGAACATGGAAGCATTGACCTTGAATGGCTAAGAGACGTTCCACCAGACAAAGCAAAGTAAGTCCAGTGGTTAATTAAACTTCCTAATGAAGTACTATTTCTCATACAATAAAGTTAGCATTTATTTAATCTTGTTGGTTTCACCAACATCCTGAGCTCTCTCAATTCACTAGTAAAACACACACAAGTGATGATACTTTTTTTCCATTAAGGCAATATATCCATAATAAAATTGATTTACACATACAGAGAATACTTGCTCAGTGTAAAAGGATTGGGATTGAAAAGTGTGGAATGTGTGCGGCTTTTAACACTGCATCATCTTGCCTTCCCGGTAAGTTGAAAGAAGTTTGTGCAATTACTGGAATATGGAATAAATCTGATAAATTATTGACATATAACACAGGTAGACACAAATGTTGGACGAATAGCAGTTCGACTGGGGTGGGTACCTCTGCAGCCACTACCTGAATCACTGCAGTTGCATCTCCTGGAATTGTGAGTACCACATAAATGATACGAGGCACTTTTCTATTCAGAAGAAAACTAATATCATTGCTTTATGTAGGTACCCAGTGTTGGAATCAATACAGAAATACCTCTGGCCCCGACTGTGCAAGCTAGATCAAAAAACACTGTATAGAGTTTGTTTTTAATTACTGTAGCAAAATAGCATACGATATATTCTCTGTTCCGGCTGTTTGGCAAGGGCAATATTGATTCCTCTTGTTTGTTTATTTTATGTTATTTTTCAATATGATGCAGATATGAGCTACATTATCAGATGATTACATTTGGAAAGGTATATTGCATTTTCTCAAGAGACTGACTGTACTTAACCAAAACCCATTATGACAAAGACGAAAACTGCAATGAATGCAGGTGTTCTGTACAAAAAGCAAACCAAATTGTAATGCATGCCCAATGAGAGGAGAATGTAGACATTTTGCAAGTGCATTTGCAAGGTACGTATACGTAAAATACTAAATTCTTTGCAAACTTTAGCACTCTAGAAGGCGCTGCAAATATTAAGTTTAGCAATATAGATGAGAAACTTGACAGACAGAATTCTTGGAGGTTCATATAAAAATTATAATAATCACCAACTCATTAAATAAAAGTATTTTTGCATTCTATCTTTTTTTACAATGATTTAATAAAGAAATGTTTACTAAAGTAACAGTTGGAAATTATCTCAATGCCACACAGAACCTAATAATATGCATGCATTGCAAGTTATGATAGATCAATTACAAATAAACAATATTGTATGCAGTGCAAGGCTTGCACTGCCTGGACCAGAGCAGAAGAGTATAGTTAGCATAGCTGGAAATAGTGTGATTGACCAGAAGCCATCTGAAATCATCAGTCAGTTTCACTTGCCTCCCCCTGAGAACACAACCCAAGGAGAAGAAATTCAACTAACAGAAGTGTGCAGGACATTGGAATCAATATCAGAGATGAATATTTGTCACCCTATCATTGAAGAGCCAACAACTCCAGAGCCAGAATGCTCCAATGTATCACAAACTGATATAGAGGATGCTTTCTATGAGGATTCATGTGAAATTCCTACCATCAAGCTTAACATAGAAGAGTTCACTCTGAATTTACAAAATTACATGCAAGAAAAGATGGAACTTCAAGAAGGTGAAATGTCAAAGGCATTGATTGCTTTGAATCCAGAAGCTGCTTCAATTCCTATGCCCAAGCTAAAGAATGTGAGCCGATTACGAACAGAGCACTGTGTGTAAGTAAAATAACAAACTCGTCTCCAATTGCATAATGGTTACCTCAAAAGCAAGACCAGCTATTAGTAATGACAAGTCCAAAATTATAATTCAGCGATATTATAAGACGAGTGTAATAAGAATCTTGCATGTAATACATCCAGAGTTTAGAATGCATCACAACCACCCTGATCCAGCAGTCAAATTCTAACAATATATACTGGTTGTGTTTACTTTTACAGTTATGAACTCCCAGATACACATGCTCTTCTGCAAGGGGTTAGTTATTGCTGCATCTGTTAATCAAAGCTATGTTTTGTCCTGTCTGCCCAATCTTTTATTGACTACTTATGCATTACAGTGGGACACACGAGAGCCTGATGACCCAGGGAAATACCTTCTTGCCATATGGACTCCAGGTAGACAAATAACCATTTCACTACTTTGCCTCCATCCAGATTAATTTAGATACACGGTCTAGCATTAGTCTGCTTCATGCATCAGCACAATAAGTTACACCGCAAGTTTTAAAATACATATTTTCTTTCAGCTTTCTGGTGTCTCTAAACTAATTTTCTCGAATAAACTTTACATCAGGTGAAACAGCAAATTCTATACAGCCACCAGAAAGCAAATGCAGCTCCCGAGAAGAATATGGCCAACTCTGTAATGAAAAGGAATGTTTTTCATGCAACAGTTTCCGAGAAGCTAATTCACAGATAGTTAGAGGGACACTCCTGGTATTAGTGCTTGTCAAAATCATTATTTAAACCATATCAGCGTAATAATTCATATACAGTATTAAGGGCAGGGGAGGGAATACATCTGCATAGAATCCAAGCATGATAGTAGACTGACTTTAGTTCATCATAAATATCTGAACAGATACCATGTCGAACAGCTATGCGGGGAAGTTTTCCACTGAATGGCACCTATTTCCAGGTCAATGAGGTAAGATAATGTGCAATTATTAGACTGCTAAATCTCTTTTCCTCTTGTGCATATTTATTGATTTATTGAAATAAAAGATAGTACCAACTCGTATGATTTGAACCAGGTATTTGCTGATCATGAGTCCAGTCTTAACCCAATCAGTGTGCCCCGAAGTTGGATCTGGAACCTAAATAGACGAACAGTATATTTTGGAACCTCCGTACCAACAATATTTAAAGGTAAAGACTTTAGAATTCATAGGAATATATTACGATTTCATGACTATACATCAAAGAATGAAGTTGGATATATTTTTTTTGCCAATCAGGTTTAACAACTCAAGAAATTCAACAATGCTTTTGGAGAGGTATGATTTAATTCAGAATGTAATCCTGCTTTGTTAATTGAATATCCTACTATAGTTAGTTTTTTATTGGGGTGAGTAAGATCACTAATTTGCACTTTTTAGACTACAGGATCAAAAGGACTAAATAAACGCACTTCTTACCACTTAATTCGTCCGAATAAATTCTAAAACTTTCGAATAGACCTAAAACTTGCTTTATTCGTTGACTTAAGTTGACAACAGTTTGCTCTAACAAAATCGAAGATAAATAGCAAACCAACCAAATATATCTTAGTTTCTTAACCAAAGCGGAAGATATGAAATACCTAATTAGGAGTAAATTATCGTTGTAACAGAGAGCGACTTGTTTCTTATCTTAATCTCACCCAGAAGCATTCTGTGGCCTAATGACAATGTCTAATTGACAACTTGCACTGTTTACCACTTCAATGTACTTGGTATCAAAACTCCTTACTACCTTGTGCCGTAGCAATCCACTCTAAACCCACTTCGTCTGATGATTTTAGCAACCTTGTTTCCATATTTTCCAGTCATTGCATTGTCAGTGTTCTATTAGTCATACCCTCTTCTCCTAGTAGAAGATTCATGCGCATTCCAGCATGCATTAACACTAATACTAGACACTTTAGAACACTTCCGACGTGCCTCTCTTTCCATATATTGTTTTACAGACGCAATTATCGTATTCGCATACCCTTCTTTACATGACACTACGGGTTTGTTTGTGCTAAAAAAAGGTGATTGCTAAACAGTAATTTTTTTTTTAGTAATTCTTATATTCTTATATAACATACATTTTTGCGTGTTTGTTACTTGTAAAAAAGCATTCTCTTCTACCGGATTTACATTTTCTATAAACAACTTCATGCTGGTTGTTGAAAATCGTAACACTACTATGGTAATAAGTGGTTATGTTATTAAATGGAATTTTTTTCTACAAAAGCTTAAACAAACGCATGATGTACTACTTTGCAATACAAATTACAAGCACGTTTAGAACTTCATTAATGATAACGTAAGTGTCCTAAACAAACTTCAAGATGTAAGAGTCATGATGTTTTTTGTTGTTATCATTCACTAGTATGTTTAAATAATTAAAACTTATAAATAAACAAAATAAATGTTTTCTTTTATGTATTAAAATTTATAATATATAAATTATATTATGATTAAAATATATAATAGATAATTATTTTATTATATGAATTCTATTTTTGGATTTATGAAGAATAATTTGAATTATAATGGCTATTTTCAATATTACAAAATCATTTTAAAAAACCAATTAAAGATGTGGATCCGAGTATCGATTGTAAATATTAGTAGCTAAAGTGGACACAGAAATGAAGACTAGTTTGAGATGGTTGAGAACTTTTTTAATTAATTGCAGAGAGTGGTGTGGGAAATGAACATATGAAAGAAGAGAGAAAATATTGTGAAAACATAATTAAAAAATTAAAGAAAATGTAGGCATTACTATTCAAATTGTGATTTATATAACATATGGAAGTATATTTATTATTAATTAGAAAAAAGGAAAATGAATTATTATGAACAATCTATCCTAATTGGGAGGAACCATGTCATAGCTGAATAGAAAAGTGGGTATCCAGAAAATATAACCTATCTGAAAATGTTTTGCAGGTTATGTCTGCGTGCGGGGATTTGACAGGGAAACACGAGCACCCCGTCCTCTGATGGCTAGACTACATTTCCCAGCTAGCAAGTTGGCTAAGACCAAAGAGAAGACAGAAAAGGGATCGAGTTCCGCAAAATCACGAGGAATGAAATCAAATGTAGAACAGCCGGAATTGATTTCTAACAGTAGCAACTTTTAATTGAGGGGAAGAAACTGCAGACAAATCAGTATTACGCACCCGTAGTGTGTTGACCGGTAGCATGTATAAAATGACGAAGTCATTATTTAATTTAACTTTGAGTTCTTTCTATCGTGCTCAGAGACTGAGCAGTTTTTCCATATTAGGACCCCAATAATGTACTAGTGGTAGCACTTAGGCTCTAGTTTCTTGTTTCCAGAAAAAAGAAACACATGATGTGGATTGTGAGCCATGTAATGTTATTATATGAGATTAACTGGGATACTTGCGTAACAGCAAAGTACCTTCTACCCAAACTACTGCTTAAACTTACGAATTCTAGATTTCAGTGTCATGCCCCTCTCTTCACCAGCGCAGCGCGTACTTAATCAGATTATAACGTGAGCTCTATTATATGGATTAATAGAAGGTGCCCAGTTATATGGATTAATACAAAGTACAATTAAAACCCATTGATATTTACAATGAGGTTTTCCGACAAGCTGGAAATGATGATTGAAAACTTTCGAGACAGCATAGCAAAGAGTAAAATGAAATACAATCCACTGGACTAACTCGCGCTACTACAAAATTCCGAATCCTATTAGCAACGAAAACAAATCCTAACTCAAAAACGGGCAACAGAAAATTGTCTTCAAACAATTGGAAGAAAACAATTTCATGGCATAAATAAATAGTAATATTAAATCAATTCATCTGAAAGTATTAACACAATAATCGACGCAAACATTGAATGCAAAACAAATTTCGCCCCCAAACACTGTAATGAGGAACAGCAAATTAACAGAGTAAATACTCGAAGTGAGGAGAAGTGAATTAACATACAGTGAAGGTTTCGGTCAAGGAAGCGATTATCATAGATTAGAGGTTTTGAACAAGAAAGCGTACCTTGAGAACTGTTTGGCGCGAGCAGAGAACAACTTCGATTCAGGGAAAAGGAACATCGATAGGGTTGAGGGAGAGAAGACAATATGAAAGAGATGGTGCGGCGCGGGTGGGAATGAGCGCAAATTAAATCTTTTTGCCGCCTTTGCGCCAACTTCATAATTTTTTCTTCCCTCCAAGTATTTTAATATCTTTTTCTCAGTCGATGAGTTGGACTGGGCTTTTCAATTTTGGATTAAATTCCAAGCTGAAAACTTCTTCAGCCAATGCTTTCTGCACCCCCATATTTTCCCCTAAACCCAATATTTTCCATCCAGTATCATAAATGGTGAAAAGACATTTTTGCCTTTCCTGAACAAAAAATTAAATCCTACTTTTCCTTCGTCAACTCTCCATGTTCTCCTTCCTTCCTTCCATCTTCTTCTCAATCGGATAGTGAAAACCTCGTATCCTTGACTGACTATTGAAACCCTTTAGAATGTCATTACTCCCGTGTATTGTATCGCTTGGAGAGGCAAGTTCTTGAAAACAATTTGCTTTTGTTTTCTCTTTTGGATTGGATAATCTGAAAATAGTTTAGAAATATAATTCAAGATGTAATTTTGGATTTGAAAATATATTTTAGAATGAAAATTTTGAAATATACATTAGACATTCGCTTAAGTTCAGGTATTAATATGAGAAGTTTGATGTGAATTTATTTAAGAATCATATAATTACAATATAGAATAGGTCATATAATTAAAATATAAAATATTTTGGGTGTTTGAGATTTTTTATGAATTATGAAAATATGAAAGATATATGATATGTGAGACATATAATAAATATAAGAGATATGTTATATAGAAGAATTTGTTATTTTATATTATATATATATATATATATATATATATATATAATAAAATTAAAGAGAAGAAGGAAAAGTAGTGTCTTATTTATCTTTTATCAAGGGAAAATGTCTTTTTTTAAGGATTAAAGGGGTGCACGTAGAAAATACTGAGATACCAAGCATCTACCAACTTCAGTATGGATCATGAGAATGAAATATGGCTTTTTGCTTTCTGCACCCAGCTTTACCAAATGTATACCTATAATATTCAAAAAGACTAAAATATCCTTATTTGCTGTATCACATTGTTGTTGTCAAAAGAAGAGGAGGAAAAAAGATGGAAAATGTTATAAAAGAATAAGAGAAAGAAAATGTGAAAACAAAAAGTTTTCATAAAGCCTTTCATGTGTTTTGAAAAGCAAAACTTATTTCTGAAAGTTAATGTTAGGAAAACACATTTAAAAAGGTATTATATGTATTTCGAAAAGTTTATTCCTAAAGTCCTATTTTAAGATATTTCAGAAATATCTCGATGTCCCTTTCTAGAATCTTATCTCAGTAATCCCAAAATTTCTAAATCTTATTCTAGAAATTCTAAAAAACTTGTTTTGAAAATATTTTGGAACAGTAATCCCAAAAGTCACTTATGAAGCATACAACCTTGAGCGGTGCACAAATACTTTGTGTGGGTGCAAGAAGCACAAAGCCATAAAATATTTATAATGGCTGAGGGTCTTTTCTTTCTGCACCCCATGATCACTACTTGCACCCACACTAACGATTAAAAGACTTTCTACGCTTTGTCGTTGTCTCTGCCATTGTCGTTGTTGTCTCCAAATTTTGTTTTGGAAAGCTTGTTCGTGAAATTTTATGGAAATCATTGAAACACATCTCATATGTTTTGAGAAGTAAAGTTTATTGCAAAGACTTGTTTTGAAAAGTTCATTCTAAAAGAATTCATGTATTTTCTGAAAAACTTGTTTCAGAAATTATATTATAAAAATTATGTTCCTAAAAAATTGTTTTAAAGTGTAATTCATGTGTTCTACAAAATTGTTCTAACAATCTTGTTACAAAGATTTTGTTATGTAAATCCTATTCCAATCTAGAAAACTTGTTTTGAAAATTTAGAAAATTTCACAAAACTTCTTCATATCAGGTAATCCATAAATGACTTTTATAAAGGGTAAAATTATTATTTTAAACATTACAAGAGAGGAATTATAAATTATGGAGTACAGGAAAAAGATCATGGTTGATTAAAACAAAACGTGAATAAGTGAAGTTGTTTTGTTTAAGTTTTTTTATTCTAAACAAGTGAGTGACTAAAATGTACCAAAATTTCAAATAGGAATAGTTTTCAATTTTGTATCAAAATTTAAGAACTAAAAACATATTTAATTCTCGCATTAACTTTGTGACAGCATAAAACAATAGTTGAATATCAAATTTAATTATAGCAAATTACTAAAATCACATATTCAAAAGTTTGAAAATTTTATTAATTTGAAAAAGTATAATAATTTAAAGAGAGAAAGTTTAACAAAAAAAATACATAAATTAAAAACATATTTAACTCTTATTAAAATGCTAACATGGTAACATTTTTTTTAATATATTGTAATAGATATAACACAACTACAATGTTGAAGAATTTAAAATATTTTAAATTTTAAAGGGATGAAAATTAAATATTATAATTTTATAAGGACAAAAGATATATTTTATTATAAAGGTCATTATTTGATGTTAACATCTTTTATAATAATAACATATTTATAAATTTTAGTTATTAAACAATAATAAAAAATTGGGTTAATTATGCTTTTCACTTGTAAATTATAACGCGATTTTGGTTTTTATTCCTATCTGAAACTTTGTTCCGGTTAGGTTCTCATACTTAAGAATTATATTGAAGGATGTTGCAACTCCATATTCCTCTACTTTTCTCTACTACCACACACTTATTATTAATGTTTAAACATGGATGCATAAAGAGATATGACAACTATACCCTACTCAATGCTAGTCAAGATACAAATAATCGAGACATTTAACCTTGAGTTATTACACCACCCATGCCTTCTCTTTCTCAAATCGATTCAAGTAAGAGATATAAATATCATCAGAAACATAGGTCACACAATTGAAAAATGCTACAAGGTACATAACATAATAAAATAAGGATAATGGTATGTTAACTACAATTTTTTGACTCCAAACTGACTCCTTGACATGAAAAATGAATTATGATTTTTTTTTTATTTGCAAAAGTGAGAGTGGCACATGAGGGAAGGACAACATTAATGAAGAGAACATTTGAAAGTGGCGAGAGAAGAGAAAGGGGGTTTTAGAGCAAAAAACACTCCCACACCATTGAGAGAAAGGCTAGAAGCCTTTGAAACTCTCCACCCCTCCTTGCGAATTCCACACCGCCGATCATCTTCCTTGGAAAATCTCCACCCTCCCTACGAAAGGCGAAAGTGGGAACAATGAGAGAAGAGAAAGGCAAAAGGGAAAATAAGTGAGAGAATAGAAAAGCGGTTTTCGTAGAACACTCGTAAGCATCGAAAGACCGACCTTATTAACCGGTGACCGACCTTTAACTTTTTGCACAACAGTATGACCATTGCTTTGTTTTAAGGAAGTCCAAAACTATAGCCTTTATAGTCTATTAGAAGACATCAATAACATGTATGGAAGGTATATTTAGTCCTGAGATAAATTGATGTGGAATAATTGGTCCATAACTTCCACCTCACACACATGATAATAGTGGATCCATTAATAGTGACCCCTGATGTATTACATGGTGACCTACCCATTATTTTTTGTGCAACAATATCAACTATGGTATGTTGTTAGGGTATTGATCCTCTAAACCAGTTTTAATGGATTGCTGGCCACAATAGTATTTTGCAATGAATACAATCCATGGCAAACAATTATAAAACACAAATCTTTGAACAAAATGGGTTTCCCTTATGGTTCAACAACAATCGTCTTCTTCCCACACTTTCGTCTTCACCACTTCTCCCTACCCCTGCACGAGAAACCCTTCCTTTCGATGCTTATGAGTGTTTTGTGAAAACCACTTTTCTCTTCTCTCACTTGTTTTCCCTTTTGCCTTTCTCTTCTCTCATTGTTTCTACTTTTGCCTTTCGCAGGAAGGGTGGAGATTTTCTAAGGAAGACTACCGATGGTGTGGATTTCGAAGGAGGGGTGAAAAGTTTCCAAGGCTTACGGCCTTTCTCTCAATGGTGTGAGAGTGGTTTTTGCTCTAAAACCGCCTTTCTCTTCTCTCACCACTTTCAAATGTTCCTCTTCATTAATGTTCTCCATCCCTCACATGTCACTCTCACTTTTGCAAATAAAAAACACATTATATTCATTTTCCACGTTAGGGAGTCACTTTGGAGTCAAAAAATGGTAGTTAACATACCATTGTCCGTAAAATAACTCGTATATATATATATATATATATATATATATATATATATATATATATATATATATATATATATATATATATATAGAGAGAGAGAGAGAGAGAGAGAGAAAGAGAGAGAGAGGGGGGAGAGAGAGAGAGAGACTTATATTGTATAACATGATCAAATTAGAGAAGGTTAAGGATAAGTAGGATGTGGTCAGGTAAATTGAGGAAGGTTATAAGATGAGGATGTGAAAATCGCCAAGAGGAACAAAAGGCACAACTATTTAACAAGAGCATCTAGTCATACACCAATCTCAACAAATTCTCAGTGAGGTTATAGGAGTTATAAGAAATATTATTGGTGGATTTGTTGGTGGGGTAAGTTCTAGTTGGGCAAGGAAGAGACATCTTCAAAGCATTAACTTAGTAAATCACTTGCCACCAAGATCTCTACCACAAAACACTTTTTTATATGATGATTTATGTATAAATGGGATTGCACAAAAATCATCTGATTATTGTTACTACTATTATAGCCAACTAGCAAGCTAAATAGTTAGTCATCGACCAAGAAAGATTAATTAATGTTTTGTAATGGTTCACATTTTTTAAGCTCAATACTTCTTATTCACTAGTGAAATTGTATCCAAATTCAATATTCATATTCGCTAGGGAAAGTGTCAACACTTGAACATATGTCCATCTATTAACAATTTTTTTACCAATGAGTCACATCAAACACTCATGGCCTGATATATTATTGTATAGACATATGCTTCTCATAACGTTCTTATTAGACTAAGAATGCTTAATCATAAGGGTTGCAATGTGGGTCGACACGCCCCGTTTAGGTCTGCCCCACACCTGGCATGCAAAATGCGGGTCATGCTAGCCCATCCCACATTGAAAATGTGGGTTGAAAAGTTTGGTTTGCCCCTCATAAGTTATGGCTCGTGGGTCGACCTTTTTTTTATTTCTTATGATAAAGCTTTCAATGTTCAATAAATTGGGAAACTTGAGCATGTTCACAAAATTAAGCAAAGACTTTGGGGAGTTGAATAATAAAATGATAATTCAACATTTTCATCATATTCATATTCATACTTTAACATGCGCGATGAATTATTCAAATTTTAGCACATTTAAAAATACATAACACTTGTCTTTTTAAGTCATACAAAAGTCCAAAAGGAATGTAACCAATATACACAAATGCAACTTCTTTTATGCGAGCGACGGGCCAACTCGTGTCAACCGCAGGAACACTCATGCCGGACGCAAGCCAACCCGCACGGGCAACATGTTATGCAAGTCAGGCTTTTGCGAGCCAATAGGCTTAGTATCTCAGCCCAACCTGTATTTTTTTAGTGGGCCTACGGGTCGACCCACCAGGCCAAGCCACTTTGCTACCCTAACTTAATCAACTCAGAGCCATAATATTTATTCTACACAAGAATATGAAATTCCCTTAAGATATGGGAGTATAGTTGTCAAAGTGGGTCAGAACCCGTGGGTCATCCCTGCCCACCACGGGTTCGGATCGGGTTGTGTTAAACTTTCTATACAAATTTTAATACGAGTTAAATTTTTACCCGACCCACCAAGAACCCGAGTTGAACCCATGGTGAGTTGTGCTGGCTCACCAACCCAGCTAAAAGATAAACAGTCACATAATATTGTAGTTGTGAGCCAACCTGTGGTGGGCCAAGACAAGTTTGAATTTTTTTTTAGCTCGCTAATGACTGCGTCGGGTTAAGTTACCTCATTAAGTAGTCAACCCATGGTGGACCAGGTTGGACCGGGTAGTCCATTTTGACAACTTTATATGGAAGTCATCATAAGTGTTAAAGTTTACCTCGTATTAGCATTACAATGTTATGCTCACAACTTAAAAAGGTAATATTTACTCTTTGAAAGTACCATAAGCTAGCAAATTAACTCAAGTTGAAGTATTGGATCTTCTAGATAATACAATAAGTGAAGAAAACAGTCTTCAAGAACAATGTCATAACATCAAACTCAAACAAACTCATTCGGATTCATATGAAGAATGGGCTGACCTCGATCTCACAACTGAGATTGAGGAGGGTCATCCTACTTTTAAATCCAAAATCCATTTTCTTAATAAAATCAAGTTAAATTGAATTTTGTAAACCTTGTGTCGTCAGCCCAACCCAATATGTCTCAATCCTAGACTTGGTCTAACAAGTCTTGACCCTTGGCTCTGGCAAGTCCATCTCGACCCTGGGTCTAGGCCAGATTGTCTCACCCTTCAGTCTATGCCAGTCAAGCTTGGTTTCATCCTTGGTAGGCCCATCTCAACGTTAGGTCCAAATTGGATTATCTTGAATTTCAACTGACTTGATTTGTCTCGCCTTTCGTCTCGGTCTGACATGTCTCGACTTTTGGCCCAAGTCAGCTCGTCTCGGGTTGGTTAGTCTCAAACTTAGACCCAAGCCGGCCTGACTCGACCCGTCTCGTCTTTTGGCGCATGCTAGCTCGTCTCGACTTTCAGTCTTAATAAGCTTGACCTTCAGCCAAACTATCCAAGTATTACCTTTAGCCCAAACCGACCTATTTTGACCTTCGACCCACATTGACCCGTCTTAAACTATTGCCTTTAGTAGTGACCAATTTATACACTAAATATTTTGGTAGTCAAAACCTTAGTAGGTACTGTTAAAGACCAATCAGTGACCATTTCACAACGCAATTATTATTTTTTATTTATAATATAGATTATTTTAGATATAAAAAATTTATAATTTATAAATTGGTATTTAAATTGGTCACTGACTAATTTTTTTTCTCTGAAATTGGATACTATTTAGACATATTATTGTAGTGTAAATATTCGAGTTACTTTATTTGATTTTTTTCATCTCATAGTGTTTAATTTTGTAAATTTTTCTTTAAGGTTGTATTTTCATAAATATTCTTATTTTAATGTAAGTAGAACTTTTATAAAGTGTTTCTTTTTTTTTTTACTTTATCCGCTCCTTCACCTTCACTTTTCCATTCTCTTTCCTTCATAAATTTCTCTTTTCCCTCCTCTAATTTCTCTCTGTTTTCATTATCCCAAACCTCATCTCTTTCAAAATCTTATCACACTTTGTAATAGATAGGAATCCAATAATCATTTTCATCTAGTCATTCTTTTCAATAAGAGTAATTTCTTTTTTGCTATGTAGATTCTTTATTTTCTTCATTTTATTTTGGATTTATAGTCAATCTTGGTGAGTTAGTTGGAAGATCCTCTGGGCTTAACTAACCTTTGTACTAAAATTTTGTTATGGCTTGATACTTTACTTTACACCTATAGATTTTGATAGTTCTCTTATTTAGGTTGAAAGTTATTTAAAGTAAGGAATTACATGTAAGAGAAATTATTTATGTTCTTTTAGATAATCTTATAATAAATAATTTATATATCAAGGTGGGTTGATCACACTATCTTGATTTTTGTGCAAGGTTAGTGTTTTGTTCTTTTTAACATAGATTGAATGTTTGAAAACTGAGTCAATATATTTTGAGTTTAAGTTGAATACAAGTCGGAGTTTCAGTTCATAAATGTATAATTTGGTGTACTTCAAACTCGAAACTCGATATTCTTGTTGATACGCTAATATAATGATTTAATTATGCATGTCAAAGTAGAGTTCCCCTAAATGGGTTTTGAATATGATTCAAATGGATTAGGTTGGTTTCTAACAATTTTCTGTAGATTAGTTTATGAATTAGTAAAACTTTTCGAAACCAAAATGGAACAAATTGTTTTTGATTTTATTTTCGTTCAATTAAAAATAGTTAGAACTCAACTCAACTCTTGCTCTCGATTAAATTCGTCAAAAATAAAAAGCTTTCTCCCAAGCTAAAAATGTTTCATTTTAGAAAATATTTCTTTTATCTCTTTAATAAATTAAATGCGAATGTTAAATATAAATAAAAATAAAATATTAGTTTTGTATATTAAATTGATATGTAGCTTCTTTTATATATATATATATATATATATATATATATATGTATTTTTTTTTATTGTTCATAAATAATTTTTCTTTATATATATACTAACGAACACACAGCACTATCGCGTTATATTTTTTTAATTTTTATAAAAATTTAAGTTAAGATGAATAAAAATATATAATTAATTATTAAAATAGTTTTTAAATATTAAATTTGAAAAATAAAATATGCACACAAAATTGTTTTGAACATAACAGTTAAAGACAAAAGAGATTTTAAAATAATAATTAATTTTAAAAATATTAATTGAGGGTAAAATAAAAATATTGAAATATGATACAAAAGAATATATTTTCTTTATATACTGTTATATATAAAATATGAATATCGAAATGTAGATACAAAAGAATGTATCTTCTTTATATATATTTTTATCTTATGTGGTATTTATATATTAAAATAGAAAGTTTTGTGAAGGTGTTACATTTATATAATTTTTAAATAAAAACTTAAGTTCAAAAAATTATCAATATTTTAAACAAAAATAAGTTCCAAACTTAAACTTCAGAGTATATGATTCTTACATTTAAGATGTCCAAGCAAAATTTATTCCTAATTTTCATTTTGGCAAGATACATATGCACAAGAAAAAGAAAATTGTATCGAATTATATTAACATTTAATAACTGGAGTTCGAAATCTAGGGATTCAACCCATCTAAATTGGTCTATTCTGATTTAAAAACTTAATAAATCTCACAAAATATTATAATTTTTTTAATTTAAATTATATGCATAAAATCAATTTTAATCTTTAAATATAGTAATTTAGTATATAAATTACTTTTTTAATATAAATTTATTTAAAGTATAAATGAAGAAAACATATATTTTTAAGTTTAACCTGTACTGTTTTGCCTACACCTACTCATCCCATTAGCCATTGATTTCAATTTTTAAACAATTTAAATCTCTTTTAACTAATAATAAATAATACAAAATATGAAATAAAGATTTCCCCCCACACTAGAAGTAGGTTGGGTTCGCCGACTCGTACCTCATTCGTCACTGTATCACTCATCATTTCCAATCAAACATCATGGTTACCGTTGCGAACCGGAGGCCTTTGTCTAATCTTACTTTTAAATTTATTATAAATCCCACATTGACTTTAAATAATATTAAAGTGTGAGTAATAAAAAAATAATCACATCCATGACAGCTTCAGGTTCAGATTCATGAACCAACCCCTTTTGTTCTTTTTAAAAACAATACTTTAATACGGAGGATATTTACATACGTAATGATCACACATGCAACATTTTTATATTGTAATCGATTGGTAGTATTCTTTATTATCTTTTTTTATTAAGATTGTCTAATCCAATATTAATAAAGTAAATTTTTCTAAAGATTATATATAATAAATTAGTTTTATCTTCAATTCATACAAGATCTTCAATATAGTTTTATACGCTTAAAACATTTTATATTTAGCTTATGACTTCGTACTTAAGAATTGAAGAACAAAAATCTCTAATTGAGTTGATTGAGTTGGTTCAGTAAATTAGGTTAAAATTCAATTTCTTAACAAGAGTCATTTAAAGTTTATTTTATTGAGATTTAGGTTTATCATATAAGTCATTCTTGATTTCAACACTTGATGTTTTTATGTAAATGCACAATATCCTTATCATGACAAAATATGTGGAAGATCACACATTTATTATAAATAAAATAATTTAAAGTATATAAGTTAAAATAAAGCTTATTTTATTGAATTAATCTTTTTGAGTTGATATAGTGAGATTAAATATGATTAAATTTCACTCCTTAATATGGTATCATAGTCCAATATATTTTAAAGTTTTATGAATATCTGAACTTTGTAATTTCATACTAGTAAAATATAATGTTATTATCACATGTATTTTATTTGTCCAGAATAAATATTTGTTAGGGATTGCACTGGTCAAATTTCAATAGAATCGTAATGATTATATGAATATCAGTCTAACATGATTCTTAACATGTTATCATAGTTTAAGAATATCTCAACGAATAATCCAATACTGTTGAAATATAACGTTGTTATCACATGAATTTTGTTTGTTGTTAATAAATATTTGTTAAGAATTGCAATAGTAAAATCACAATATAATCTAATGTTTATATAAACCAAGTGTTTAAATAAAAGAATTTACAAATTTTAGTTTAATACTAAATGCTTAAAAAATGGTATTTTAAATTTATAATGATAAAAGATTTATTTATTTCCAGTAACATGTGATTTATAAATCTTTCGATTATTGATTAGGAAGGGAGGAGCCTTGCTTAAGGCAATTGCATGATAATTTTCAAAAGACTTAATTAATATTTTGGTTTCAATGTATGTGGGGTTTACTCAATATAATTGGTTAATTTTTTATCCTCAATTTAATCTTTATTTTATTTAAAAGATTTAATGTGGTAACTTCTATTAAATTGTTGTTAACAAGGTTGGAATTGTGATCACGTGCCAATTTCTATTTATTTATTTTTTGTTTCTCCCTTTACCTCTTTCATCATCTACCACTTTCCATCACCCTTTCTATCCCTCTTAGGGTTTCTTTATCATTCATACTTTAACTCTCCTATTCCTTTCTTTTACCTCAAGTCCTCGTTCACTCTTTCTCTTTCTTTTCAAGCACACTTCTATTTTTTCTTTTATTTTGGATTCTTCAGTCCTTTCAATGAAACAATAAAACATTGTATTTTGATAGAGTTGTTAAAATGAGTTTGAACTTGCGAGCCAACCCAGCTCACATCAGGTTTGGGTCAGGTTGGGTTGAAATTTTTTTACAAATTTTAATACGGGTTGATTTTTGACTCGACTTACCTAGAACCCAACTCATATGGGTTGAACCCGTGGTGAGCCGGGTTGGCTCACCAACCCGTAAATAAAAGGTCACGTAGATAATTTGTATTTTTGTGATTTGGTTTGTATTTGAATGGTATTAAAATTTATTTAGATTTTAATTAGAATTATAATTTAGTTTTGACGAAAGAAAAAATAAAAAAAAATTATATATTTTTTTAATTAAGTGAGCCCATGACCAACCCGTTTACCAACCCACGGTGGGTAGGGTTTCACTTCCACCACTTCTGACAATTACTTTGCCTCCACCGTGGCCCATTATTGTTGCACATGGGGTCTCATCGGCGTCATTGTCTGCCATTAGAGCAATTATTGGCATCAAGCACAATTCTTCTCCTATTTATTCACCATGTAGGGCTTTTCTTTCTCCCAAATTTGAGATTGGCACAATCCCTCTCCACCATCGAGGACCTCTTTGTCGTCACCATTCACAATTGAGAGTACCCTTGCTACCATCAATGGAACATGTGGGTGCCTTTTCTTCCGGATATCTACACTACAAGAAAACCAGGAAATAGTGACTAAAAATTCAATCACTGACTAAAATCGACCACTAATCGAAATAGTAACTAATTAAGTGACTAACGAAATCGATCACAATTTCCTAGGTCATTGATTTATAGTGATTGAATCAATGACTCAATTAGTGAGTGAATTTGTGATTGAATATGTGACTAAATCAGTAACCGAATATGTGCTGAATTTGTGACTAAATCAGTGATTGAATCAATGTCCGAATTTATGACTAAATCAGTGACCAAATATGTGATTGAATTTGTGATGAAATGAGCAAATCTATTATTGAATTTGTGACTGAATTGGTAATTGAATATGTGATTATATCTATACAATGAAATTGGTCATTGATTTTGCTTTTCAATTTCCTTTTTTAAATAATATAAAGCTGTTAAATGTTATATATATATATATATATATATATATATATATATATATAAAACATGATGCGATATATTGCACAATTTTATCATAGTGAGACTAGTTTCACATAAATATTTTTCAAAATAATACAATTATCCAAACAAGGTTCATAATGTTGTTACATAACTAGGGTTCAATACAAACAATACAATACTAATAAGATAAAATCTAGATAAGGCGCATAAAGTTTCAAATCATATTTGAGGAGGTTGAAAGTTCATATTTTTCATCAAGAGATGCAACATTTTGTATTTTGTAGAATTTCTTTTCTATTATTGAACATTCTATCACGAAGATTATCCCTTTCAGTTTCAACACAACACCAATATAATTATAACATTTCACCTCAAATTAAGTTAACTCCCATTCCACCATCATTGTAGATGTCACAGTAGGCTCATTTTAAAATTAAGTTAACTCACTTTCTAAATTATATATCTCTAAAAGTCCAAAATTTCTCTTACCTTAGGTTCTGCAGTAGACGCACCTCATTTCAAGGCCTAAAATGATCCAAAGTCTTTTATAGAAAGCTCAAGAAACAAACTGTAGAATTACACTGACAACAATTAGATGTGTAGAGATGATATCATCACAAATTTCATTAAACAAAAAGCACATAGATTCTCAAAATGGGCTCACTTACTCCTGACACAAAGTACATAACAACTCCTCTTCTTAGTGTCACACCAGAACATAAATTGGTTTTTTTTTTTCTACAAAATCATTGTCCAAAATTACCAACTTTCCATTGACAAAATTGGTGGATAAAATCCATTTCCCCTCCCTTGAATGTCACTAGTGCACACTAGCAATTAAAACCCGCTAGGACTTAAAACATGGTACACTAACCATAAAGCAACACTAACATTATAAGCACATTTGCCTAATATATTATGAAAAGTTCAATAAGTTAATTACATTACAAGCACATATGCACATTCATAAAACTCCCGTGATTATAATCTATGGATAACACTTGGATGGCTCTAGTAACACAAGAAAACCCAAGGCAATTCTCCCTCTCCCTTTGTTGCTCACTGATCTTTAATCTCCCAATAAAAAATAAATTAAAATTGAAGTAACAAAAACCCAACTAAACTATATTGAATCCTATCTCATAAAACTAGAGCAATTATAACAAAATAGAAAAAAAACTTGAAATGTAGTGCTACTCTACTGGACAAATCTCATGCTTTTATATCTACAAATTTTTATACAAGGTAATTCAATCCATCCAACGATCTCATCAACACCAAAGTCATCAAAATTGTAATTTGGAAGCTTAGTGGGTAGAAGGAGTAGCATAAACAGTCAGTGAAGCTCATACTATTATATTGAAATGGCTCAAAGATTACGTATTTCCACTTTCTAATACTTCTTTCTTAGTGGGTAGGAGTAGAATAAACACAATGAAACTCATGCTATTATATTGAAATTAAGCACTCATCATAAAAGCAAGGTAAAATAAAAGGAGAATAAGAAAAGACTCAATAATAATGTTGTACCCAACAATGCTACCACAGTGACTTATAACCACAAAGACCCATAATGATGAATGTAGAGAGTTGAAATAGTAGCTCCTGCCAAGCAACATGATGGTCCACTTTGATGTAGCAATACCTACATTAGAGCTCCACTAAAAGACATTATGGCTGAAATAGTGTTATAGAGCATAAATGGTCTATACACGCTAGTTTATGAATCTGGAGACTAAGGGCTAAAAGTGTGTGTCAATTTAGAAAATTTCGGGTGAGAATGTTTGGCCTTCGTAGTTGCAAGAATGGAGATTTAGGGTCGAAGAGATAACATGTTTAAAAGTGTTTATAAACAAACCAGCGTGTAAGATACCCTGTCTGAAATTTTTTGTTAGGTAGGGAAAAAAGGGAAAAAATAGGTGGGAAAATAAAAAATAAAAAATTAAAAATTAAAATAAAAATAATATAATAAAAATTAAATAATACAGTGACTGATTTGGTGATTATTTTTTGTAACAAAAAATTCAGTCACTAAATCACAAAAATAATTTTTGGTTACTGATTCAGTCACTGATAGTGACCAAATTTTTCGATCACTGATTTCAGTCACTATTCACCAGATTTCTAGTATAAATCGTATGACCATGGTTTTTTCCCATCACTAGTTTGCTTTCTACAACGAACAATACGACCTCGCAAGCCCCATCACTGTAATCGAGAGTGACACTAACGTCACCAGTGGCCACCATTGCCACCTCCAATGCTTTCCCTATTTCCTTCTTTTTGTTTCTATATTTCTTTTGAAAAAAGGGGTTTCCTCTAATGGTGTTTTTCTTTTGGGATTTCTTTGTTGATATATAATCTTGATGTTATGCTTAAATATATAATTGGAGTCTTTATCGGTTATTTAGGTCATCACGTGTTGTATATAGGGATAGCAACGGGACATGGACGAGTTTCGCTATCCCATACTCATCCTAAAGAAAAATTTATCCTCATTCTCATGCCCAAACTCAACAGGTATGAAATTTTTGTCTCATCCTTATCTGTACTAGGTAACGGGTATACCCTCGTACTCGTGCCCGTACCCATGACTATTTTCTTACTCTTTCAATATCAATTAATTTTTACAAAATAGTAAAAAATTATTGCAAAGGAAGCATAATATTATCAAATATTCAATATCAAAAGGATGTATTATTATTTTTTCAATATCAAATATTTGGAAATAAATTATAATTGCATATGTTTCAAATTAGAGTACCAAATAAAATTTCATGAGAAACAAAACATTTATTAAATTTCCAAACATTAATGAAACAAAGTTGATAAAATAAAAAAAAAATACTTTCCTCGAATTCTTTAAAAAGGTTCAATTTAAAAAAAAATCAATTTAGTCCCTTTATTTAAAATTTTGATTCAATTCAATCCTCATATTTCTTAAAACGATCCAATCTTGTTCTCTCCATTTTCACACCAAAATAGTAATGAAGCTTAATTACAACTTTTATTGAATGTTGTAATTAAGCTTAATTACTAATTTGGCCTCAAATTGAATATGACAAAATTGGATCGTTTTAGAAAATATGGAACTAAGTTGAATCAAAATTTTAAATAGAGGGATTAAATTGATTTTTTTTAAATAAACCTTTTTAAACAATTAGAGGACCAAATTGAACCTTTTTAAAAAATGGGATGACTAAATTGAACCCAAAAATAACGTGGGACCAAAATGAACAAAAGTAACAAATTAGATGACTAAATCACTAATTAAGACTCACAATAAACAACAAATAAAAATGTTAAAAAGAAGTATAAATAATTAAATGTGTCTTAGAAACAATGTGATACATCATTGAATGAGATCGCATGAAGAAAAACAAATGTATAATTAACAGTATGATAAAATAAAAAATACCTTAGAGATCTAACAAAACTTTTCAGATATCAAACTAGTAGAACTGTTGAGAGATAATGAAAATTATTTTAGCAAAACAAAGAGTACTTCAATTTAAATAGAAATTAAACATATAAGAATAAAGAAGATATTTTTTATATTACCTAATAAATGAATGATTTATGCTATTAAACACTTAAATTGAGAGTTAAACATTCTCATATGAAAAAATAAACAATATATAAAATATTTAAAAGAGTAAAAATATTCAAATATAAGACATAAAAATATTTAATTTACATATATCATTTGAACATAACTCCACAAAGGTTCTGATAAAAGAGAAATTATTTTAGATATTTGGATTGATTTTATGGTAAGCCAAACAATTAAAAAAGAGAAAAAAGTATGCACCTTAAGGAAAAAGAAAGGTTATAAAACTAAAGATTAAGAATAGCACACACATGCATACACATAAACTACGAGTATTTTAGTAATTTAAATAAGGACGGGGATGTGGGCGAGGATGGATATTAGGGCAGGTATAGGGACAAGGGTAGGGCAAATATGTACATACACATCCCCATACCCAATTGAAAAAATTAGGTATTACCCATACTCATACCATTCAATGCGGGGATTCCCTATCAAAACATGGATGAATTTTGACAGTACCCACAAGGATGAGTTTATTTGTCATCCCTAGTTGCATAGAACTTTAGGGATCATCAATGTGAGAAAATAAACTTTTGTCTCAAGTGAGGGAAGCTAATTTTAACTATAAAATGTTTGGTTTCATTTTTTATGGTTGGATTTGTATTGATTTGTGATTGTATGATCAATTGCTATGTTTGTTTTGTTATTAGCTAGTGAAATGAGATGATGGATTAGTAGTGCATGTCTATGTTTATTTTGAATTATTAGGGTTTCTATGATTTGCATTGTGGGATGTATGATTTAGGTTGAGATTATGAGTTTAACATGAATATGGTGTGTTAGTGAATTGTGTGAAGCGTGAGATAAGCTATTAGGATGGTTTGTATTGCCAATTTACAAGACTTTGGCATCTGCGTTATGCATACTCACTAGGCAAGTCCCTTACATGCCAAACGAATGCGAAAAATGAGTTTGACAGAGTCAGGGGAGGTATGCTCATTGGGTGAGTAGACTCTCATTGAGCAAAAGCCAACCTTGAGTTTGGCAAAGAGTTAGGAAGGGCGGCTTGTTGAGCGAGTATGTTCTCACTTGGTGAATTATCATGTATTTTGTTCTAGTGCTAGACTCGCTAATCGTTGAGCAAGGAACCTCCAAGAGGAGCTCACTAGGCGAGTGATTGATCTTACTAAGCGAGTTTCACAGTTTTAGAAAGATTTAGATGCATAATAATCTATGAAGTAAATTGTGGGAAAATTATTTATGAAATGAGATAAAGATTTCAAGGAAGTGAATTCAAGAGAAGTGAATGAGATATATTGTTTTGAATGTTGTGATTTGTTGTATGGCAATATTATTCATAAGAATGAAGGGTATGGTAAGATAGTTTATTGTTATGCATTGGTCAGGACATTCATTTTGAAATCATCCTTATACTCTACTAGATTGACTGACTTAGAGGATGGAGTCTAGGTGGTGAAAAGTGGAAGAGGATTTTATAACGAGTTTTGGGATCGAGGGCCCCTGTTCTATTAAGCTATAAGTGAACTTACCTTATCATGAGGGAGAAGGAATAAAGTATCACTACTAAATTGTAACACTTACGAATTTCTTTTTATATGATAGGTGTAAGGCTTTTAGAGTTTGAGTAAATGATAAATTCAAATAATTGAGTCTAAATTATATATATATA
>Ga0214542_1002383_pt1 | contig 38892 bp, 24 predicted proteins | sample CNSS1metaG_FD_160096 | JGI IMG/M metagenome (GOLD analysis project Ga0214542, IMG submission 160096) | Root nodule microbial communities from cowpea collected in UCLA plant growth center, Los Angeles, California, USA - CNSS1 | ecosystem: Host-associated > Plants > Roots > Nodule | place: USA... | reverse complement strand
GAAATCAAATCAAATTAACAAATATGAGGACCAAATTGAGATTCATACAATAATTTGACACGTGTCACCATATTAGATTGACACGTGGCACACTACAAACTTGACACGTGGCATAAATATTTTTTTTTAGAAATTTAAAAAAAAATTAAAAATAAAGTTAAAAAAAAATTCAAAAAATTCAAAAAATTCAAAAAAACGAGAAGCTGACACGTGGCACCTACTTAACGGTGTTAGTTCTCTACTAACGGAAAGAACCTAATTGATACTAATTTACAAAAATGAGGACCTAATTGAGACTAATAAAAATATGATGACCAAATTGAGATTTTGCTACAAAAACAAGGACCAACGAAGTATTTTAACTTTTTTTTATAATACTTTTAAAATTAAAATCATTATTTTATCAAAATTTATCGTTGTTTTTTCAAAATTGATATTTTTATTTGATTTTTGAAATTTAAATATTTTTTAATTAAAATAATTATTAATAATAAAATTATTAAAATATTTATATTATTTTTATAACTATAATAACTATATATTATCTTAAAAAGAATAAGTACACATGTGCACATGTATTTTCATTAGTATATACAAAGAAAACTTACCTTTTTTGTATTTATATCTGTTTTTCATTTTTATCCTTTGAATATTTAAAAAAACTTATTATTTTTAAATATTTTATTTTATTATTTAAGTAACCGTTTATTTATTTTTTTAATTTAACAGGTTTTTAAACATAATTATCATTATTTAATTAAAAAGTTATCTACAAAATAAATAAAAATCATTTACAATAATTTTATAAAAATGATTTATATTTAATTTTACAATCATCATATTATATAATAATAATAAATTTTATTATTTTTATTATCATAAAATGAACATATGTGACATGTGTTTTCACACTATAATAAAGTTTAGATTAATAGTAAATGGAGTGCATACAAAATTAATTTCTTTTAAAACATATTTTGATGTATTTTGGTTTCAAGAATGGTAATGGTTGATTTAACATTTTTCTTTACTATGATTTGAAGTAATTTTCAATGTATGAATAATAATATTCCTATTTTATATGAATAATAATATAAGCTGGTGATAGTCTAAAAGTTGAAGTTAGAATTTAAAAATATTTACTTAGCAAAAGAGAAAAGATAGTAACTAATATAGGGCATTGCAGCATGAGAGCACAATTGAATCACCGAATCAATCATCGTCGTCATCAATCACATCACGACGCATGATTTTGGTTCTGTTCTGCTCCAAAACTGAATCCCCATCTCGAAGAAAATAATCCCTCGCTTGGATCTTGCAACACCGCAAGAGGGATCCATGATACTCCTGCAGTCTCATTCAAGATTCCTGCTCCAGACCTTGTTGAATCGGACCCAAAAGTACGTTCTTTCTTCTTCTCTTCGCTTACACTTGCTGGGTTAAACATGCTCCTTTTCTTTTCTATAGCCGCAAATCATTAGAGTCTGATACATAGAGGTTAAGGACGCAGAGGGTGAATATTTATATAAACATACACGACCTCCTTATTGGAAAGCACTTAATGTTCGCGGAGTCTCAGTAATAAGTGATTGCGGGTTTTATTTTTTGTTAGATGTGTAAGCATTCATCAGTGTTTAAGTTTTGTGCAAAAAGGGTGCTTGTCAGAGTGGTTCAAGGCATGTTGGACATATGACTGATATATTCATGAATGGTGACCCTTCACCCAATGGGTAATGCTTTCGGGAGAGTTGAAAATCGATATCTTTGGATTGATGATGCCTATTACTGTAAATGCACCATTTTCTTCTGGAAATTTGGTTTATATAGGTTAAGGTTTTTAGTTGGGCGTTTTAGCTTCATAACGAGTGTGCATGAGTTACTTTATCTTATCAGTTTTCTGTTGTATTAGTAAATACTATTCGTATTATCCTATAATAATGGTTTTGCCATACAACTGTTAAGCGTAAGATTGAAGGTATCCTAATCTATTTTGTTGAAATGTTGGAGTATGGAATGGAATGTGTTTTGTGTTGATGGAGTTTTATTCTGTGCTACTTATAACGTTCTTTTCCTTTGTCTAATTTCTATTTAGTTTGCTATTTTTTTAAGGCTGGAAAGATTCTGCCGGGTCGTGTTCCTCTTTGACTTGAAAATATGTGGTAGCAATTTCACTCTTTAGCTAACCAGATATATTAACCGGGTGATTTCTGGGTGATGGATTGGAATTTTAGTGGCTTTGGATTGTCTAGTGAGGGAGGATGATGTAGTAAATGAGAAGCTGACCAAGTGAGCTATTTTTCTAATGTTTTTGAAGAGATTCTATCTGTGAAAGAGATTAATTAAAGAACAAATTATTGAATAAGGAGGGTTAGAAGGGTGATTGAAATCCTGGTTTCTTTTATAGGTTTGCCATTGGAAGAAGAACACCAAGTTTCATCAATGAGTTGGGGTTAGATACCTGGAGAGTTGTGCGAGAAGTGAAATCTAAGTTTAATTTCTTGAGTATCACTAACATCTATGAACTTTTCTACCTAGAAGCAATGCCTTCTATAAATTTATGTTCTCTTCCTAGAAATGGGAATGTTAAGTTGGGTCTGTTTCCACACTGGAAATGATAGGTGAAATTGACATGAAATTGGTCAGGATAACTTGGACTTTATGGAGACATACAAGGAAGGCCCCTTACGTACTTTATAGAATTGGTTCAGAGTGAGAAAAAAAGAAATAGGCTATAAAGAAAAATCTGAATTGAATGAATGAATTAAGCATTCTCAGATTATTTGGCAGAATCTGAATTCTCCCAATAACAACAATATACAGTTCCTACCCCTGCCTTTTATTTCCTCCCTCTAATCTAACTGTTGCAACTGTATTATGTTAGCCAGTTCCCTTTGAGTTTTAACCCCCTACTACTCTCTTATTTCTCGTAGCGTACACCTTACTGATCAGGTCCAAGGCATCAATCTTGGGATGAAGATTTGAAGGAACACCAAAAAACTCAGAATGTAATTGCAGCAAATACCAAGTATGATCCGAGATTTGGAGAGAAACAATGTTACCCACTTTTGAGAATAAGAATGGCTAATATAGGACCTACTTTAGAAGTTTGAGGGTGCAAACCCTCAACAAAACAGTTGTAATTGTGCAGTTGAATACTTAACAAGTAAGGGAAATTTGAGTGGATGAGAGGGAAACGAAGCTTAGTGAGATTTTTTTTTTCCCTTTTCAATAAATATAGTACTCATGATTAATTAGATGACGCATCACAGCAATGGCAACCACCCAAAAAATTTCTTTGGAAATTTCATATGGCACAAAAGTGCTTTGGTGTTTTTATGTTGTATCTATTTTTCTTTTGATGAAGGCTACGATGGGAGAGTATAACATGTCTCCCACCATAAGCGTTTAATACCCAACCTGTTATCTCATTTAAAGGTGTGGTTGTGATATTTTCATTTATTTATTTATTTTACTTTTTTCTTTTTGTCCCTGTCATTTATTTATTTATTTTACTTTTTTCTTTTTGTTCCTGTCATTCCCATTATATCTCTTTCTTTTTTCTCTTGCTTCCCCTATTCTTCATTCCTTCTAAAATCCCATCTGATGCTTAACCTTTCATGCCACAATAAGCTTCATTAGCAGCATAAGCTTCCATTACTGTACCATTATTTTGCACATTTGTCTTGATAAAAAGGTCCTGACGGAAACCAACTTGCACAATTAAAGTGCAAGCTTTGTGGATGTGAGCTTGTTGTATCTCCAACTCTAACAATCAAAACCATCAATAGATGCATTGAGATTGACACGTTTTGGAAGGTTTGCCATCAAGTGAAACCTGTGAAATAGAGCAAACACAAGGGAACAGTGGGTTTTGTAAGTTGTTGTGAGTGTTCAAATGCCACTCATTGTCCACATTCTCCATGAGGCTGTGACGGTGGTGGAATGTGACATTGTAGAGGTTGTGGGTGCCATTGGCATGCTGTTTTGGTTGAGAAGAAGAGAGAAAAGAGATGTGGGGGAAGAGGAGAAGAAGTAGGGAAGAAAGAGAAGATTTAAAAAGGGGGGGGGGGGGTAAGAGGAAATAGGGGAGAAAAAGGAGTATAGGAAAATAAAAGAAGAAATCACAACCATTGATTTCTAAATGAGATAAGCTTATGAGTATAAAATGTTTTCTCTTGGTGGGAGGCATGCTGCACTCACACCCTATCCATTGTTTTTCCTTTTAGCAATCTCATATTGTTTATGGATACAAAGACATAAAGACTAGTGAGACTACCTTGCTAAGACAAGAAAGTGGAGAATGGAATCCTTTATTGTTATTTCTTTGTAAAACATGAAATAACAGATTTAAATTCTGTTGGAATTTCAGCACAAAAGGTAGGAAAGATTGAAAATTTAGTTTAAAAAAAATTGAATTTGGGAATGATATGTTAAAAAATGGGTCTAGTAAGAATTGATTTTGTCTGTATGGTAAGTGGAATCACTTTTTATGCCTAGAATCAATTTTACTCTTCGAACAATGAAATAATGTCACTTTTCTCAAAATAATTAATTCCACTAAACGAAAACTTGATTCTTTTTCACTGCAAAAATTGACTTAGTCAAAACACACTTGATTACTGTGGTCTGGGCACTTTCTTGGTGCAAATTTGGTTCCTCCTTCTAGCATATAGGTTTGGAGTCAAGGAGATCCAGTAGGGACTCTGGTTCCAAAAATTCCATGTAATGAAGTGTAGCTACTTCCCTACTTCAATGTAAAAAAACTAGATGGTAATTGGCAAAGCTTTTTAACATTTTCTATTGTTACATTTATGTGAAGTGTGTAATTGTTGACTTCGATTTCATCTAATTATACAATTTGTGGTAATATACACTTTCAGCTAAACAAACCACAATTGAACTGCAGTTCTCGCAGCTAGGTCTATTGTTTCCCTTCCTCATGCTAATTCGCAATCAACAAATTGTTGTGAAATGTTAACTTCAACTTTAACGATCTACACAGTTTTAATGTTGATCACTTTTTTCAGTCTTGAAAAAGGAGTTGAACTGGATCACCACTGGGTCGAGTTTGATGATGTTCGATATCATATTCAGGTAACATTTTTTATGGAGATAATTGTCAGGAAAATGTATCGATTATTACCTTTGATTCTTTAACACGTATGGTTAAATTTAGCCCTATACAGTTTTTATTAAATTTAAGTAGTTTTGACAGCTTTAGATTGCACATTAACCAAGCAACTGTGATTGTAGGTGTCAATGAAGAATCCTCATCTTTTGCTGCTATCGGTTTCACTGCCTACTCCTTCTTCAGAAACTATTTTTGTCCGTGGGCTTCCTTTTGGAGCCATTGAAGCAATAAAAGCTGCATATGGTAATCTTGTGCAAATTCTTGATCCTCCAAGGGATGGCTATAACCTCACATTAAAATTTAATCTGGCAAAGCTTCCAGCAAATCCAGGTGCGAAGAGTTTCTGTATAAAAATGTCATCTCAACTTTCGATCCTCCTTTCTAGGAGGAGTCTTTCCTCATAAGCTGAATTTGTAAAGCTACTGTTGTTCTATGCATTAGAACAATTGACGAGTGTCAAATTTTCATTAGACTAGTACGTTATTTTGACTCTTTTTTAGCTTTAGAAATTTATCTGTCTTAATTATATGTGTGTATTTATATATATTAATTAGTGTATAATTGAACCACTTAGTTGTTTTAATTTAAAAGTTGGATGTGGGCAGTTGTATGAATGAATAGGGTTACTTAGTTCATATGGGAATTTTCATGTATCATATATGCTTTGGGTTATCTATATTCTAAATATTTGTGTTTCTCCTTTTGGTTCATCTTGTTAACTACAACAAAGAGAGAGACATTGAGCTGAAGCTATGTGTTTCCGAGATAGCATAGATACTTTGTTTATATTGAGGAAAATGAATTACTTGAAAGGATTAATCTAAAGGAAAACATATTCTTATTCAATTGATTGATTTGAAACAATATATCAACCTCTATATATAGAGATCTCTAACCCTAAAGTAATAATGACAAAGAGATCTCTATAATCTTCTAACGGTATCTAAGTATCTAACAACTTCTAGTAGTACACTTAATATTCTACTAACTACACTCTCCCTCAAGTTGGTGAAGGATATCAATAATTCCTAGCTTGCATGTGAGATCATGAAATCACTCGGTGGGAAGACCTTTTGTAATTAGTATTGTTAAGAAGTGGATTTTAGGTTTAAATCAACCCCACAAAACCAACTTTTAAGGTGAGGTTTGCACCCACATATATAGTGTAAATTGACCCTTATCTCGTGGGACTTTCAACGCAACTCCCTCATGTCAAGATATGTACATCTCGTGCGTGGGACTATATATTAATGGGTAGTCTCATAGCGGTCCAATTGTGGGTGGGACAATATGCCCAACAAACAACAAATTTTGCTTGGATAGATTCTAACTCATGGTTATGATACCATGTTAAAAAGTAGACTTTAAGCCTTACTCAACCCAACAAAACCAACTTGGAAGGTGAGGTTTGCACCTACATATATTCTATAAATTGACCCTTATCTCTAGTCAATGTGGGACTTCCAACGAGTATACATTTCCATTTTTATTTTTTTATTCCTCTTGAATAATAATCCCTTTTGTGGACATGTCTTCAGATATTGAAGGATTCTATTCACAACTTGTAAATGCCTCTCCCTTAGATCATGCATGAATTGACTAACTACATCCACAACATAGGCTATATCAGGTCTGGTGTGAGCAAATAAATGAGCTTCCCAACAAGTCTTTGATATGGGCTTTTGTTCACATTAGAACTGCCTACATCACTCCCAATTCTATAGTTTTGTTCTATAGGAGCTCCAGTGGTCTTGCAATCAATCTTACTTGTTTCTTTGAGAAGATCAAGAAAATACATTTTTTGGGAGATAAAGATGTCTGCCTGCTTATCTTTGAGTAAGCTACTTCTATCCCAAGGAAGTACTTCAATTTTTCTAGATTCTTCATTTCAAGCTGAGCAGCAAGCTTTCTTGTTTAAGATTTGTTTCTCATGTTCATCATCTCCTGTAACAATAATCTCCTCAACATAGACCAAAAGTAGTGTAAGTTTACCTTCTGGGAAATGCTTGATGAATAGGGTATGCTCACTTTGACTCTATTGATACCCCATGGAAACCATAACTTGAGTGATTCTACCAAACCAAGTCATCGGGTGACTGCCTGAGTCCGTACAAGCCTTTCTTCAATCTACATACTTTATTTCCTTCTTGAATAGACCTTAAACCTAGAGGAAGTTTCCTGTATACTTCTTCCTCTAAATGTCCATACAAGAAAGCATTTTTCATATCAAAATGTTGTGATTCCCAATCAAAATAAGTTGCTAATGAGAGAATGATTCTAACAGTATTCATCTTTGTCAATGGAAGCAAACGTTTCCTCATAATCAACACCATAAGACTAAGTATACTTTTAATCTAACTTAACCTCAAAATTAGTTTGGAAGGTGACTTGCATCCACCTATACACTATAATTTCACCATGTCTCTAGTTGATATAAGATCTCGAACAACACCTATGATGAGTGGTGTACCCGTAGGGAAAATACAAATTAAGGTTCCCTTCTCATTAGGTTCTTGATACCTTTTTTCAGTGCAATATTATTGAAAAATTGACATGGAGGACTTTAGTGTTGGACTTCTGCCTGTGTTACAACGTGGCAGTGCCGAATCGGGATTCGCATGGTGGTTCGTAGCAGCCATGTTGAGCGTTGCAGATTGGCAGTTCGGAGCTATCATGGTGGAAGTGGAAATTGTAAACCTCACCCAACCCACAACCTCCTCTGGTTCATGCACTCCATGCTACTGCTGCTTCCTCTCATTCCAGCACTGCCGACCCACTTCAGCACTTTCAGTGTACCGCCATGACCATCCTACTACAGCACTGTTGATGTTGCCACGTTGTCTTTCTACTGCAACCACCTCTAGTCCTCTATTATTTTCTCTTTTTATTTATATTTTCTTTCAATTTCCTCTTCATTTAGTGCTATCTCCCTCTCTAACTTCTTTTTTTCTTTTCCCACTCAAGAATATTCTCTGAATATCTTAAACATTTGATCATTTTTTCCCGCAACCCTAGTCTGGAACTTAAATTTGATGGTATTTTGATTTGATTTTATTGTTATTTAAATTTCTAACCATGATATTATTATTAATTATATGGTTGTTTTTCATTGTTTAGCATTGCAATTATATTTCTACATTCTTTAGTTATATATATATATGTATGGTACTTCTTTTGTCCACTATGCTTTCACTATAACCCATCGTGGCTTCTGATATTCTTTCTGATATTCTTTCGTAGAGGATTTTTGGGGCTGCCGATATTTTCCATTATTTGGTATCGATAACATTAATTAAGAGAGATAGAAACAAGAGTATAGGATAGGAAGGATGAATTTGGCGTGTAATGTACACTCTTGAGTATTCTTATTTATGACAAAGAAGAGGTATAGTAATAAGGAATAAATCAATAATTACTTCTGAGAAATATTTTCTAAGATATCTCCTTATTGATGTAATCAAATCACATCATGTTTCCTTATTTAATGTAATGAATTCATATTTTTAACAGTTTGGGCTTTGGTACTTAGTAGAAGTAATTATAATAATGCTAATGTTGTAGTTTCCAAGGCTACATAAGTGTTTTTCTCCCCAAATGTATGGTGATTGTTCAGAATTAGTTAATCATCACTTAATGAAATTGGTCAGCTTATGCAAATTTTCCTGTTATATTAAGAAAGATAATTCTGGTTTATTGAAGAAGAGAAAAAGGAATTTTGATTAAATTATTTGGTTGTTGATGTTGTCTTACAATGTTGCCGTTGAACTTGTGCAGATCAAAAACATGCTTTTATGGTAAAAGTTGCATCAATAAGAGAGGTCGTCCTTGGTGCACCACTGAGAGTAATTTTACAACATCTTGCTGCAAGGACTGTTGCGCCGGACCTGGATCCACCGGTTGCCCTTGTTCATCGGCCTAATGAGTGTTTCTTTCTTTTTCCTCAGGTGTGATAATAGTAGCAACTTTGTGTTACTAAAGCTCTTGTTGGTTCTTGAAATATTTCATTTTCACTTTTCTTCCTACATTAAGAATTAGTTCCATAACCATGCTATATTTAGGATTAACTTTTAGGCATAAATGTTGTTTCCTCAACATTCTTGCCAGGCTAAATGCATGCTACGTGTGCTTAGAAGGAAAAAAATACATACTAAGGAAAAAATGAGGCTGTTACTGAAAGCAGTGCTATCAATACCAGATAGCAGTGTATACTGATTGACTTCAAAAGTGCCATTGTGGGAGAACTACTGTTATGGAATTTTTATTTTGAATGTTATTTAATATATACATATAAATTGTCCAAAAATGATAAACAATACTCAATTTATGACATTCATAAATAACAATAAAATGTCATCTGTGTCTTCAACAAAGATACAAGTTAACATCAATAAAAGGCAAATATAGGTTCGTAGATACGAATCTTAATCATCATCTTCTAAATCTAAAATCAAGTTGAATTTGAGTGATGGATTTTCTCTAATTGTGAGAATTTCCTTTGGTTTTGGAGCAAAGAACTAAATATCATCTTATGAAGGCAACATGTGGTGAACCAACTCTCAGGACCTATAATCAAACTTAATATGCTTCCCTATAAAAATTAAAAAACACATTTAATAAACTTGAACTTTGAAGGCAATTCACATTTGACTTGAAATACTAGGGAAACAAGTGATTTCATTCGTTGAATTACATTTGGTAAACGGCATGTTAAATATTGAAATATTTACACCAATTATGATCCTAATAAAGGAAAGAAAAATCAGATCATATCCTAAAAAGGATAAAATCTTATTTGGAAAAACCCAAGCCTCACATTGACTAGAGACAAAGTCAAAATAGTGTATATAAGTGAGGGATAACATTCACCTCACAAGCCAGATTTATGGAATTAAGTTAAACTTAAATCTAATTTTTAAGATGGTAAAAACTGTTAAAATAAATAGTCTTAGATATAATTATGGTAAAGGTGTTGTGTGCTTTGTGCTGTACCTAATTCCTAGATATATCTTTTCAAATTCTCTAATCTTCCCTCTTATACATTGTATAAGATGTATCCAAAGTTATTATAAATGATAAGAGAGGGAAATTCACTCTCAAATTCATTCTAATTCCTTTATATTTTTCTCAAGTTGGTATTAGAGTGAGTCGACCCTGCTTTGCTTGTCTCTGTCAAAGGAATCGTCATCTGGTCACTGTATGTGGCTTCTGCTGGCATAAATCATCGTTTGTCGCCAAAGTTTCATTCTCCGATGCTTGGGTCCGATGCGTAAGGAAGCCCCAAGGGTTGAGCCTTTGAATTCCGTTCAATGTGGCGTCACTTGTCGTCCACTATTGCTGCTGCCCTAGGCACATGTGTCTCATGCGCTTCCTTCTAGTGGTTAGAATCTTTTCAGATCCACACTGTTTGACTTGTCGAGCACTGTGAGCCCTTTTTTCGCCCTTTGTTCTTAGTTCCAGGACCATTTGGTGAGGATTCTAGTTTTGATCACAATTTCTCTCACTTGAAACCCTAGGTTTCTCTCTCTTGAAACCCTAGGTTGCCTTTTGTTTTTCTTTGTTGCATTATTGATTGTGTCCTTGCCTTTTACGTTGTTCAACATGTTTTCAAGGACTATCTCATCTTTTTGCAAAACTCCTTGCATGACTTCTGAAAAATTAATGGAAAAAACTATCAATCTTAGTATTCTTCAGTTGAGTTGGCCAAGGTTTCCATGTTCATTTAGAAGATGGGAGTTTGATACCTCCAAATCAAATTCAACCATGGAAGAAAACTTATTTTTAGCTTTGTGCTCTACTTTAACAATTACTAGAGCCCAACATATTGAGCACTGGTGCATTCAAAACATGTATTCCTTTTGGAAAAAGACCCGTAATATTTTTGCAAATGATATCCAAAGCTTCTACGATTTGGCTTATTAATTGGCCTCTCTTAAGTACTCTAATAATGAATGACATGATGTCTTTTGGTGAAGCTCAATTGATGGTTGAGGAATTGAAGATGTTCTTGGAAGTTGACTCATTAGATGGGATAAAAAAGTTTACAAATAAAATTTTAACTTATTAACAAGTTCCTTCTATGGAAAACTTGACAATATGACTCATACGTGTTCCAACTCTTAAGAATATAAATATTCAAGAATTTGTTGAGTATTCTATCATGATTTCTGCTCGTGGAAAAGGAAGTCGTAGCACTAGAGGAGGCATGGTGATAGAGGATGTTCTTAATGCACATAGTGTAACCAATGGGCCACATCCAACTTCCAAGAGAATTGTTACTCTTGACATGGCTTTCTTGACAAGACAACCAATGTTTCCAAATCTGGAGGTTCTAAACCAAAATTCTCTAATGAAGAATACCATGAATATTTAAGGTTGAAATCCAACAACATAGCCTAGTCATCCACTACTCTCAGTTTGTCAACAACTTGCATTTAAAATCAAAATCTATAGATAATTGATTTAGAACCATCTAGTCATATTTCTGGTGATATCTCCTTGTCCTCTTCTCTCTCCTTTCCTAAAACATCTCATTTCATGATCCTAACCAACGAATCTAAAGTTGCTTCCCAAGGAATTAGTCAAGTTTTTCTTTCTCCCTCTTTAAACTTAAAATCTGTTTTTTTTTTGTGCTTGTCCCTTTAGTCTCATCTCTTTAAGTCAGTTAACTAAATCATTAAATTGCTTAGTAACATTTGATTCCAACTCCTTTGTTATACATGAAAGTGGTATGGGTTGGATGATTGGCAAAGTGCATGAATCTAAAGGCTATACTACCTTGGTACTAGTTCATCTATATCTTGTGTTGCATATTCAACTCCTAAAAGGCCAGATGAATGCTTAGGCCATCCTCATTTGTAAAAATTAAAGATGGTTCTTGAACTTAATAGTCTCCAAATTTTGGAATGTGAATCATTTCGATTAGTAAAACATGTCAGGTCTTCTTTTCTTAAACATTTTGAATCTAGATGTGACTTTGCTTTTTCTATCATCGAGTTTAACATTTGGGGGTCAAGCTTTGTGTCATCTTTTGGTTTTAGATATTTTGTTAATTTCATTGACGAGTTTTCTTGATGTACTTGGATTTATCTAGTGAAAGATCGTTATGAAATCAAAAATCAGTTTGGGAAGGTAATCTTACAAAGGCATAGTGCTAAATAATATTTTTCCTCTAATTTTTCTAAACTCTTAAGCTCACATGAAATTTTGCATCACTCTACTTGTCCTTATTTACCTCAGCAAAATGGTAAAGCTGAAAGAAAAAATAAACACTTGGTTAAAATTGCTCGTACCTTATTGCTTGGTGCAAATGTGCTTGTTCATTATTGGGGTGATGCTATCCTAACTACATGTTTTCTTAGTAACATAATAAGATCTTCTTCACTTGAAAATAAAGTTCCCTACTCCATTCCATTTCCAAAAGATCCCCTTTTTCGTATTTCTCCAAGTGTTTTCGGTAGTGTATGTTTTATCGTCATTTTCCCCAAGGACGTATCTATCTCATTGTGTATGTGGTTGATATTGTTATCATAGGTAGTGATAAGAAGGGTATTGGACAACTAAAGCAATATCATGGTCAAAAGTTTCAAACAAAAGATCATGGACACTTGAGGTATTTCTTTGGCATAAAAGTGCCACAATCCTAGAATGGTTTTCATATCTCAAAGAAAGTATGCTCTTGACATTCTAGAAGAAACATGGTGATAAATAATAAGCTTATGGGCACACCTATGATTCAAGTGTCAAACTTGTTCCTAACCAAGGACAACTATATTTTGATCCTTGGCAATATAGTGGGTTAGTTAGTAATCTATATTAGCTCACCATTACTTGCTCTGACATCACATTTGTAGTGGTTGTAGTAAATCAATTTTTAAGTTCTACTTGTCAAGACTATTAGGATGCAACCATACAAATCCTAAGAAGGCTCCTAGAAAAGGCCTCATTTATGGAAATAAGGGAAATACTCAATTGATGAGTATTTTGACGCATACTAGGCAGCGTCACCAAGTGATAGACATTCCACTTCAAGGTATGGTGTTCTTGTTGGAGTAAATTTAATATTGTGGAAAAGTAAGAAACATAGTATTGTGGTAAGATCAAGTGCAAAAGCATAATATAGGGCAATAACATTAGTCACTTGTGAGCTCACATGGGTTAAACAATTCCTTAAAGAGCTTAAATTTGAAGAAAGTACCCAAATGCACCTTGTATTTGACAACCAGACAACATTACATGTTGTCTATAATCTTATTTTTCATGAAAGGACCAAATATATTGAATTGGATTGTCATTTCATAAGAGAAAGACTGGAGTTTGGAGACATCACCACTAGCTTCGTCAACAGTGAGATCGATAATATTTGCAGTAAGCTAGGCACAAACAACTTCTATGCTTCTGTTTGAGGGGAGGTCTCATTATTATAAAAATAAGGAGCTGATTCTATATAATCAAAGAATATCTAGATTATAAATGTTATATTAGGAACATTTTTATTATTCCCGTATCATATCTTTTTTATTCTAACATTGAAATTTTCTATATTTATTGTATTAATTCCTTTTTCGCAATAAAAATGCCGTCTTAGAAAGGGTCAACTCCATGTTTTTCTCTCACCTAGAGTTTAACATTCGGGAATCATCCTAAAGAACCAACTTTAAGAAGAGCAAAATAAGCAACCAATGACCCAAACTCTATTCCTAGCAATCTGGTTCGGTAGGTGACCCATTTAAATCATGACTAAATATAATTTTTCCTATGGATCTTGAAATCTAGAATCATGTTATGGTTTTTCAAACATAACAAGCATTAAGAGTATAAATAAATCACTAACATAGATGAGTGGAGAAAATCGTGTGTGTATGTGTATAATACATTAGAGTTTTGGTTTGAGTTAATTTCATCGCAACAAAAGTAGATTAATCATTCTTAGAAGGGAGAATAAAAGAGTCTCCAATGGTTGCTTCCCAACCTCTAAACAGTCTTCTTCTGTCTCTTTGTATCTCTCAGAGCTTGGCTTCCATGCCCATGAATGCTATTTATGTGTTGCTGTTCCAATATGGGGGAGTTGACTAGTTTTATAATTTCATTAAGAGGATTGTAAATTGCTGAGTGAATCTTCAAAAGTCCATTTGCTGAGTGAAATGGGATTCACTTAGAGGTTTATGCTCCAAAGGAAACAATCTTCTCCACTTCATTTTACTGATTGAATTTGGATTCGCTTAGCGCCTTTGTTACTTCAAGTTTCAGGATCTCTCTGTTATGAATTCAATTGGTGAATTAAGATTTGCTCAAAGAATTTACGATTGCACATATTCTTGAATTAACATCTACCTGGCTTGGCTTCTATCTGAATTAAAAATTAAAAGGGATCAAAATATTAATAACTACATTCCTTAATTAAACTCAATCAATTACCAAAGCTTTCTAATAAATGGGGTAAAACAAAGTTTAGACGTTACAAATTTCATTGAATTGCCATCAAATTATGACCAATTAAAAGGGTAAAATAGGCAACAATAGTGTTTTTTTTTGTGTTTTGTGCAAATATGCAATGGGAATAAAGAAAATGATAAAATAAAAAAATAATTATTTTAATTTGAAAATGGAAAAATCAGTTGATGAAACTTTTTTTCTTTTCAGGCTGACAAGGTGACTGTGGTGTATCCTATGAGATTCAACGATTCAATAGACATTGTTCTTGCAACTTCATTCCTGCAGGTATGGTTTCTTTGCTGTCGCACATCAAAGGTCATAGGGATTAATGAGAGCAGGGAGAGAGATAAAAGTCTCTTTTCGTTGCATTTTGCAAACCATTCTTGTGTTGTGCTTTGCTACTCTTTCGGATGATTTGATGGTTTCAATTTTCAAGATTTGTTTGTAATTTAGGAATTTGTCGAAGCCAGGCGTACAGCAGGACTTCATAATACCCCTCCTTGTTCGTGGTCTGTTACTCCTCCGCTGGAAATAAAAGGAGTTCCTTCTGATGCATTATCTGCAAATGCAGGATTTGTGACATTTGGTTAGTGTCAGAATCAAAATGTATATATATGTGTGTGATTTTTTTTCTATTGCTAACATCACTTCAATATCTTCGACTCTGCAGTTATTTATCCCCGTCATGTTGAAGGTCATAAGTTGGATCGTACAGTGTGGAATCTGTCAACTTTTCATGCCTACGTTAGCTATCATGTTAAGGTGTGAATTTCTTCAAACCAAATATTTCAGTTGCATAGATATGTATTCATTATTGTTATGACAATGTACATGCTGATCTTAATTTGTTATCATGAAGATATTACCATCTTTTGCATGAACTATTATTGTTATGCATTATTTATTTTGGGATTTAAACTATCATCTTTTTCACTTAAGGAATGATAGTTTGAAATGATAAGCAAATATTTTACCCTATGAAAGATTTAGATATGAAGGATTTTATTTGATCTTAAATAAAACCAAAAAATATTTTGTTGTTCTATAAAAATACTTTGCACTTAATTTAACTTATTTAAAGTGTAACTTTTATTTAGAAACAGAGAGGGACATTGGTGGAAATTGTTGGAGAGAGTATATGGTTTAATATTAGATTCGATCACTTCCATTGTAAGTGGGGTATTATAAAGTTATGGAAGAGTTAGAGAAACTTAAGCTTACTATTATCTACTTGTCTGGCCAGTAATTTTTATTTTACACAAAAGCTGCATAAATGATGTTTGATCCTGATCTACATTATGCATATTTGTGACAGTGCTCGGAAGGATTTATGCATACACGTATGCGGCGTCGTGTGGAGTCATTGATTCAGGTACCCTTACATTTTTATTTACTTATTGAAGTTAACTTTGTTGTGATTACTAAAAATCTTTTAGTGCTTCAGTTTTGTTTGACATTGCAGTAAAATATGTTTGATTATAAAATGTAATATTGTGGATACTGGATATTACATAATGGTTAGGTATGTGCTTCATTGAAAAGCTTTTTTTGATCAGGGAATGTTCCCTGTTTTTTCATATTTTGTTCTATCATCAGCTTCTGGTTGTTGCAAAGGAACGCACTTAATTTGGAAGATTTAATTGGCATCCTAGGGCCCAACTAAAATACCACACGCTATATTTTATCCATTGAAAAATTTGTACAGTTGAAGTGAACTTCTGCTGCATTGGCATATGTGTTGGTGGTCATTTTCCCTCAAATGATGTGTGGAGTTTCACTGCACTTGTTCTGTAGGCTCTGGATCGTGCCAAACCAGACGCTGAGAATTCAAAGAAAACTTCATTCAACAGATCGTTCAAACGGCTGGTTAGTATGTGCATTCATGTGATGGTTTTTAACCAAATTTTATTTTATTTATGTTTTATAATTAAACTTATGTATGAAAATTTTTACTGGCTTATAGGGTCTTAAAGATTCAAGTACCAACTGATTTTCGTAAAGGAGAAGTTTGGCGAGGAAGATGTTTGGCTTCTGCCCTGTATTGAACTATACAATGGCCAACCAAGGAATCAATTTTGCATGTTTGCAGAATGTTCCAGATGCTTATACTCGAAGATTGATTCTCCTTCTGAACCCTTCACGCTCGGTATTCAAGGGCTTGCTGGTCTATTTCTGCAAATTGCTCCAGGAGCTTGTAATTTATTCGTGGAAAAGAATAGGATACAAATACAAGAGAAACGACCAAACAAATTAGTTATTAAAATGTATAATTGTTTATCATCTGAATGCACTGTACTATATATCTGTATTTGGGGACACGCATCAAAATATCTTTCTTTTTGAGGCATTCATCAAATTTTCCTTTCATTGTAAAGTATCTATGATTTGTTGATACAAGTTTAAAGTTGTGAATGAAGTGACATGGATAAACTATTTTAACGTATAAAGGGTTTTGAATAAAATCATGTATGCTCTGTGGATTGTAATTCAAATCACCCATTAGTTCCTCAATCTCTAAGAAATCTGTCCTCTGTTTTCAGAACTATTTACCGTAGTTGACTTGAGCTGAAAAGATTTGTCAAACCTCAAAGTAATTAGCAATATTTAATTAAGACCATGAAATCAGCAACTAAACCTTATTCAGTGTTAAGGAGTTATCGTGCAACATCCTACAAGAGCAACAAACACAATAGAGATATAAAATGTTCACCACCACAAGATGGGATTATAAGTTTTGTGAAAATTAAAAAGTCTACCTCTAATGCTTATCATCTCTTTTGAAATTGAGAATCCCAAAAGTTAAAAAATAAAAAAGGTAAAAGCGTTATTGAACGTAGAATCATGTGAGAATGATGAATGGGTGAGAGAAGAAAATGGAAAAACCATTATGCAGAATATACATATGCGGTAGAAGGTGACAAAAACAAGGCTAGTAAAAAAAGCGAGTGTACAAGGAGATTTCAATGAAATTCAAATGTGACTTCTAAATAACACAAACTTCAAGTAAAAAAGAGAAATAGAGTGAATTTTGAAATTCTAAAATTTTTTAAATATGCTCACTTTGCTACACCAGCATAGAAGTTGCTAAAGTGTTAATGGAGGAGAAAATGTTTTGAGAGGAGGAACATCATCATTAGACCTAGAGTCAAATGCGAATGATGAATTGGTGAGAAAGAACTTGAAAAAAAAAAAAATCCTTGTAGAGAATATACTTATGCTAGAAGGTGAAAATGTGATAAAAACAAGGGTAGCAAATAAATAAAAATGAGTAAACAAAATGTTTTTGCTCTGCATGTGAGTTTTTATTATAGAAGTTTGGATTCAAATTTTTTGGGTTAGTTTCTTAAATAATATCTTCCGTGCCTTTATAAATTTCTTGAACCACCTTTCATTAATTTTGAAATGTACTTTCACAATATATTTTTCACATTCAGAAATTGACAATTACTTTCTGCGCCCCATCAAATTTCTTATCACGTCAATTTTTTATCCACACCTCATAGTACAAGAAAAATACTCAAATACCCTTTGTCATTAAAGCACAACACCTCATTTTAATTTTTTTTGGGGTTAAGTATCTTTTTAGTCCCTGAACTTTAACCTAAAATTGGAATTCGTCCTGGCCGAAACTTTGATAAATTTTGGTCCCTAAACTTTAAAAATAAATGAATATAGTCCTTTTAACCCAATTTTGTTAACTTTTTTCTTAGGTTTTGAACGCATTTCTCAATAAATATTAAGCCGAGAATGTGTCAAATGGCGTAAACAACTCCAATATTAACATGAAACACATTCGACATGTTAAAAAAATCAACGTAATTGGGTTAAAAGGACTATATTTATTCATTTTTAAAGTTTAGGGACCAAAATTTATCAAAATTTCAATCATGGACGAATTTCAATTTTTGACCAAAGTTCAGGGACTAAAAACATACTTAACCTTTTTTTTATTCTTCTAGAAAACATTTCATATCTTTCGAAAAGTTTTTTTTTTTAAACACATATCATGTGGAAGTATTTCAGAAAAATTATTTTGAAATATATTATATACGTTTTAGAAAGTTTGTTCCGAAGATATATTCTGAAAAACATGTTTTGAAATGTATTTTTCACATTCAGAAATTATAGAATGGAAAATGAACATAAAAGAATTTGGGATGGAGGAAAAAACATCTTACCTCCCCATTGAGATTAATGGAGTTTTCAAATATTAAAAAATAACTTAATTAGGATTTAAGTCTACGATAAATTTGAGAAATTTTTTATTGAATCCTTACTAATATTTGTGTGATTGTGTCTTCAAAATTTTAAAATCTTTCAACTGAGTCTTTATAATAAAATGTTATTGTTAATTTTATGACGTGATTGTTATCTTGCACTGGCATCTGTTTAAATGTCATCATACAATATTTAATATTTCGTTACAAGAGATCACGATGAGATCTTTCTCAAATAATTATTGTATTTAACGAAAATTATTTTTAAATTTAATTAAAATAATATAATTATAAAATTCAAAATAAGAAAATAAAACAAAATACAAAATTAAAAGAATATAAATATATAATTATTAAATTATTAAATTATTAAATTATTAAATACAAAATTAAAAAATTAAAAAACTAACAAATATAAAATTAAAAAAATTAACAAATTTCAAAATTATAAAAATATATAATTTCATGATTACGAAATTATAAAATATACAAATATAAAATTATATAATTATAAAACTATAAAATTATAAAGTTATAAAATTATAAAAATATCAAATTATGAAATTATGACTTTTTTAATTTTGAGTTTTTTTAATTTTATTTTTTTATTGTTATATATTTAATATATTTATTATTTTATTTTATTTTTAAATTTATAATATTAATTGAATTTTAAAATAGTAGTTAATATTTAAAAAATATCTCATCAAATATCTTATAATAAAATATTATATAACGACTTTTGTAAACACTAAATCAAAAGTTTACAAATTTATAAAAACTCAAAATATAATCAAACAACATAATTAAGCGTTACGAGATTTAGGTTAATAGTTTAGCCTTACATAGTCAACTTTTTAGTTTTTTTTTTTCTAATATGATTCCTCTACACTTTAAATCGATCTTCCCATAGACTTCTATGACCTTGTAGTAAATAATCCTTTGTCAACAGTAATACAAAAAAACTATATCCTTTAATTTTTTTTCTATTAAATAAACCCTTTCACGATGTTATTTTTTTCCATAAATTAAATTTAGTAAAGTTAAAAATATAATATTAAATTAAAACTAAAACGAAAAAAAAAAAAAAAATCTTTATGGTTATTTTGAACATTTTACCAACTCCCCGTGAACATATTAAATGTTGTGTGTGTGACTTACATTTATGTGTTGAAATTTGGATTGAATCCGACAGATAGAGTTTTAACTCGTTTCGTAGATGCCACGAGTCATCATATTAGAATTCAAACAAAATCTTTTGGAATATTTAGCATCAAATTTTGTCATATCTTCTGTCTTTTACTAAAACAGTCTCCCAAATATTTAAGTATAGATAATCAATTCAGTCCATCAATATAATAATAAAAAGTAACAATATCAACAAATTTTCCAGATCCAGAATTTTTTTAATGGTTTTTATATTATCCTTTCTCTGAATCTTTAAAATACATTAATATTAAATTCTGAATCTTTAAAAATATAAAAAATAAGGACATTTTGAAGACACAAAAAAAATATAAATAAACTCAAGGGAGAATTTAAATTACTTTTTCCCCTTAGTGTTGTGGAGCTATAACAAAATAAACAAAATTATTTAGTAAATCTTGTAAGAATTCCATCCAATAACTAAAACCGTGTCCAAGAGAAAAAAAAAATTAAACTATTCTATGAACATTCCTCGATTTCATACTTCAACTCATAGTTCTTTGATACAATTTTATGGAATAATAGAAAATTTAATTTAATATCAGAACCTTACACAATTTAAAAATTATTTGGAATAGTACAATTTTAAAAAAATAAATTACAAATTCAAAATTCAAAATTTAAATGTATTTTATATTACACGGTTTATTTAAAATGCAAATATAAATTATACAATCTAAAATTTGAAAGTATATTTGAACTTATATAATTTATAATATATTCTTACCTGTGAGAAGAAACTAAGAAAGTGGACGAAGAAAGAGCCACAACATTTATACCAAAGAAATGAAGGGTGGGACCCACTGATGCCATACCAAAAACCCTAATAGCTATTTTTAAAGAAAAAAACGTGTAATAGTCGTTTTAGCCCAACATTTAATCAATAGAAATTTGAAAAAAAAAAAAAGAGTTGCTTTTCTATTTAAAAAAGACTAAATATAATTTTCTTCTTCTTATATTTATTGTAATTATCCAGTATTTTTTTTCTCAATTTATTCAAGACGATCTTCTTCAAATTTTTTAAACAGAGTCTATGAACTTCCATCTCTATTTCAGAACAAAAAGGAATATGTTGAATTCTTTTTTTAAAAATAAAATAAGAATTAAATTGAATCAAAGATAAATTAAGAAATATTAAATAATTACTATAAATGCGAGACCAAATATTAAACCTTCAAAAAATTATTGAAAAATATATTTTAACTCACTTCTTTTTATTTACTTTTAACCCATTACTTTAATTACCATTAGATATTTTTTTTATTCTTTTTAGTGATGTGATGATCTAATAGTGATTAAAGTGGTGGGTTAAAAATGGATCAAAAAAAGTGAGTTAAAGTATCATTGTCCTTAAAATACAATTGGTGTCAAACAATTTCTTAATATGTTAATTTGATAAAGAAAAATAGTCTCAAAATTTAAGAATATATCGTAATTGTCGCATTTATCACATAAACTAAATCAAAATTTACCTTAATTGTCACTAATTTACATATTCAAAAACAAAAATGGTCATTCCAAAAAATTAAAAAAAAAAAAAAAATCATGAGCTTTCACTCTGCAATCTCATCCTCCACTATCTGCTAATCCGAGTCACTGTCCAAGATTTCCATTCCTTTCAAGCCTCTGCGTTTTTGCTGCATATCCAACATCATAACTTCATACATTGCACTATTCTCAATAAATATATAACAGCAGAGGGATATTCTGATTTTTAATCCTTAAAATCATTACAACATTTTTAAAATTTAGTCTCTCAAATTATCAAACACCAACACTTTCATTCTTATGCTTCAAATCTCATAAACCAAAACAAAATTGTTGTATACCTTCTTTATGGATTTCTTCTCCCTAACCTCATATCTGCTCTTTGTCAGTTCTGATAGCCACATCCCAGGAAAACAACACTGTAAACCAATAATCATATCACAACAAATCAATTTTTTTCATTTGTTGTGGTTTATGAATTAGGAAAAAGAAACAAACTATGTGTATATTTTTCTTAAATTTTGTTTCAGTTTTTGCAAATTAGAATTGTTTCTTGGTATACCTGCAGAATCCTGTCAACATTCTTTGCTCTCTTCTTTGGTCTTTGAGGGATTTTGGTGCCCTTCATAGCAAGAAAATCATCTTCTTTCTCCTTTCTTGAGAGAGCTATGTATATCCTTGGCCACTGAATCACCTCAACAGTGACCTTGTTTCCAATGGCAGCAAGGGATGAGGAAGCAGGAGCAGTGGCAACACAACCTTCTTGTTCAGATTGCACTGAGGCTGAATCTCCTTGGCTATTGTTCATTCTCTCAGAGGCTTGTTGTGTTGTTGAAAATGCACTTGGTTTTGGAAATTTTGCTGATCCAGAAGAAGCTACCCTTCTGCTACTTCTTTCCATGCCAGAAGAAGAAACTTTTGGTGCTGCAGATCTAGACACAACTGGGTTACTCCCCTGACTGTTTCTTGAAGGTGATTCACTTCCACCCAAAGAGGGATCTTCCAAATTCCTGTCCCCAGACACACAAAAGATCTTTCAAACGTGTTTCTTGACTACAAGTAAAATTTCAAGGACCAAGAAACTTCACTATCTAGTTTGAATTTGAAGCAGAAGTAATCAAGTTCTTCAACAAGTGTAGATCCACTACAATGTAGATTCAGACACCAAAACAAGTTCAACTCTGTTTTAAGAAAAGGGAGTGGCATGAAAAAAAGCACAAGTTTTTCTTGGATATGAATGTTGTATCTAATCTCATCATGTAAGATAAAAGGGAAACAAAGTACAATCCAAGGGACAATAAGGGATCCAAAAAAGTTGCAAAGAATTAGGTCATTTTTGGAATGGCAAAATGGGGAGAGGGAAATAGTCCACTTTGGCACTTTCAATTAGACAAGTTTGATCCAAACTCAAAATAATGCCATTGATCAAAACGTTTTTTTCCTCTAAAAAAAACAGTGATAGATAAGTAGACACAAACACATGTACAAAGTTATATATGTTGAACCTATTTATTATTTAAGAATGTAATTATAGAATGAGAGTGATGATACCTAGGGCTGTGCTTTCTACCTCTGCCGCTGGAGGCAGTAGAAGAAAAAAGTGGCGGCGGCGGCGGTGGCGGCGGCATGGAGAAGTTGGGAGGAAGAGAGTGAGAGATTCTTCTGTTGTTGGTGTGAACAGAAGATGAAGAGTCTTCAATGGCAGCCCTAGAGAGTCTTGATCTCTTTCTGTGACCCCATTTGAGAAGCACATCACCAGCACTTGGACTAGTGCTGGTGCTCATGCTGTGACTGCTCTCTGTTGTTGTCTGAACACAATCAAAAGGAGACATGTTGGGGTTCTTCTTCTGTTATATATATTGTTCTTGAGATGATGAAATGAATCTGAAACCTTTGCTTTCAAAACCAAGAAGATGCTATTGCTATTGTTATCTCAACTTTGGATTTGTATTATTAGTAGGAGTATTATTATTCTTGGTCTTGCATGTGCTACCCACCATGTTCTCTTTTTCTTCTGTTTCTATCCCTTTGAGGGAAACATTTCAAACAATAAAAAGTAAAAATCTGTATATGAATAATTGAGTAAAAGAATTTCAGACATTCAGATATAACTTAACAATATAGCTTAATTAATGAGTGAATTTTGTTTCATGAAAATTGATTAAAATATGGTATTATTGGTTTGACAATGAAGTTTGAGTCTGCGTTTGACATTTAAATGTGATGTGAATATTAGAAGATTTGAAGAGGTAGACCTCATCATTCTGTTTCTTCTTCACCAAAATAATGATTATGATTGAAAAAGGAAGTGTATTGTGCAGCTCAAAAATGGCTTAACATGCTCTCCTCTTTAAAAGGAAATGTCACGAAACAGAACATAGTTTGAGTTATGCTAACAAAACAGATAATGTCCCACCTATCTGTCAACATATTTATTTAAATTATTGATAAAAAAAATTAGTGAAATATGACCTACAAAATATGTTCGTATATAAATATTTGAAATATGGGTATCTGAGATAAGGTGAGAATTTTATCTTTTAAAATATAATTCACAAAATTTGTCACAAAAAAACTTATGAGGTTTAAATATCTTTTTAAATTTATAACTTAGTTTTTAATCCTTCTAAAGTTTTTTTTTTTGTTAGTTTGGTTCTTAAAGTTATAATTCTTAATTCTTGAAGAGACCAAAAAGGGACTCTTTTTTTTTTAGAACAAGTAGGAGTGTGGAATAAGTTTGATCAGGTAATTGGGTTCACTATAAATTTAAGTTTAAACTATATAGAACTGTTTTAATTATGAAATGATTGACTTAAATTTTAAATTAAAATTAATAATCATGTTCAAATAAGTTAGAGGTAGACTGTTATATTACCTGCTGATAATAATAATTTATTATTATTTTTATAGTAATTATTTATTATTATTTTTAATCATATAAAATTTTGATATTTTTATTAAATAATTTAAATGTTTAATATATTTATTTGTTTGATTAAGTAGGTTGATTTACACGGAGGAATAAATGAGCACATTAATTGAATTCTTCTTTTAATAGGTAGATGGAATAAATACTAGTCCTAAACTCTTTGACTGATGACCAAGTAGAATACCATAAGTTTGTTATATATATATATATATATATATATATATATATATATATATATATATATTTTTTTTTTTTTTGAACTTTTACTTTTATTATTGTTGTAATGTATTCAAATAATTTTTGTGTGTTTGAAATACAAGAGATATAATTACTTTTTCTAATTTTATTATTATCAACTTTGTATTGTCTTGGGGAGATCAGATTCATACCGCTAAAATTGTTATATAGTTATATAAATTTATTTAATTTATATAATAAAATTTAAGTTTTAATGAATTTATAAATTATAAAGTATATAATAAATTTATATTACACCAAAATAATATAATTTTAAAAATACTTAAAAAAATGGTAATTTTGAAAGAATGATTTTTAAGAAAATTGAATGGAAAAGTAAAAAGTTCTGATAGGACACCTATGTTCACTTTTGAATGAATCAATGTTTCTAATGTGCAGTTCCTTGATTATAATTTATATTTTTATAAAATTATCGATTTATATTTTTATTACATAATAAAATTATTTTTATTTAGTAAAGGATAAAAAATCCAATTAAAGTTGAAATATAATAGGAAACATCAATTGTAGAACAGAGTATGCTCATATGGTGATAGTGACGAAGGAAAACATTTTTACTCCTTGTTTATAAAATGTTTACTTTTTAGCTTCTATATTTGAAAATATGTCACAATAAGTTTTATTTAGTTTTTAATGGTAAAAAATTATAAAAAATAATACAGATAATCTGAAAATAGAGATTTTGGATTTTATGAATCATTCCACCTTTTGTTGTGCTTCATTCCTAATTTAATCATTTTTCACCTTCAAAACTCTATAACCATTTTTCTTCTGTCAAGATTACTTTATATATGATTGGTGGTGTTTTGAGGTTGCAAAGAAGCTGAAACAGTGCTCAAATTAAATTGTGTCCTTATGAATTGAATAACTGTGTCATCTAGTTCAAATAAAATTTTCTCTATTTGAAAATACATGAAAATACAAGAATAATATCTGATTTTGAAATCATCATACAAAAATTGAAGGGGTGATTGCAATTTAACAGTAAATAATGTGAATTTAAAATACTAGAAGACTTTCAAAGAAAAAGCATTCAATAAAAGTTTACAAGCAACCACAAACTCTTCATATCGGTTGAATTTTTCAAATAGGTTTAGAAGCAATAAGTTTTTCATAAATTGTAGAGATATTTTAGATATTTTAAAAAAGTACACATCTTTGTTGTTAAGAGTAAATATTATAAATAATAAATATTGTATTTTGTTAAATGAAAAATATAAAAAAGATGAAAAAAAATATATTAAGTTATTTTGTGTGTGTGCTTTTACTTTTGGATGATCTAACGAGATTAAAAAAACGTAATTCTCCAATATGCTGATATACTTTAAGACTGATGAAATCATATGAATAAACTCTGAGAAAAAAATTCTGGAAGAAATGTTGCTGTTCATTCTAATGTAATTATAATTAGACAAGTTTGTATTCTGACAAAACCATCAAAGTCACATGTACATACCTATTTTACATCCCATAACAACACTAACAAATATAAACATGCGGTCAAAAGTTTAAAAATAAACTTGATTTTATCAAAGGTGCTCCATCCATTTCTATGCTTCTGGACATAATTAAATAGGCCATTCACATGCATAGATGCCTTAATTCTTTTCTGAAACTTGACATTATCCTCAGAACAGCAAGATAACTTAACCAGACCCAGATCCTTGACTCACTACAAGCTGTTCTCAGAATTGCAAAAGTTTTGTCTGCTTCCAAAAGCAGACCTTTCCTACAAAGCACACTTTTAAATTTTATTTTCATCTACATAGCAGTAAATATATAAGAAGGATTTACAAAATTTTCCTATTGCATCATTCAATTTACTGGCTTCAGCAACTTCAGCTCAACCACAATAAATGAATGCCTCCTATGTATCACTAATGAATCATAATGCAGATAGTTTCTTCCTTTTTGGGTTTGTCTTGCCTGAAGAATCACCAGAGTCTCTTCTCTTCTTGTTCTTCTTGTCATCAGGGTTATCATTAGGGTTAACAGCTGCACCCTCATCGACCTTTTCTTGCTCTTCTAGTGCATCTTTTACAAAAGCTTTTAACCTCCATAGAGTGTAGTCGCTCTGTGTAATGATGAAAACATGTTTAGCTAAAAGAAATGCTAACAGAATAACTAAAATGAATTGGATAGGATAAACAAAATTTAAAATTAGGAGACGATTGACATTGTTAGCACGGAATAACAGTATTGACCTGAGCATCTAAGTCAAGGTCCACCTCATCACCAGAAGGTTGGAAGATTGGGTTGGTCTCAGCAACTACATCCAATGCCCTATAGAGGTTTTCTAAAGACAATTTGCCTAAAGTTACACCAAGCATTTTCTTCTCTTGAGTAGTCAGTTTCCTGCAGTGTCGTCAGCAACGGTAAGGAATGCAAAATGCAAAATAAGCTTCAAAAACATCATGGGAAGATGACCAGAGAAAAAAACTAGATATTATAATAAAACAAGCATTTGAAGATCCAGACTGAAATGCAATATTTCGAACCAAATATGATGAATTTACACAAACCTGCACTTTTGAATCACCATTTCTTTGAGACTCTTCAACTGCATATCGACCTCATAAAGCTGAAATAATAGGTAGTTGATAAAATGAAATATGTGATGTACTCCTATGTGGCATCAAATTTATGATCTGCTCAGAAAAACAAAACATTAGCAAACAATAACCAACCTCAGTGCTTAAATCCTTAGCTTTATTGGCATATGTTGTCTCCTGAGCAAGCTGAATGTCTAACTGTGCCTGTGCTTCTTCCTCCAATTGTCTCTTTTCCTACCATTCGCAAGTATAGAAAAGTAATATTACATAGAAGTGGAGAACCAAAATCACAGCTGTAACAACTGTAACCTCTAAAATTGTAAGAATTTCGCTTTTCCATTAAAGAATTCCATTAAGATAGATAGAAGACATATAGACAAAGGACAATACAGGACCTTCCTTATAAATATACAGACAACGAAGACAAATGCCCCATTCAGCTATAGGAGAGTCACCTTTTCAAATGACCAAGGTGTTGAAGCAGTCATCCCTATAGAAATCTCAGAAACATCCTAAATGATCAATAACTTTGAGGAGAAAGTAAAAATCTCTGGGAGAAGTGTAACTTGATTGATGAAAGAGCAACCACCCACTAATGAGCCAAGGCTTCCAAATTTGAGTCGAAGAAAATATCTATAATCAGCTAAGAAGCCACAGGAGACATACCCAAACATCACTATGAATCATTTCAAAACAACATGAACATGATGAGCACTAGATGGAAAGGAAGTGTTTTACTTTTACTCAATTTGCAACCAGAACAAGAAACAGATGCACCGGTACCAATATTGTTATTTCCCAACAAACCAGATTAATGTAAGTGAGATCAAAACAACTGATTTCAGATGACTCATTTTCTATGCCAATCCTTAGAGATTCAAAACATTAACACAACCAAAAGAGATATGACAGGAAACAAAATGGAGAGAAACAAACTTCAAGCCCCTTCGCAATCACCTTCCTCTATACCTGCTTCCACACATGATCTATGTTACGATCTCCTGATTTACCATCCATACTTCTCTTTCCAATCTCGAGTAAGATATTATGATCTATGTTACGATTTCCTGATTTACTATCCTTACTTCTCTTTCCAATCTTGAGTAAGATATTAATTTTGACTACCTTGGATGACAGGAAACAACCTAGCACTAATTGAAGATTTTAAGCAAGAAATGACATAAAAGACGACTGATCTTGGTCTTATGACTTATTTTTGGGTATGGAGACCACTCAAAAGACCTAGATCTCTGTTTTTGTCAAAAAAAAAATGCAAATGAGATTCTAAAAGGATATGCATGAATGTGGATAGATCAACACCTTCAATGAATCGAAAGCAGAAGTTTGCCAAGGAGTGTTAGAGTGTATACCTAGTTATGTCTTGTATGTACTCTTTAGAGTTGTAAGCAATTAATAACAACTATATCTTTTGTTGGAAAGTTACCTATAGATACTCTTGTAAGCTTCTAGGTTTCCTCCATACTAGTTTCTCTTCTCAGTTGTCTTTTCTTTGCAGTGTCTTCTTCTTTGTGATATCTTCTATTTCCATGACTTACACATTGCAAAGATTGTGACCATGCAGATTTCACCTATCATATTCTCTCTCTTGATCATTGAGCAGATGTGTTGACCAAGCTCTTGTCATCAACTCGTTTTTCTTTTCTTAGAGGCAAACTCAATGTGAACAGATTTTCTTTTAAAACATTTTCTCCTTCGGTTTGAGGTGGGGGTGTTAGAGTGAATATTTAGTTATATTTTGTAAGAAAAAATTTTATGTACTCTGCTAAAGCTGTTAGCTACTACCAACAACTTCCCTTTTAATTCAAGCAGTTACCTATAAATACTCTTGTAAGCTTCTTATTTGAGTAGTGAATAAAGAATGAATACAGTTCAGTTTGTTATAAAATTTTCTATCGTTCAGTTCCTTTCACATGGAGGATGGAACCGATAAAGTTGATGAAACTCATTTTAGAAGCTTGATTGGGTGCCTAATGTGTCTTACATCTACAAATGGCTGACATCTTATTTCCTGATAGCTTGAGATGAAGACACATGCACTGTGCTAGTGAACTGCACTTGAAGGCAGCAAAGAGAATAAAAAGATAAATCAATGAAACTGTCAATTATGGAGTCAAATACAGCATGGTACAAGAATTTAAATTATTTGGCTTTTCTGACAGTGACTGGGCAGGTAGCTTGGATGATATGAAGAGCGCTTCAGAGTACTGTTTCAGTACGGGTTCAGGTATCTTTTTCTTGCTGTTCAAAGAAGCAAAAGGTTGTATCTCAAACCACAGCAGAAGCTGAATTTCTAACGGTAAATCAAGCTATATGGTTAAGAAATACTCTACCAGATTTGGAACTGAAGCAGGAGCAAAGAACACAAGCTTTTGACAATAATCAAACAACTGTTTGAATCTCCCACAATCTTGTGTTTCATGGGAAGGCAAACCACATTCGTGTCAAGCTTTACTTAAGAGAAGTATAAGAAATTGGACATGCAAGTCTGACTTGATGTAAAACTGAAGATCAAATTGCTGATATGTTTACAAAGTTTTTTTCACTTTGCAAGTTTTGAATTTTTGAGGAAGATGCTGGGAGTTTGCAGACTCCAAAGCAAGGAAGAGTGTTGAGAATGTACCTCTGAGATTCTGTCAAAGTATTAGCTTGAATAAATCAAATTAGTTATTCTGCTGTCAGTGAGTTAGTTTTTGATTTTAAGTTAGCTTCTGATTTTATTTTCCCATTGTCAACAACTCCTAAAACCATGGAGCATAATCCTTCTTTTCAGTTGTTTGAATGTATTTAAATGTCATATTTGATTAAATAAAATATGCTTCTGCAGTAGCAAAAAACTGAGTCAAGTTGCCTTCTCTGCTACTTCTCTTATACCTTTTATTTATCCAAAATTTAAAACAACCTACATTAGCAGAAAGACCTTCCAATGAAGTTATAATACTATACAATACAAATACAATACTATGTGTGACGGATATGTTAAGAACTTCCAGTGACCAAATGAAGACGTAACAAAGTTATGCGAAGAACATAACTTCTAAGGATTTAACAAATGGTTATGTGAAGATCACACATGTGAAGAACGTTATGTTCTACTTTCTAGGAGTAGATAAAAGGTTATGTGAAGAACATAATGATCTACGACCATATGAAAAAAATGGAAAAGTTATGTAAAAATCATAACTTCCAAAGACTTGACTCAAGGTTATGTTAACATAACCCAAAACCTGCGTGAAGAAAATGGTGGGGTCACATAAGCACATTTAGTGCTAAATATTATGAAAAAGATGCATACAGCGCAAAAAATCTTATTATCTTAGGACAACAATGAAATATGGAGAAACCCCGTTAAGGATACTGCTTCATAGGATGATATAGCAAGCCTATGAAAAACATTGCTAGTTCGCAAAGTTGTCCACTTAATACTAACAATTTTCATAAGCTCATTTAATACTGTTATTTATGTTTTGAACATTTCCTGGATGTGTACGAGCATGATTATCACAGAAAAAAAAAGGAAGATGAAGTAGACATTTATTTATTATATTAAAGAGGAAGGAAGTTGTGTGCATTCAAAAGAAATATACAAATTACCCAAAGAGAATGCTGACGAAATAAACTTTCCTAAGCAACATTGCACTAACAACCTACCCCATAACATTGTGTCGGCATCAACATCTACTGCCTCATGTTTTATTCTTGTAGTATACAATAAGGCAGTCAGTTCTAATCAAAAGTTCTTGGGGGAAACATAACTGCTTATAGGGTTTGTCCAGAGCTATTCAAAGGGCTAGTGCATAACCAGCTCATGTCAGTGTCAAGGCTACAAAGCAAGCTGGGATGTCAAGATCCAATTGCAATATATATATATGAGACTTGAGTCTCACATTCAAAGTATGGAATGTGGAATTTATAAGGCCCTGACCTCTCCAACTACAACTACTAGCTTTTGTACAATGGTTCTCCCAAGATTTGTGATTAGAAAGCTTCATTAAAAAAATTAAGGAAACTATATCAGAAAACATTTTACCTCTTCAGCAACTTTAGGTAAAAGTTGCAACCATTTTTCCTCAAATTTTTCTAGCAAGGTCTTTGCCATAACATGGACATCATGTTTTTCATTGTTGTATTTCATTGCATTCTTGAATATCAACCTTACATCTGCGTATATCTCCCGGACATTATTATATCCTGTGCCTTCCTTAGCTTCCATTTTACTTTTGATTGTACTGAAATCCATGGGCTTATCAATAACCTAGGGGAAGAAAATTAAGCTAATTCGTTTTAGAAAAATAATCAAAGACAAGGAGCAAAAATGTTATTATTATAATAAATTAGTGAAACCAGCGTCACCAGTTACAGAGACCAAATCAACATTTAAACGTTTTTTCAGAAAAAGATTTCTCATGCATATTTGCTTATAGGTGGGGCAAAAGATAAAATATAACTATAGGTAAACAGATACAAAAAATTTAAAACAAAGAAAAGGTCTTACCTCATAATAGTCATGAAGCCTGAGACCTTCTACATCAACAGGATCCATGAATGGCCAAGCCCATTTATGCTGAGTTATCTGCAAAAGTACAACAGAAACTTGAGTTTTCAAAGGAACTTGGTAGGGTTAATATATATTCAACAGAAAAGGGGGAATTCATTTTGACCATCAATCAACATGTTATTTCTAAAGCTTGAAATAGTAAATTAAATCCAAACAAACTAAGCCTTTTAGAAATGTCTTCACAATAAATAAAATAAAATTGAGTACAGACTACACACTATTTTTTAACTATAAATTGAAAATTGGAGATTTCTAAGCAATGGATTAGGCATAGTTTTCTAAGAGAAAGTGTGACCATGAAATGGGAGGAAAGAAGGCAAGATTGTGAACTTAGTGTAACAGAGGAAATCCTAATTGCAATTAATCAGTCAAATATTCAGGAGTAGACAAACTTATGGATGTTATACAGGATATATCAGCAAGAGGCATGACAAGTGCATAGGCCACCAGTATAAAGTTCCATGCAAGCCCCATCCAATCAACAAGTATAACTATAACTAGTTAATCAAAAGTTAACCAATAAGAAGTAATTGTCCATGGAAGATGGTAAAAACAAGGGCAATGCCCCTTAGCCACTCACTCAAAACAACCATATCTTTACTTACTAGACAGGATCAGATACATGAATTGAATGGCAACATAATGTTCAATCGAATACCTGGTTTAGTGTTCAAGAGTAATAGAAAGAGCTAGGTGGTTGACATTAAAAATAGGATCGAATTCCCACATAAGTACAAGGTTCAACTTCAGCAAAATTGAAAATGTTCAGTACATTTTATTCGAAAGGTAAGCTAAAAATTTACCTTTTGTCATAACATCAACTCAAATGGATAAAACAGGTTCTAACCAATGGCTACAGAAACCTCAAGTTCAATTCTTGGTTTTAACTATAAAAGGAAATCCAAATATAAGGAGCTTGGGAAAAACTAAATTCATAAAGATTACTACAAAAATGCTGCAAATTTTTTGTGCTTGCCTGACGCAATATTGTGGAAAATTGGCGCATAAGCTCTTGCATTCTCTTTGCAGCAGCAGCTTCAGTATGTGATGCATCTTGCAGAGGCTTTTTGGTGCCAGTAGGATGCTTCTCCCTGCCCTTCTCTTTTACAAGTGAGACACCTTTAGAATTATTACCTTGAACGTTATCGGTGGATTCATAGAACTGTTCAACCTCAGTCACTTGCTTCTCAAGCTGTACAAGGCACTATAAGATTATTTTTTTTAACTAAAAACAAAAACTAACATTAAGCCCACAACTCCAAGGCAGTAAATTTGAACTTAGCACCAACCATTCAAATTAAACTGTTTAGAGTCTTTAAACCATCAAACATTGATATAAAAATTATACATATTCCTTCACTTACATATCAGCTGGGTAGTAATGGAAGTACGATGCAGGGAAAAAACAGGAACGCCAACTTCTTTATAACTTTGTGGTTAAGATTAGTAAAAATGGCAGAAAGAACAAAGCATAGAGTCTAGGTTATTAGACAATTCTGATCTACAAATAACTGTATAACAGATAAAAATAAAGTCATAATTCAAATTAGGTTAACTCGTTGTGGTCTCATTACTAAGTCAGGCCCAAATGAAAAATCCCATCAAATTAAGGCCACAGCCACTAGCCATTAAAGGGCTACATAATAGTCATTTGAAACTTAATTTAATAAAAAATCATTAAAATCATAACAAAAGGGAAAAAAGAAAATTCCTCATGACAGCAATATTGGGGATACCCCAAAAGGAGCATATATCTATTTAACCCTCGGCCCCTTAATCATGAAGAAGAAACAAACTCAACTCACAGGTTGTTTTGCTTTTGGTTGCACATTGTGAGCTTAGGGTCTAATTAAGTATACTTTCCATAAACACTTCTAAGAGTTAAAAGAAAAGAAAAGAAAATAAATTTCTTATTAAGTTAAAAACTAGTTTATACATAACTTAAATTCTGCTTTTGCAGAAGCTAATATGAGAAAGACTGTGCATAAGTTAATTTAGCTTATGAAAACAAAAATTAACTAATGGAATCGTCTATTTCTCTTTTCCTTATTATTGTCCTCTACCACAACTCCATGAAAACGTGTCTCTCCTTTATTTTGTTCTGTCACATAGCTGAGTGTCCACAGCATGTACAGGCCTCACTCTAAAACTGTACTTATTAACTTCACTCTATGAAACAAATATTTTACACATACTAAACTAGTTATATGAAAAAACAAAATTGCATAAATTAGGCATGCGGTAATTAAAATTTTCTGTGCTTGTTGTTCACATGCTCTTCAGTCCTACCCCCTTGAACTAAACCCCTGATCATAAGCCACAATTAATAAGACAAAAATCAAATGGTTTGTAAGATTTCATTCCCAGAGAAGTTTCTAGGGTGAGCTAATTCACAGAGACCTAATGAGAAGAAGAAAAATGCCCAAAAAAAAAGAGAGAAGGAATTGAGTACCTGGTTGACTCTGGTCAGAATTTGATGGACAGAAACTCTGAAAGGTTCCAAATAATCACGAGGTTCAGGCTGAGACAGAGGATCGGCGTCCATCATAAACAACCTTTGAGACAAATTTGGTGGTAAACTAGATTTGCGTGCCTCTTTCTGTGGAGTGCTTATGCTTCATGACAAACTTGTGTAGGTTCTCTCATTCTTCTTCTACTGTTTTCTTCTATTATTTTTGAGTATTATTTTTTATTGATTGTACTTATTTATTATTCTCATTTCACTAAATTAATTTTTACTTATTCATTATTAATTGTAAAAGCAATTTTTGTACTCAAAAAAAGAATATAAATAATTTTAGCTTAGATGAATTTATTATGTTTAAATAAATATTGTTAATATATGTTTTTTGTACAACTTATAAGAAGAAAAAATATTATGTAATTTCATTAAAATAAAAAATATAAAGTTTTATTGAAAAACAATAAACTATAAAGTAATAAAAATATAAACGGTTAGATTTATGGATGTATCCACTAGGGTTTAAGAATCAAATACAAGGGTCATATTTTTAGAAAAATAAATTAAGAATTAAAAAATATATAAATATAATAAAATTTTAAGTTTTAAATTTTCTTAACAAAATTAAATTAAATTAGTATAACAACTTCATTTAAAAATGTAATTCAAGATAATGTATTATTTTGTAACTGTAGTAAGACTTCTTTGAAATAAGATTATTAATAAGACTTCTTTTACTCTGTATATGCTTAAACTTAATATTCAAATATCATTTTCTTTAATTGAAAAATTTATTATTACACTTTTACCTTCTTCTTTTTTTCAAATTCATGTGACAAATTTTGAAATAAAATTAAATAACTCTTGATACTAATTCTATTTTATAAACTAATTTGTTCATAATGAATCACATTTTAATTTATTTTATATATATTTTTGTTGAAATTCAACTAATAGTATTTTAGTAGTAGAATATATTACATACTTAATTTACTTTCTTTTATATCACACCAATCAAATACACTAAAAGATGTTCACTAAAAGATATATCATGTATAGTATGATTAATTTCTAGAATTAATTATATATATATATATATATATATATATATATATATATATATATTTTTTGAGCAATTTCTAACAATTAATTGGTCCATTAATTAGCAATCCATGAAATTTTATTTTATATAATTGAAAATTTGATTTTATACAATTATTTTGTTCACATTAATTTAACAAAATATTCACTTTCTCAAGCATATTAACTCACCTTGAAATATTACACAATAATATCCTTTAATATAGTTTACAAAGTCCTTACACTCGATACTTTCTTAAATTCGTACAATCTCTTAGTTTATAACAACATCAAATTATGGTTCGGTTTAAAATGATGAACGTCCTAAGATATTAAATGAAAGTATTAGCGTAAATTTATAAACAAAAATGAATTAAATTATATCTTTTGAAGTTTTTACACTTAATTTTTTTAAAGAAGACATAAAACGTTTATATAAACTAATTTTAGATAAAAAGATTACATCATAATTTTTATATTAGTTCATTAGAATCTTTCTAAGATGTTCAATTAACAAAATCTTCCACTAATCAGAACAAATTACCAGTAATATTCAAATGTCACTCCTATTCAATATCCAAATATTATTATTAGTAATGTATTTCCTTTTTTACTAAAATCTTTAAGTATTCTTTAAAAATATTTTTAAGTTTTATACTTATCAAGTATTATTTATACATTAACCTTTTAAGGTTTTATTCTTTGAAAAAAAAAAATCCTCAAGGCTTTGTATTATGAGAAGTACTATTTATAGAGTAGTTTTCTCAAGATGTGTAATCTTACAACAAGGCATAAAGATTTTGAGTGAAGTTAACTTATTTCAAAAAATGTATAGAATTGAATACTTGTTATAAATTGTTTACAATCAATATAAACTAAACTTATTCAAAGCTAGAATGTCTATTGTTCTTAGTTTTAAGTTTATGTTTATTTTCTTCTTGCATCCTTAGATAAATGGAGTCTAAAAGTTAGTTGTTAAAAGACCTTGAATGGTTGAGACTTGCTTTTTGTTTGAAGTAAAATAAATATCATATAAAAAATTATAATAAGAAGCAATTATCCATAGTAATTATAATACTTAGTAATTACACGCTCATTTAATTTCAATTTTAAGTATTAACAATACATTATCCTAAAATAACTTCTAATATCTATTATCCAAATAAAAAACATGATACCTCAAATCAATTCGAACTATAATAAATTGTATAAAATGGCGTTGATCTAAGATTAATTCTATAAACTTTACATCCAAGCACACACTTAGTCTGTCATATGATTTTAATTTATTTTGATATTGATACACAATGTTCATATAAACATAGTACGATGAAGAGTGATGATGATGGCAGTGTAACTTCAGACTTAGACATGGCCCCCATCTGCCTGTGGCTGATACGTTCGACGCCTAAGCTCAGAATCAGAATTGGGTTGTTGCAGAAATATTTTCGTGGGATCATTAGGATCAACATACCTGCATATGATTTCAATCATCATTATTAAAGCTTATAGATTATAAATCATACAGTGCACACTCAACAAATTATATGATCTATTATAAACTCTACAAACTTGGCATAAAATTTTAAAGCATAATCATTCACTTACGCATGTCTCATCATCTCATCAACAGGAGTCTGAGCTGCCTGCAAAGGATCCACATAAGATTGTGCCTGCTGCATATTATAGTGTTGATTATACTGCCTCACTGAAGCAATCAAATTGAAGAAAAGGGGAATGAAGGTTCCACATCCACCCTCTTTGAATATGATCTTAAATGAATGTGTGGAGTAAAGTGCTCTGTGTTGGTCATTAGGGACTACCTGTTGCAATTAAAATAGCTCAGGATTTAGGACCCATAGTTTTGATTTGTAATAAAATAGTCAGATGTGCAGCAAAAAATAACTATTTACTCACAGGCTCAACATGTCCCGCAAGATTGTTGCAGTGAAATATTGGCTGGTTAAATTTTTCTCCATGGACGTAAAGCTGCATAATTGACGAAGAACTAAGGATCAACTCAGAATAAATGGCGCGCATACATCACGTTTCAAATTAATATATATGTTTTGACAATCTACAAACCAAATAATAACATACAATGATGAGTAATATATATATATATATATATATATATATATATATATATATATACACATATTATCCCAATTGTCTAATCTTAACTCCCTTTAAAATAAAATTAACTCCAGTGAAGTTCGACTTTAAGGACAAACATCACTTTTTCAATTAAACCAAATGGAGATACTCAAATTTCATAATAGTGACTTAAAATCCAACTTCAAGCAGCTAAGCCATAACATAAAAAGCGTAATCTCAAATTTCATGCCATTGAATTTCAGGGATGTTTGAAAGAACTTATGTAGTTTCATAGTCAAATTTCTATTATAAATTCTTCGTATAATAAAAACTTACCGAATAAAAACTTAATTAAGCTCTTCACCCAAAAGTCCCCTTTATCCAAAATACAATGGGAGAAAGAAAGACACACATATAAATAAACACACGCTCACAACTAAAACACGTAGCAGATAGATAATAACTTGATAATAACGTTGTCATTCAGGAGTAGGAAAGATAGCCTAGTGACAGGCAGTACCTTCCTATTAAGAAGGTATAGGAAAGAAGGAATAAGAAAATAGTTCTAGGCGAAACTGGGCATGGGCCTGATATTTTCATTGATAGCTAACATTAGTTAGTTAATTAGTTAACCAGTTAGATAGATAGGGGCAGAGAATAAAAGGGGAATTGTACAGGGAAAGGGCACAATCATAAAAATTAGGGGACCAACGGCAGAGTAGAGGTCTCTCGAATACATGTGGTTCAACTATACAATTTTCTTTTTTCCCAATAAACAAGTCCCTGTTTTCTTCTAGTTGTTTCTCTCTGATCCTCTCTCTACTAAATTATGCTCGCATGTCACCTATACTAATTTACATTTACTCCATAAAAGAAATTAAGAACAACAATTATTTGCACATAAGGTTATTTTGAAACTTATAATCATCATATATCAAGTCCCAACCAATCTGAGAGACTAACATAATAAAATCTACATTCTTAGTTTTCAGCGAGTTAGCACCAGCCAAGCAATGATAATTCGATATTCCCCGAGAACCAACAGGCCTAAAACTCAACCATCACAGAATTCACACAAGTTATAACAGAAGTCATAAGCCACAAAAAAAAATATAAACCCATTTATTCCGTGAAGTGGTACTGCTAGAAAAAGATTGCTATAAAGTCATCCACAAACAACACAGAAAATGGCCCATTAAATCATCTTAGCATAACAACAAGGGCATTCAAGATGTAACGGATAAAACTCTTTTGGTAAAAGAGGAAAAGCAGTAAACATGAAACCAGGCTGCACAGAATTAGCAATCTAAAACAGCATAAGGTGTGACACATACCAAAGGCATATCAAAAGCTCCAAATTGCCCAACTGGACTTTTAGCAACGAAGACCATCCGAATATTTGACAAATAGACGATTCCTTTGGTTTTGACATGACCCCCATGACTTCTGAAAAAAAAAAAAACAC
>Ga0214542_1002382_pt1 | contig 38897 bp, 28 predicted proteins | sample CNSS1metaG_FD_160096 | JGI IMG/M metagenome (GOLD analysis project Ga0214542, IMG submission 160096) | Root nodule microbial communities from cowpea collected in UCLA plant growth center, Los Angeles, California, USA - CNSS1 | ecosystem: Host-associated > Plants > Roots > Nodule | place: USA... | reverse complement strand
AAAATATATATATATATATATATATATATATATATATATATATATATATATATATATATATATATATATATATATATATATATATAATGACTTTTAAGTGACATGCAATATAGATAGATTCGTAGAAAAACCCATGAATCATCATAATAAATATTGTTAGAATTTTTGTTCACAAGTCCTTGGATATATAAGAGATAGCATATTTATATGATTGTTTACAAATTCCTGAATATTTCCTACATTCAAATCAATAATTCATCGCATAGTATAAAATAGTTATCAGGAAACAATTATCATAAATGAACAAGTCATCGACAAATATATTGTCTAAGTTTTAAATATTGTAAGATAGAAAAATACAAACCATATATAATATGTTTTCTGAGTAATCCTTAATAGAAATCGTCTGAAGACACTATATTACTTGTTCACTGTCGTATTGTAAACCTTGATGTTGAACATTTATGGTTCGTCGTCAACAACCAATAAGTGTCGAGTCTTACCACAGCTCTGTCATTCACAAGTTGTACGCAATCTGCATTAAGGAATGAGTGGTTATGATATAGTCAAGCTACACGACTTTTGTTTTATATTCTAAGACTTGTCAAAAGAGTAGAAAATGAATCACGTACCCCTCTTCGAGTAAATAGGTAGAAAGAAATAAAAGGAAACATAATTGATAATTATAGAGAATAATGAGAAAATAATAAAAATGAAAATTAAGAAATAAGACGGAAAAGATATAGAAGAGAAAATGATTGTGTATTAATATAAAACTTACAAGCTAGTGAAAGAATTAAAAGACTTCATAATAATAAAGTGATATATGTAAGGCCCAGTTCTTCTACCCTAATATTTAAGGGCTGCCTTACAACCGTTGGGCCTAAAGGCTAACCCAAAAGATAAAACCCCTTCCAGTTTGTCCTAACTCACACTTTCACTCTTGCAGAAGAATCAGTCGTCACCTTTTATTTTCCCTCATAGAACGCTCTGCTAGGGTTTGCCCTAAGTCTCCTTCGAGCTAACTCAAACCCAGCTCCTACTCCGCGTAAGTACCTCTTTCTAGCTCGTATGTTTTCCATTGATCTTCCTTGACATTTCTACTTAGGGTTTCGTAATAATCCACCCCTTGGTTCCGTTTTCTCTGCTGTTTTCAGCTCTCTAGTTCATTCCTAGAGCTGCGGTGCTCGCTGTCGTGCCGTCGAGGTCTCCGCTAACCCTTTTCCAGGTACGGGAAGTTAGGGTTTCTGCAAAATCGTTGGTAACATGATTGTTTGTGCATGATTCATATGATTTAATGTTCTGTATGTTTCTCTGAGTTTTGTGAAGTGTACTGCTGCTTTGTTTGGCATGGTTTCATCTGTTATGCTAGTGAACAGTGGGTGGGGACTGATAATCTCGCCCAAGCGAGATGGCCTCGCCTAGGCGAGATGTGCAGAGGCTCGCCCAGGTCTTCTCGCGCGAGAGGTCGCTCAGACGACTAACTCATTTTGAGTGAGCGAGCATCTCGCTTAGGCGAGGAGGGTCTCGCCTAAGCGAGACAACGTAACAGCCACTGTTCCAGTATTTTGAGCCTTCGCCTAGGCGAAGAGAGCTCGCCTGAGCGAGAGACCCTCTCGCTTGAGCGAGACTCCTCTGCCCGAGCAAGAGGCTAGGCGAGAGTGTGTGAATCAGTTTGGCTTTCTTTTCGATCGTGGATCTTTGGGTATACTTAATGGGATTACCTTATGATGGCATGATAGGGATGAGAATACATGATTTAGGGGGGGCTTACATGAAATAAATGGTGAGTTTGGCATGATCTTATGTGAATTATACATGAGGGGTTGGCTACGTATGTGGTCACAAATTTGGCATGAACAACGGTGAACATTGATGATTGGTAATTCAGTGACATGATATTAATATGATGGGAGACACTTTTATCATGAATGGTAACACGAGGTAGTACTAGTTAGACATGCAATAAATGAGGGTTGTTTATGAATGTTGGTATGAATCTCCTATGCATGACATATGCGGTTAATTCTTGGCTGTTTATATATGTTGGTAAGTGGTCAGTACATAATCCCTTGGAGTCTCTAGGTGGGGCTTCAGGGTCGTGCTTCAGTGGTCGGGACGTAATTCCATGGCCCCTGTTAGTGGGTGTCTATGGTGGTGCCCCATCTGTATGGTCTAGTAAGGATTCAAGGTAAGGTTGCATCCTAACACTCTAAGGGGTCAGTTAGTCTCATTTAGAGCGGACTGATTCTTGTGGTGAGAGTAGCAGGAGGCCTGTAATTCATTAAGGGCTAACCTTGTGGTGAGGGAAATGGATTCGTTGTAACAATTGTATCACATAGCTCAGGGGTGAGCAGCTCGGGGTGAGTAGAGGTATCCACCACAAGTGCGAGCATCCGCTGAATCCGACCAAGTCATATGTATCCGGATGAGTCGAGTCGAGTCCTATTGTATTGTCTCAGAAGTCATAACATGCTTGATTGATATGTGTATATGAAATTGTGAAAATGTATCTAATTGTATGGATGAAGTCTGTTGTGCTCTAGCTTACCCTACTTTTATTGTTGTGTGTTCTGTTGTGTGGTACTCTCTTTTGCGATGATCATCAACTTGTTGATGTGAGCAGATGTAAATATATCAGATCATCAACTTTTGTCTCATGTATTGCGATATGCTTTATTACTCTACCTGTATTTGTTAGACGTTTCAACTGTTTTCCTTTGACATCATGGTGTGCCTAGCTTTGTCGGGATTGGGTTGAGGACCCCAAGACTGCGCTATTGTACTATTTGTGTGTGGCGTTTCTTTTAATTACGTTTATTAATTAAATGGGGCGTTACAATATATATATATATATATATATATATATATATATATATATATAGTTTAAATAAAACATATATTTAACTAAATAAGAATAATGTCAAAATGGGATTAGAAAAAAAATTAAATGCATATATTACTTTTGTTTTTCCTAATTTATACAGTTTCATTCGTTCAGTTGTGTTATATATAATTTTACTATATTTGGGAAACTTGGGTGAAAAGCGTGGCTTAATTTTTCTGTAACTGCCTTGCGTAACTTAGTCATATTGTGGATGCTTTTGTTTGTAAGAAACAACATAAAAAGAAAGAGGAGGATTGTTGCCATAAGCATTTCTTTCTAACAATAATATAATATATCAGATCTCACGTGTGAGTATAATGTTCTTGAAATAAAATAACCAGATAGAAACCACAATACGTGATTAGGTAGAAAAAAAGGCAAAAGAGAGGAAGAGAGAAAACACTGTATTATTGTAGAAGTCAGCAAAAACGTGTTTACATAGTTTGACAGAAAGGGTATTAAAAAGGCCAAAAGAACAAACGGCCATAAAACAGAAAGGAAGAGGGGCTTCTTCCTGCACCCCAACCTTTCTCCTGTATCCCTAATAATTATATTTTTGTCTCTCATTAATTTTACTTACCTTGATGGTTAAAAGCAGTGAAACCAAATTTATTGCATTGCTACCGATCCTCTTCTTTTTATTTCTGCAAGTGTTTGCACCCGCAACTTTTCTCCCGTTTCATTTTTTCCAGTCTTCGTTTCCTCCCTATATTTGTGGTGCTCTGTACTTCCTGTGGTCCCTGTGTTTCTGTGCTTCAAGCTCTCACCAGTGGTCCCTGTTTCAAGCTGCTTCTTCCATTCGTGCTTCAAGCTCTCTGAGTGGTGGTCCAGTTTCATCAAAGTTCTTCAAAGCACTTTTCTTCCAAGTTAGTATTTATATTCCCATTGTAACCATATTCCAATTGTAATCTTGTTTCTTGTCATTGGAATGTTGTTTGTTATCACTAATATACATTAAAATTTACTTTCGTTACCATTCCGGATGTCAACATCCGTTTCAGAAAATTGTATTGTGGATATCGACATCCATTTCTTTTTTTTTAGTACTACAGATGTTGACGTTCGCTTAAGAAAATTGTGTTGTGGATGTCGACATCCATTTCGTAATTTTTTTTTGTTTTTTTGTATTATGGATGTCGACATTCGCTTCAGAAAATTGTGTTGCGGATGTCGACGTCCATTTCGTAATTTTTTTTTGTTTTTTTGTATTACGGATGTCGACATTCGCTTCAGAAAATTGGGTTGCGGATGTCGACATCTGTTTCGTAAATTCTTTTATTTTTTTTATATTATGGATGTCGACATCCGCTTCAGAAAATTGTGTTGCGGATGTCGACATCCGTTTCGTAATTTTTTTTTGTTTTTTTGTATTACAAATTTCGACATCCATTTCAGAAAATTGTGTTGTAGATGTCAAATCTGTTTCTTAATTTTGTTTTTGTTTTTTTTTATTACGGATGTTGACATCCGTTTCGTAACTTTTGTTTTTTTGTTTTTTTTTTCTACACAAAAATATTGAGTATGAATTAGGGTGTTGAGATTCAAGACTAAGCATAATTTGGTTCTCTTCTTTTATATGATATTCAAAAGAGTCGTGATAACTGATCAAACCAATGTTTACAAGGTTTGACAAGATGGTTCTTTCTTTCTTGGGGAAGTAGCACTAACTCATGTAATCATCTTACACAAATCACCACCAGAGACTACTACTTCTCCACTATAAAGAAACTTCTCTTGTGCTCGACAAGGATTGATCCATGTGGCCAAACTATTCGCAAGCAAACATTCTTGAAAAAAAAAATTACGAAGCGAATGTCGACATTCCAATGGCAAAAAAGCCAAAAAGAAATAACGAAGCGGATGTCAACATCTGCAATTCAAATTTGCAAAGCGGATGTCGACATCCGCAATGGCAAAACAAAAAAATAAACGGATGTCGACATCCGCAATTCAAATTTGCAAAGCGGATGTCGACATCCACAATGGTCAAAAATAAAAAAAGGAACCGATGTTGACATCCACAACTCAAAAGGTGTAGGGTTAGGTATTAATTTGGGGTGCAGGAGGTGGATAGGTATTCTTTGGGGGTGAACAAGTTTGGGGGTGCAGGAGGTTGGTGGATTATTTAACTGGGGGGCAAAGACAGAATTTAAAAGAGTTTTGGCGGTACTGGAGAATGTTTTGGGGAGTATAGGGAGAAACCCCCAAGGAAAAAGGTCTCTGAGGCATATCACACTTTAACATTGCTAGGTAAAGGATGAAGGCTGAGTGTTACACATAAGAGGATCAAGATTTTGTCACACCCCCCCTCAAGCTGGAAGTATATGTTCTTCATGCCCAGCTTGAGATAGTGGTTTTAGGTTCACAATTTGATATTTTTAAATATTAGAGCTCAATAATATTTAAATAGTTTGAATGTTTAATTTATTTGTTTGCCAAGTTGTATATGTTGATACTTTAATCTTTAACTATTATTACTAGTGCAAAATTGACTTTTTAATTCGCCTTATAAGCTTCGGTAATAGTAGAACCGAAGCCTATAAGTAGGCAGTGACATTTTTACAATTTTGTCCAAGTTTTTTGCCTCGGGTCCCCTAAAAACCGGTGCAATAAGGGGTTTTATGCCTCAGTTAGAAATGAACCGAAGCCTATAAGGCAACCCAGTAACCAAAATTTCAAAAATACCACCATCGTCAGATGTTTTGACCTCGGGTAATATTGGATCGAGGCAGTAAGTACTTAGGCCTCAATTATTAATTGAACTGAGACCATAAACCGTATTTTAGTTCCCAATTTGTGAATGCTCTCCATTGCTCATCATCCCTCACAATTCTCTCTGCATGAAAATCTCTGTACCCTCTGCCACCACCATTGTCCAACTCCGTCGCCGACCAGCTACCGCCGTCGTCTGTCAGGCATCGTCGCCTTGTCGCGCCACCCACTTCCGTTGATTGCATCGTCGCCTCTCGCTGTCGGTAAGTTCAAAAAATGGGTTTCCCTTCGCGTTTTGGTTTTTTTTTTGGCGTTTTGGTTCGTTTGTATTGCTTTGGTTTTTCTTTTTGTTATGAATTATAGTAGTTTGAGTCTTGTGGTTTTGTTATAGAACCGAGACAGAAAAGTGGCTTTATGACTTCGGGTCATCAGAGAACCGAGGCGGAAAGTTGTGTTTTGGCTTCGGTTCACACCCGAGATAAAAAACCATCCCCTTTTGGCTTCGTCCTAATAGGCCTCAGTTTTGGAACCGGGGCAGAATATCAAAAACAAACAGGGTCAAAAGCTCTTACTGCACTGGTGTATCTTTATCATAATACTTTGAGAATTAGGTGGACATTAGGATTTTACTATTATAAAATTGCGTCATTCCACTTTCATTGTAATGCAATGATTATATAAAATAAATTGCAAAAAAAAAATATTCGTAAGTGAAAATTCACCAACCCACCAAATCGTGGTGGGTAAGGCTGGTTGCAAAATTTCTAACTCACCAAAAAGTAAATCAGGTTTCAACCTGGGGTGAGTTAGCAACTTGCATATATGGTCGGATTGACTCATTTTGACTCCCTACACATTCTTTTATTACATGTAATTATATCATGATATGCACACTAGATAATGAAAAACAAAACAAATGTTTGGATAAAAAAATGTATTCTAAAAATCTAAAATTTTTCCAACTTAAAGAATTAACATAGTAGTTAAAACAAAATATAAAGAATTTTTTTTTAAATATGCATTATGTGAAGTATTGATGAATAATATGCATTAAGTCCTTCTTTGTTTCTAATACCATACACAATACCTCATAAAAGAGCACTAACAGCTAAGTTGATACCTAATAAAATAGAGGGTGCTAAAGAATAGTTTATTATCAATCTCTTAGAGGAAAATTATACAAAGTGAAATAAGATCTTCAGATAGTTCATTTTCAATCTATCAAATTCCCATCTGAATATTTCATCAAACACTTGAAGTGACTTCACAAGGAGGAAAAAAGGAGAAAGAGCTTCAGATGGTTGCGGGAGAAGAAGAAGCTTCAAAAAGCTCTCAACCTCATCGGATGCTAATTTGTGAAGCAACAAATGTTTCTGAATAAACACTCTAGTATTACTTATTGGGAATTACTTTGAGTAATACATGAACTATTTAAAACTACAAACATTAAACACAACTACTATAAAATGATAATTAATGAATTCTATTACATGTCATAATCATTACTAAAAGCACTCATAATCTTTGCAATCCCTAACATAATTAACATAACAACTTATTATAAATGTAATAACCCACATTTAAGTTTATCAAGCAAGAAGAGCTTCATATGTTTGCGTGGAGAAGAAGTTTCAGAAACTTTGTGTGAGAAGAAGTTCCAAATTGTTGGCAACGAGAAGGTGAATTTTCATAAGGTTAGCAGCAAGAAGAAGAATTCCGCACTGTTAAGCAATGAGAAGCAGTGTGAAACTAACTTTTGGGGCCAAGGCTTTTTCAACCCACGCATTAAGTGTTGGATCTGCCGTGTACGATGGCTTAAATTGGCACATATATAGAGAAGGACTTTGAAAGTTCACAATCCTTGGTTACTATTTAGTGGTTGAACATGGACCAACATTATTCTTTTGCATCAAAATTTCCACGAGTGGTCCTCCTACGTTATTTGTTGATTTTGGTGAATTATTGAACTATGATATGTTCCAGTTACAGGACCAGAGGAGGTAAACAATGGTGTTCTTATCTTCCTTTTGGTGCTCTTCACAATCAGTGATTGCCCGTGTGGCTATCGTTATTGTGCTATTCCAGCAAACTCACGGTGCTCAAGATCGTCCAGTATGTGCTCCTTCTTCGTGTGGAAAAATTCGCAACATAACTTATCCTTTCCGACTCAAAGACGATTCACCTGGTTGCGGCCTTGCAAGGTACGAATTAGATTGCGTGAAGAATGTGACAGTGTTCACCTTGTTTTCAGGGAAATACCATGTGCAGAATATCGATTACGAGACATTCAAGATCCAATTAACTGATGCAGGTGTTGTGGAGGACACTGCTTGCTCCATTCCTCGCTATTTCTTGTTTTTAAAGAATTTCACTTACATGGGTGGTCCTGACTTTTACGTGACTAGTCCACAAAATTTCTGCACTGATCCACTAACTTTCTGGAGTGGCGATGGGGTTCCTAGTATTCCTCCGTATGTAGCGTTTCTAAACTGTACTAATCCAGTGACTGATGATACTCGATACGTGAAAGTGAATGGTATACTTTGTGGTTCTGGAGGCCATGTCTATGTTGTTCTTTATTCCAACCATGGTGAATTCAAAATGATGGACATCAAGGTTGGGTGCCATTTAATGGTTGCTACCTTTGCAAACTGGAACCATGACAACAAAGTTTCCTATGTTGATATCCACGAGTGGCTGCATAATGGGTTTTGGTTGTCATGGGCGGAACTTATTTGTATAGACCAATGTGGAAAGGGTGTGAGATGCTTCATCAATTAAACTACACATCAAATCGAATGTGATCAGAAGAAGTACTGCCATGTTATGGAGTTTTACTACCAAGATGAACAGTGCGGTGAGACAAAATTCTTCTACCTGCAATTTTTCTGTCTCTTTTGTTAAGTAGAAATTTTAATGAAACGTGTTTTACAAACAAATAGCTTTAATATTTACGATATGAGCTAATGCTTTCTTTTTCTGTTCTAGGAATTCAACACCAGATTCGTAGATATATAGCTGGAATTCTTAGGAATACAGCAAGTAGGAGCTTCTCCCATATCTTTGTTCTTTCAATTACTACTTAAAGTTCATCTTTATTGTGACACTTTAGTAAGTTGTACAATTTCTGTACGATTCATTCTAATATCCGGCAAGTTGTGCATCAAAGTTATAAATTTTGAAACCTGCATCGATCTGTGTACTCTAACTCAAAAGTAGTTGACAAGATTTTCTAAACAAAAATCCTTAAAGGGATGTTCAATGGGATTTCCATGATACGTTCACGTTATTCTTCAAATTTATTTCCACATTAACCAAGATTTATCCGTTTGAAAAGGATGTTTTCGGAAAGGACCACGAACTCTATACCCCAAATATCAGACAAATTACAAATTAAGAAGTTATTTGAATGCATTTCATTTAGAATGTATCCAAAGTATCTTTTGAATATTGAATGTTCTTTCGTTTTGATGATATTATATTTCGTTATTCTGCAGGTTTTCCGGTATTCTCCATAATGGGTAATGCCTTGTCAACTGATTTCATATTTGAGTAAACTTACTGATTGGACCAAACATGGTTTATTTCCTTACACATTCCATGAACTTTATTCACAGGACTACTTTATAGAATAACACGCTTACAATACTTTTCGCGGTGGGAAGTGAGAACAAATTTATCTTTTATATTCTCTTTCCCAATATATCTGGCAATCAGGTTTGTATTTGGATTCGCACTTTTGCTTGCACTATTAATCCATACATGGCGACGTAGGCATCACTCAATGTATGAAAACATTGAAACGTTTTTGCAACACAACAATCTAAATCCTATTAGGTACGGATATAGAGAAATTAAGAAAATGAGCAGAGATTTCAAAGTTAAAGTGGGTGAAGGAGGTTTTGGATCTGTGTACAGAGGAAAACTTCAAAGTGGGCCAGAAATAGCCATAAAGATGTTGAAAAAATCGAAAGCTGATGGAGAAGAGTTTATTAATGAAGTGGCTAGTATTGGAAGAATACATCATGTAAATGTGGTACATCTTATTGGATATTGTGCTGAAGGAGAAAACCGTGCCTTGGTTTATGAATACATGAGAAATGGTTCATTGGATAAATACATATTCTCCAAGGATGAAAGTATCCCTTTAAGTTATGAGAAAACATACGAAATATCTCTTGGCATAGCCCGTGGGATTGCTTATCTTCATCAAGGGTGTGATGTGCAAATTCTACATTTTGATATTAAGCCTCATAATATTCTTCTAGATGATAACTTTGTTCCAAAGGTTTCAGATTTCAGACTTGCAAAGTTGTATCGTGTAAAAGATACGTCTATTGCTTTAACTAAAGCTAGAGGAACTTTGGCTTACATGGCTCTGGAACTATGCTACAATAATATCGGTGGAGTATCGAATAAGGCCGATGTCTATAGTTTTGGAATGCTTTTGATGGAAATTGTAAGTAGGAGAAGGAACTCAAATCCTCATGCAGAACATTCAAGCCAACAATACTTCCCCTTTTGGGTCTATGATCAAATTAAAGACGAAAAAGATACTCAAATAGAAGATGCCTCAGAAGAGGATAAGATTTTGGTGAAAAAAATGTATGTAGTTGCTCTTTGGTGTATACAATTAAAACCAAATGACCGTCCTTCAATGAAAAGAGTTGTGGATATGTTGGAAGAAAGAGCTGAAAGTCTTGAAATGCCTCCTAAGCCTGTTTATTATCCCCATGAAACAATTGGACATGATGGTGGAGACAATTCAAACCAAACATCATCGAGTGGTTCAACCACTTCTAGCAAAAGTCTTGGCGAAACCAACACTAATCATCCATGGCAGAGCAATGCTTAACAGACAAAGGTTAACATTTCACATTAAGTATGCAGAGGATTGCAAAAAAATTGCTTAGAAAGGTTTTTAATTTGAAAGTGGTTGCAATTATATTTGTTATTGCCTGGTATATATACATCATAGTCAGATAAAAGGAGTTTTATTGGACTCGAGATAAAATCATGCTTATTGTAACCAAATTTATCTTTGCATACAAGTGTTTGGTTTTGGCATTCTGTGCAGGAAAAGGTTTAGAACTCTTGGGTTCAGTTTTACATCATTAACCGAGTTTGCTCCCATGCTTTGCAGCATGGACCGTAACTACTAATTTTTCACTGCATTCCATAACCTTCTATTACACACTTGCTGCATCTTTAATCATGTTCCTTTTTATAAATTATCACAATTATATATGGAGATTTCCTGGTGATAGACACTTAAAACAAATGAATTATCTCGTGATTTGTATTCCGGAAATGGTCATTGTTTTTGTTCTAACTATCAGTGACCTTTCTTTGGCTGATGAACCATCATTTAAGATGGCTCCAATAGGTTCCCCTCTGGATGCTGCAGTGCCTAGGAAATTCTGGTTTTAGCGGTTCATCAGCTTTTATTTGAAATATTGACTTTCTTGTATATCTCAAAATAAAAGGTGACAACTGATTTTTCGATGTTTAGGAGAATAGTGGACCTTTATCCTGTTGGCATAAACTGAAATCATTCACTTTATATAATTCTAATATCTTGAAAATAAAGAGTTTATAACCTTCTGCACATTGCAGGTATCTTGTAGTTATAAAATTAAATCCACACCAGATTTAGCTCAATCAAAGAGAACCAAGACTCTAAAGGATGATTTAAAACTCTCAACTCAAACTAGTTTTAAGAATTGTTTTGTCCTATTCCTTGAATCAATGATGCCATATTCTTGTTAATGACAATTTCCTAATGCAACAAAATTCATTTCATATTACTCGATGTATGCAGTACTTGAATCAGTAGTAAAAACGTAGAAGGTAAATTCACTTTTCGCTATATTTAAACTCTGTTTGAGGTATAAAACGAGTTTTTTTTTTTTTTTTCTGAAAATCAATTCTCGTGTAATTTTGGAAACAAAATTAAACAGTAAAAAAACTTGAGCACAATAAATTCCCAGATCAGTCTACCACCTGAAAACCCTTTGAGACTTCCCTAAATGTAGGGAATGGTCCACAGATATCTATCTGAATTAATTCCAAAACGGCTTTAGCCCTTTCAGCTCCTAATTTTCTAGAATTTATTTGTTTACCCTTAATACATTTAATGCAAACCTCAAACTGTGACAAGTCTAAGGGTTCATCGGACACAACCTTTGAATTCACTATTTAGAAATATGGTGTAAATGCTTATGCCATAAGATGGTTGAGTTCTCATTTACTTTACGCTTCGGATCACTATAATTAATGTGAAAATTTTCTTTATTAGAGTTAATTACATCTAGTAAGTATAGATTATCAATTAAAGAATTAGAACCAACAATATTTGAATTTTGATAAAGACTTAATTTATTATTTCCAAATGAATAAGAAAAACCAAACTTGTCAAAACTGGTGATAAAAATTAAATTTTGTCTAAAAGACAAAGACAGTATAACAAAAGTCTCAAACAAATCCAAACAAAATTCAATTTTCAATCGTATTCTAAATGTTCCAATATCCTCTAATTCCTTTTTAATACATTTTCCCATTCTGAAACGGATGATTTATTGTGTAGAAGAATAGTTTTCTTGTAATTCCTTCAAGTGCTCTTCTGAGTGCATGGCAAGAGCAACTTTTTCTTAATGTGTGTGGTGACAAGAATGAAGACAGTTTATAGATAAAATAATTTTAATTTATGAAAACAATTTATAAAAAATTCAAAACTGCCCAAAGAATTTTCATATTAAGTATTGATTGTTCTAGACTCATCTTTGACTCTTTTTGTTTTAATTCTTGTAAAAGATTGTATGTTATAAATTTATATTATCATTGAAAAAGAGAGGTATATATATATATACTGTTTTTATAATAAAATAATTAAGCATGTTTACTAAGCACCATGTGAAGTTCACTAAAGAGTGGTTGGTTGGTTGAGCACTATATCTAAGAATATAGAACGTTCATTCTAAGGATTTTAAGAGAATAATTTTGTTATTATTGATTATTTTTCCTTTTAATTAACGGACTGTATTTGATTATTTTAATTTGTAATTAAGTGACTGAATTTGATTAAAATAAGTTTTAAATCCGTGTGACGCACGGAGAATAATTTTATGGTGTTTGTAATTCACTTTTGTTGAGTATTTTCTTTTTTTAAAGTAAAAGTGTAACGCAAACGATTTGTTACAAAATATTTGAGTTTATCGGGTTTGGTTATTATTATGAAGTATATTGAAAAAAATAAATATTTGGAAAAAAAAAAAAATTATGTACACTTTTTTATAATATATAAGAAGTCTCGTGAGTTTTCGTTAAACAATTAAGTTTTGGTCGAGGTCAAATGTCAAAGGGAACAAATGTGGTAAAAAATAACCTTTTTGTTATAACATGTTTTGCTACAAGCAAGTCTAGTGAAACATGTTAATATATAACTTTACACAAATTATATGATATTTTAAAGAGCTTAACAATATATCATCATCTCCAAAGTAAAAATTGGAAATGGTAATTTCAAGTTAATGAGCGGAAAATGAGTCATTCTATTGAATGTTTGGCAAGTTTGAATTATATATTTGATGCCTTATATATGCTTAACATTGGCCAAAATTTGTTAGTGTTGTACAACTTGTGGAAAAATGGCTTCAAGGTTAAATTTGAAGATAACTGGTATTTGATCAAAAACACAAAAAGGAAAAATTGTATATAGGTTGAAAATGTCTAAAGGTTATGCTATAAATTTGATGGTTGAGGAACATATTGTTTTTTCAAGTACAACGGACAATGTATATGGCATAAAAATAATCTGCACAAACCTATCTCAAAGTAGTAAGAAATGCTCAAAATTTACCTGAGGCAGTGAATGGTCCTTCATCACTAGTGGTAATGAGCATTAATTATTAGTTTTGCAAACATCTCTTTCCTTCTTCACTGTCAACAGCCAATAATATCCATTACACTGCACAGACACAAAGACGTGTAAACTGAATTTGGATACTCCTAAATTTCTTTTGCTGTTGTGTCTTCATAATATACTGATTACTATTAATTTTTTTGACATTTTAAAATATATTAAAAAAATATTTAAAATGTCTCTTTAATGTTCGACAAAAAAACAACACCAAACAATTTGGAAAGAATCTGAACCCGCGTAAGCTTCAGTTCAAATTTCTCAGTTTCATCCACTCTCTTTCCTTTTCATACCTTGTGAGCAGAAATAGTTACCGGTGCTCTTCTTTCTGCTTTGGACCATAAATGTTCAACATCAAGGTCAAGAATAAGTCAGTGAACAAGTAAAAGGATAAGAAATCACTTTTCACATGTCCTTTTCATATTCTGGAACAATCACAACAAAGAAACCAACAATAACACACCAAGACTAACACCAACAAGGACATGGCTAGTATGCTTTAATTATTAGACATTTAGAATTTTTCACATATTGATTATGTTAACACTTTTAATTAATTATCACTACAAGAAAATATCTTATTAATAACCAATTTTAGTGACTAAAAGTTATTAGTCACTATATTGACCAATTTAGATACTAATTTACAAAATTAAAATTTATTGGTTACTAAAATAGTCACTGATATAAATAAAAAATTATAATTAATCACTAAATTTGTCACTAATTAATTAGAGAGCAATTTAGTAACTAAGTTATTTTGGTAGCCAAAACTTAGGTAGCTAATTTTTAGTGACCAGTTTTCTTTGGTATGGTAGCTAATTTTAAAAACCAATTTAGTGGCCAATTATAATTTTTTATTCATAATAGTAACTATTTTAGTAACTAATAATTTTTTTACTTTGTAAAACTTGTATATAAATTAGTAATTATAGTAACTAACAATTTTTGGTCACTAAAATTGGTTACTAATGAAGCATTTTCTTATAGTGTATGTTTTATTAGAATTTAGCTGGTATTATATCTTAGAGTTTTAATTTGGACTGAGTTGGTAGGAGTTGTTTTGTTTATAACTTGAATTTGGATATATTGTTATTTTTCATTTGGATTCTGTTATTTATACCTAGATTTGAATTAAGTGTATTGTTGCTATGAACTTTTACGATCAACAACAATATGTTGGTAAAATTTTATTTTGTTTATTTACATTTAATTGGAATTGATAGGTAAAAAAATTGGAAATAAATAAAACAAAATTTTAATTTGAAAAGTACATTACTACATAAAGATTCACATACGAAACGATTTGCACCTAATAACACATATATGTTCATTACTTACGCATTATTCCGTATATAAGTTACATAGGTTCATTCTTTACGCATTATTTCGTATATAATTCATTTAGCAGAATGATTTATATGTAATTTCTTTTATAGACTTTATTATCTATAGAAAATTTTATATGTAGTTATATATATATATATAAATATATATATATATATATATATATATATATATATATATATATATATATATATATATATATATATATATATATATATATATAGATAATATTCAATTACATATAAATTTTGATTAATTCATATGAATTTTATTCGTACAAAAAATTGATTTTTTTTGTTCTGGTTGCTTTTGCATCTAAGTGGTTCTCAATATTTTGTACCTCCCCAATTGATAGCCTTCCATGATGATTGAGTAGTTCTAGGTGTTGAATGTTGAATTCCTTACATTTGCCAACATCAAACGAACTCATGAATACATGAACATTCTTCATTATTTTTTCTCAAATGTTTTGTCACCTTTATCACTTTAGAATCCATAAATTAGGGTTTTAACCCCGCTAAGGGCTTTACTCGTAGTTTTCGAATCTCTTGAAAAAACCAACATCTCTGACAAATTACCTGAAATTTCTAGCAAGTCCCAGAATTAGCATAACTTACCAGTAGTTTACAAAACTCTCGTTACTGATCGGGTTCCAAACCCTAATATTGGCTGGGGTTTCAATCCCTTGGTACTGCAAGCAAAACTCTCATTGTGTCAACAACTTCAAAAATTTTAATTGAGATTTCTTGTTTTGTTTGTTTTATATTTTTTAATACATAAATTTTGAAATTTATAAAAAAATATAAAAAACAAGAATTTTAGATTTTTGATATTTATAATTTGCATATAACATTCATGAAATATAAAAGACAAAGCGTAAAAATTAAAATTAGTGATTCACTGGACTTTCATTTGTTCTAAATCTGAAAAATAAACATAATAACAAATTAAATAACATTCTTTTGTTAAAAAGCATGGTTTTGTTGAATAATCCACATAGAAATGTCATATGAAAAGCACCCTCCAAATCATCTTTGGTCTTTTGTTCCTGTACAGAAGAAAAAGAAAAGAAATGAGAAACCACTTTAGCCACTGCTAAGTTAATTTGTTGCCTATTACTCTAACATGGGCATTTTGTGGAATTTGTAAAATTTGAAACTTTACCATGAGATTTGGCACATTTGAATCAACTGTTGGCAAAACCCGCGAGCAATTTCTTGGATTCTTCGTGAGAAATTGATACATGCCCAATGTCTTACCGTGCATTCTCTGAAACTGAAAAATGAAAAGATGGGGAGAAAAATAAAGTGACGTGCATACATGCAAAAGAACCAACAATCTAGATCTCTCAAGTGACATGAATTCATTAGCTTGGTACAATACAAGATTCAAGAGTTGTTTCCTTAAGATTAAGCATAGTTATAAATTGATGCAGCATTATATGGATAGGGATAGGGATGTAACCTTCTCAACAACAGCAAAAGCAGCATGAACAGGAGTCATTCCCTGGAAGGGAAGAAGAGCAGTGGTGAGTTCCCTGAAAAATTTCTGGGAACATAATCTTCTTAACATCACTCTAATAACACCTCTTTAATGTGAAGAACCTTTTTCCCATTCTTCCCCTTCTTCCTCGGAAAACTCTTCGACTAAAGGAAAACCTCTTACATGAAAAATTGAAATTGATTGGGAAAGAGCCTCTTCTCGTAAGTTTGGGAGCTTGGGGCAACCACATAGACCCCAACGAGTTGAGAGAGCAGAGTTGAGAAATGGATTTGATGATGGCAAAACCGCTTCAAGTGTTGGACAGTCTTTTATGTATAGCCTCTTGAGAAATGGAATGTTTCCAGGAAATGATTCCAATTTAGGGCACTCACTGATATGCAGATAGTGGAGATAATTATGAACGCCAAAGTGTGAAATCATTTGTAGATTACCAAGCCTCCTGAGATAAAGGATCCTGAGTGTTGGGAAGAAATCTAGTGGAAAGGTCCATAGAGAGACTGTGTCATCACCTATTGATGCTTCCAAGTGTTCAATTTCCAAGTGTTTAAGAGTGTCAGACCTAACAATTTCCAACGATGATGTTTCTTCCATTTTAAGCTTTTTTATGGTAGTCCAGTCCAAGTGCAGCTTTCCACAATTACATAGGTCTAAACATAGAGCCTTGGGAGCAGAAGCCTCAAGTTGTTGGCAGTATTTAATTTCTAGTGTTTCCAAAGGAACAAGTTGCTTTGGTAGGTATCCTTTCAACTTTGGACAATAACTTATAGAAAGATGTTGTAGACGTGGAAAAGCATTTGTCACAGATTGGCAGTCCCACTTTTCCCATTGCCTCATATCGGAGAAATACAATGTTTGAAGGGATTTAAATGAAGAAAAGTTGTTCCCATGAAAATCAGCATCAATACTCACTATATCAAAACACGATGAAATCTTCAGGTTCTTGAGAAGTGGCAATAGACCAAGTGGAGGTAAACGATGGCAAGGTGCACACCTACACAACTCCAAGGACTCCAAATTCAACAACGAATTTTTCAATAACCAATTTGGAAATTGTTTGCCAGCATAGTCATAGATTGACAACACCTTTAAGTTTTTGGAAGGTTCCAATTTCTCAATTACGTCCTCTACTTTTTCTGAATCAATAGAGTTCCCATTCCTTGTCCATTCCAACTCTAGTTCCACAAGGTGTGTTTTATTCTTCAAATCTGCTTCTAATGCATCCACCGAATTCTCAACATTCTGTAGCTCCCCAATTGATACACCTCCATCAAGGTTGAGCTCACCCAACTGTTGAATACCGAACTCTCTGCCATGTCCAACATTAAAATTCATTACTACTTTAAGATTCTTCAGTTTTTCCAAATGCGGTGGCACCTTTCCCACTTTAGTCCCTTTAAATTCAAGGCGACACAAATTGGTAAGTAAATGCAAATTTGTGGGCAACTCCTCCAAATCTCTACAATAGTTCAACTTCAGTATTTGCAAGTAGGAGAGCAAACATGTCTTTTCAGTTAGTATTTTAATGGAAGTATAGGAGAGGTCTAAGGAACGAAGATACTCAAGATTGGAAATAGAGTCGGGTAACTCTGTAAGAAGAGCAAGATGAGAGAGAGATAAGATTCGTAAGAACTTAAACTTGGACAACAATTCATGTATTGGCATATTGATATACCAACTCCAGAAATTATCCGTGCTATCCGTGCTCCTATGTGTCGGCATAAATGTACGAAACTTTTCTATATCACATAAAGTTCCAAACCCATCAAAATCTAGATTGTATCCAAATTCAACTGAGTAATGACGAGTTACTTTTTGTATGTTTTCTGTTTGACCAGCCTCGCACCTAAAATGTATGCCTTGACCAACATATTTTGCCAAATCGTTTAGAAGGTCATGCATGCCAAATACTTCTTCCTTTTTACTTGATTGTTCGAAGAAGGATCTTGATAGTAGTTCATTAAAGTATTGTTGGCAAACTTCTTCTTGAGGACAGTTTAGGCGATTTTTAGTCATCCACAAGTGCATCAAATGCTCCTTCTTAAACTCATGATCCTTGGGGAAAAGGGCACAGTAAGCAAAGCAAACCTTCAGATGGGAAGGAAGGTGGATATAGCTCAATGCCAAAGCGGGTATAATACCACAATGCTCTTCCGGAAGTTCCCATATCTCACTTTGGAGCACACTTTCCCATTCAGAAACAGATGATTTGTTGTATAAGAGACTTCCCATTGTTTTCAAAGCAAGAGGTAGTCCTTTACACTTTTTAACAATCTTCCTGCCAATCTCCCAGCAGTCTGGATTTGCTTGAATATCAACATCTCTGAATGCATGTTCAGCAAACAACTCGCAGCTATGATAATCCCGTAATTGCTTTAGGGAGTGTTCCTCTGACCGCATGATAGAAGCAACTTCCCTACTACGTGTGGTCACAAGAATCCTACTCCCTTCGGCTCCGAAAACGAGGGCCTTCTGCACTTCTTCCCATTTAGATGGGTTTTCGTTCCAAACATCATCCAAAACAAGAAGATATTTCTTCCCCGTCAATTTCTCTTTCAAACTTTTGTGAACCATCTCTGTATCTCTACTTTTATCGGTTGATCCAGTAACATGCTCAAGAATTGCTCTTGATACCTTGAAAACATCAAATTCATCAGAAACACAAACCCAAGCTTTGACATCAAATTTAGCCTCATCCATCCTTGGGTCATTGAATACATGTTGGGCAACAGCGGTCTTACCCACCCCTCCCATTCCCACAATAGAAAGTATAGATAATTTCTTGTGAGTCTTAGATGTGAGCCAGTTAAAGACAAATTTTATGTCATTATATCTGCCATAGATGACACTTTCGTTTGGCAAATATGTTGATCGTAATTTAGTGCCCCATCCTGATCTGACCCCAACATCATGAGCCTTTTTCAAACCCAAAACATGGCTTTCGATAGCAAGATGTTCTAGGTTCTGAATGAGTTTTTCCATCCTTGATTCAATTAATTCATTTTCAAAGGAACTGACAAAACAAGATATGAGGAAATTCCACACCTTTGTATAAGTACTATGAGATTGAGCTTCCACTTGGCTTTTGGAGAGTGCATGATTTATTTCCTCCACGAGATCCTCTGCATCAAACACGACATCTTTGGCTTCCAGAAGCCATTTTCTTACAAGTGGATTGGTGAACTGTTTCTGTTCTGCATCATCAGCCACAACATCAAGGGCCAGGAGCTTGACCTTCAACTTGGTTATCTGCTTCTTCTTACTTTTATCTCCACGAAATAGGTCCCCAAAACGAGAAGCCAAATTGTCAATTGTCATCTGAACGAATGTGGACACAAGGGCACCGGTAATCATTTCAGCTGCCATGCTAGAAAATGGAGTGGATGAATGGAAATGAGAGATCTGAATGAGTGAGTTCAGAGATAGCAGTGATGATGAGATGATGAGTGGTAAAAAGGTGTTTTCTTATGAATGATCGTTTACTTTCTGGTCATCACAAACATGCTTTGAGCTGTTTTCCATGGAATTGCTACACGTCACCACAAATATCTCTTTTAGTAAAATGTGTATTCTGAAAAGTGATTTGTTATCCTTTTACTTGTTCACTGACTTATTCTTGACCTTGATGTTGAACATTTATGGTCCAAAGCAGAAAGAAGAGCACCGGTAACTATTTCTGCTCACAAGGTATGAAAAGGAAAGAGAGTGGATGAAACTGAGAAATTTGAACTGAAGCTTACGCGGGTTCAGATTCTTTCCAAATTGTTTGGTGTTGTTTTTTTTTGAACATTAAATAGACATTTTAAATATTTTTTTAATATATTTTAAAATGTCAAAAAAATTAATAATAATCGGTATATTACGAAGACACAACAGCACAAGAAATTCAGGAGTATCCAAATTCAGTTTACACGTCTTTGTGTCTGTGCAGTGTAATGGATATTATTGGCTGTTGACAGTGAAGAAGGAAAGAGATGTTTGCAAAACTTATAATTAATGCTCATTACCACTAGTGATGAAGGACCATTCACTGCCTCAGGTAAATTTTGAGCATTTCTTACTACTTTATCTTCCACTTTTTACATCACATGCTTTTATCTTTGATGTAAATATCATATTTTTACATTGGGGTTTAAGGTTGATATGAATTTACGCCATCCGCTTCCACATCAGAGTGTTACCTGCCATAAAATGTCGTAAATATCTCACATAAAAAACTTCTTCTGTCATACTACGTTGAGTTTTTCTCCAAGTTCTAGGTCTAGGACAATGATATTGCCTCTTTGGTCAACCTAAAAAAAACCGTGTGTGGTTAGAATGTCATCTACATCATCATCAAGGAACGTGAATTTTCTGGAAATTGCTTTGTTGTTCATTATTGTTATCTTCTATGAATTTCACATATATATTATTAATGAGAATTATTCTATTTTAGGGTTGGAAAATTCAATAAGCTTTCAAGTGTTGTGGTATCCATTGAAAACTTCATATTTAACCTTCTTTGTTTTACTTTGTCCAATTTAATTTGTGGAACATAAGAAAAATAAAAACAAAAAAATGTTCTCAGATTTTGTTATGATAGCTACAAATTTTCAATGATTTTTTTTTTTCAACTCTAATTGAATGCCTAGCATTTGCCTACTTGATAAGTCATTCTCATATAGAATACACCTTGTTATGATAGCTACAACATTTATTACTTTTTGGGAACGTTAAGACCAAAAGTATCCTAGGAATCTCCCGGATATAAAAGGAGTTAAATAGTGTAGAGGACATATGAAAAATTTTGTATCCAAAAAATAATTCTTCAAATTAAATTAAACGAAACATAAAAAAATTGTAAAAAAAAAAATTATTTTAGGTTACCTGATATACTAAAAATGTTTTAGTAATTTAAAATAGAGATAAATCTTTGAACAAGGTAAATAAATATGTAAACATTATATAATGTCCCCATATTTAATTAATGACGATCACCTATTTTCTTGTCCCGGGGCGGATCATTGAAGAGACTAGAATGGTCCCCCGATATTTGTGAAATTTTTATATTATAAAATTTTTAAATATTTTGAATTTTTTAAAATTATATGTAATGTATGTTAAGGATCGATAAAAATTAAATTAAATATCATTTTATTTTTTTTATAAAATATAACATTTAATGTTAATAAATAATAAAACATAAAATTAAATATAAAAAAAGAATAAAATTATTTATTAAGATATTTTTTAATTTTTTTTTGTTGTCTTTTGAGTTTTTTACACATTATACACGTTTCTTACCCTCATATTATATACATCTCTAACTCTCTGCCGTTTTCTTCTTGTTACTAAATACAAACTAATTTTTTTTTTCATTTTTTCATTTTCTCTTCCATTCTTGAAGAAAAAGGTAATTTGTTTTTTTCCACTTAATACTTAAATATTAGTTTAATAGTTAACATTATATTTTATTTTATGTATCTTTTGGGTATCATTTTTTATGAATATAGAAGAAAAACTAATCTATATGTGTTTTTTCATAATTGGTTTTTACTTATAGCTTGATTATGATATTTTTTAGTAATTAAGTGTTAATTTTTTATTGGACTATGATAAATTATTTTTTATTCTTAAACTTAAAAGAAAAAGGTATATTGATGAAAATAATATTCTAAAATTTCAACTCCAACATTTTATGATTAATGCTCCTAACCATCTAGATTTAAAAACTTATCGATCTTGCTTGAATTATGTTAATCTTTGACAAAAACAAAAAAATTAAGGATATTTTACTTGATTAATTATAATTCATCTTATTTTAACTCTTTCTATTTCTATATCTAAATAGAAAATCATCTTCTATCATGAAAAATTATCAAAACAAAATTATAGATTAAATTAAAAAATAAATTTATTGTCGGCATATAATTATTTATATTGAAAACAAAATAAGTTATGATTTGATAAGTTCGAGAATTTGAACGAATGAATGGCAATTCTAGGTATTTTATATTTGAATAAACTTACTGATTATAGATTTGTACAATCAGTAAGGAGATTTTTTCCGTTAAAATTGAGATAGATTTGTAGAATACCCATTTGTGCAGATTTTTGTTATCCTTATTCAAGTCCTAGCTCGACTTATTTTATATTTGAATAAACTTAGTGATTAGACCAAAGATGGTTTATTTCCTTACTCATTCCATGAAATTTATCCTCACAGGACTAATCTATAGAATAAGACGTTTACATCACTTTTCAAAATGGCAAGTGGAAGGAGATCTCATTTTAGCAGCCCCTATTCCAATATTTGTGGCAGTCAGGTTTCTATTTGGAGTCGATTGCACTATTTACTCAATGTATATATGAAAACATTGAAACGTTTTTGTTACACAACAATGTAAATCCTATTAGGTACGGATACAGAGAAATTAAGAAAATGAGCAAAGATTTCAAGTTAAATTGGGTGAAGGAGGTTTTGGATCTGTATACAAAGGAAAATTTCAAAGTGGGCCAGAAATAGTCATAAAGATGTTGAAAAAATCGAAAGCTGATGTAGAAGAGTTTTGGATCTGTATACAAAGGAAAACTTCAAAGTGGGCCAGAATAGCCATAAAGATGTTGAAAAAAATCAAAAGTTGATGGAGAAGAGTTTATTAACGAAGTGGCTAGTATCTAGTGTTAGTATTGGAAGAATACATCATGTAAAGGTGGTACATCAGCCTTTGTTTCAAATATTAGCTTTCTTCTATGTCTCAATAAAATGTGACAACTGGTTTTTCGATGTTTAGGAGAATTGTGGACCTTTATCCTGTTGGCATAAACTGAAATCATTCACTTTATATAATTCTAATATCTTGAAAATAAAGACTTCGTATCCTTCTTCACATCGCAGGTGAATATCTAGTAGTTATGAAATTAAATCCATAATAGATTTAGCTCAACTAAAGTTCCAGACTCAAGCGAGAAGACTCTAAAGAGTGGAAACTATTCAAAACTAGTTTTAAGAATTATTAGAATCAATGGTGACATATTCTTGTTAATGACAGTTTGTTAATGCAACAAAATTGATTTCACAATAATTGACATTTGAATGAAACCGCCACATTATACTTTGTGGTGACAAGATATATGGTGGTACCGGGACCCGTCACAGGTATAAAATATGACGGTAATAAACATCATCTTATATCACAAATAATTGTCGTAATTAATAAGATTTTTTGTAGTGTATATCTTATCTAGTTGCATTTAAAACTAAATATTTATTCAAATTCGGTTACTTAATTACAAATTAAAATAACCATCAGTAAGCAAATGCAGTATTGACAATCAAATTTAGTCTCTTAATTACATATTAATATAATCATTTGTACATAAGACTCTTTTATTGGTGGAGTATGTGATGCAGCCCGAGAAGTTTGGAGTGCAATCTCTATCTAATAAGATGCAACAACCTAATGAGATGAAGCATCTTGCTAGTGTGGTGCACTATGTGGTTCAACCTGCTACGGAACCTGTTAGGGTACAACTTGATGTGGTTCAGCCTGTTGAGAAGCAACCAAATGTGGTATCGTCTACTGCTCAGTCTCAGCCTGTGGTTTAACTTGTGACACTATGTTTACCTTCTCACTTGATGGTTAATCTTGATAGTTTTAGTGTTAAAGATATGTCTTCTCTTATGCATAATCTTGATACTACTATTTGTCATGTATCAATGAACTCTGATTCCTCGACTTATATGTCTTTTCAGAAGGACGTTACTCCCTCTAAAAATAATTCTCGTGACTTATCTCAAATTGATTCGCACCATAAGAATTCTTAGGTAATCCCTAATTCTTTTGTGTATGAGAAAGCTTGTCTTGTGGAATAATTGAAATTGTTTCATTGGGCTAATGTGGTGGAAGAAGGGAGAGATTTTACTACCGAAAAAGATGATGCGCCAGTTAAAACTACTAGAAAACTAAGCAGGGAAGACCTCAAAAAAAAGTGTAAAATTAAATCCTCGAAAGCATGTAACGTTAAAACGAAATCATGAATTTTAGAGGCCCTTTTTGAAATTTGAAGGGAATGGGTAATGATAAAACTCTTAATATACTACGAAATGTGATTATTGAGCACCAACCCAATTTCCTTTTCTTAGCTGAATCAATGACTTCTTTTAGTTCTTATAATGCTATTTTTTTATAGTTTGAGCTTTAAGTTGTTGGTTATCTCTAATTCTTTTACCAAGGTTGCTAGATTGTGATTCTTGGGTAGAAGTGACTTCATGTTTGATATTATTGATATTACTAGTCAATTTATTTCATTTGTTATTATGGTCAATGATGTTAAATTACATGTTGTTGGAGTTTTTGGTGCAACTACTTACACTGTTCGTCGCTTTTTATGGTCTACTCTTGTTAATTTTCATGATTCTTGGTGATTTTGATGTTGTTCTTTGTGTTGAGGATGTAAAGGGAGGTGTGCCCCTAGTTCAGTCTCTTGTGCTGAGTTTTCAAATTGGATCAATTATAATGAGCTCGTTGCAACTCCATCTTCTGGATCTTATTACACTTGGTCAAACTTATGGAGAGGTATGCATCATATGGATAGAAGACTTGAGAATTGGTCATGAGACTTGACATTAAAGGGTGGTTTGATAGTTGGTGACACGATAGAACCCAACAAACAACAAATTCTAAGGAGATTTTGCCAAATCATTTAAAAGGTCATGCATGATAAAATACTTTTCCCCTTCATTGGTGGATTTTTGAAAGAAGGACCAAGATAACAAATCATTGAAATATTGTTCACCAACTTCTTTAGTGTGTGAGAGGACTTGGGTTCAAGTCCTATGTATGCCAATTGTGTTTACTTATTATGTGATTCTTTGGAGATCAGTCAGGCAAATGATATTGCTAGAAATATGAGTATGTTGTTCTTGAAAAGGGCTGATAGTGAAGCTGAGTAGTTGACAAACTTCTTAGCTAACATTCCACTAGGAATGAAAATACATTGTGATTGCCAATCGGCAGTAGCTACTGAAGAGTGAAACATTGAGTATGTGAGTATGTGAAGTCAGAATGAAATCTAGCAGATCCTTTGACAAAATCCTAGGATGAAATATGATTATAGAAACATCGAGGGGAATGAGACTTAAGCCACTTGAAACAAACAAGTGATGGTAACCCAACCTTTATGATTGGAGATCCCATGAATAAGGTTCATATGGGTAAGAACAAGTCACTTGTTAGTTCTGATAGCAATAAATTAATTGATTGATTTTAATCAATTATGTCCATTCCTATGGTGTATGAATTTTAGTGGAAACAAAGTTTTAATGATTTTCATATCCCTTACGGGTGGTGTATGATTTGCAGCATACACTTGATGAAATCACCTATATGAGTGTCGAGTGGGGCCGCTTGTATGAGATATTGGCATGATCTCTAGAGCACTCATGAATATCGGGCACGCGCATGGCCTAGTAGCGCAACACAGCGATAACAGCAAGAATTGTGGGGGTGTATTGTGATTGATAAAACCGCTAACACACATCAAGTGTCCTTGGTTCATATAGCTTGCTATACCAACTACACTGTGTGTTAAGTTTCTTAATTTAAGACTGGTTCATATAGCTTGCTATACCAGCTCTAATGCATTACATCTTAGTTGAGACCCAAGATCTTCTTTCTTTCTATCTCTTATCTTTTGCAATATGTGGGAGATTGTTATATATTTATAATAATATTGCAAAAATAATAGCCTTACAGTTGTTGCAACGTGAGCAAGTCTCCTTCCTTTTTAGGATGGTGCATGTTGTTGCAGCGAGATCTCCTCCATATGTTGATCCCACATTCACATTTTATGGGATATTATTTTCCACACTAGACTTCAGTTACAGAGCTTGGATTTTTTCATCACCTATAAATAGGAGCTTAAATCCTCTTCCAAGACAAAACCTTTCTCATCTCTCCTTTTCTTATTTCTTCCTTCTCTCTTCTCTTATATCCTGGGTTACTTATCTTGCTAGTTTCTGGTATCCTCGAGATATATCCGAGATGTTCCTGTTGTACCCTGGGGGTTTTACACATATACTGCGGATAAATCCTTAAAGGCAGTGTTTTCTACACGCCTCAGGAATTCCTTTTATTTATGGTTTTATCTATTTTATGCATATTTTGCCTACACATGCATGATAAAATACTTTTCCCCTTCATTGGTGGATTTTTGAAAGAAGGACCAAGATAACAAATCATTGAAATACTGTTCACCATCTTGTTTAGGATGCTTTTTCTGTAGAGGGCTTTCTAGAAAATTTTCAGCCATCCATAGTTGAATTAAACACTCCTTGTCAAACTTACAACCTTTGGGAAATAAAGCACAAAAGGCAAAACATTTCTTCAGATGAGAAGGAAGATGATGATAGCTTAGTCTTAAAGCAGGTAGTATATCACTTTCATTTTCTGAAAAATCCCATATCTCACTTTTCATAATGTTTTCCCATTCCCTAATAAGTCATTTATTGTGTAATAGACTTCCCATTGTTTTCAAGGCTAAAGGAAGCCCATTACATTTTTCAACTATCTTCTCACCGATTACTATGAATTCGAGATCTGGTTGAGGATTAGGACCTTGGAATGCATGTTTTGCAAACAATTCCCAACAATAATCTTCTTTCAATACTTGCAGGAGGTGCTTTTCTGATCGCATGGTAATAGCAACCTTGTCACTCTGTGTAGTGACGAGAATCCTACTGCTTTGCACTGCGAAAGCTAGGGGCTTCTGCACCTCTTCCCATTTAGATTGTTTTTCATTCCAAACGTCATCCAAAACGAGAAGAAATTTCTTCCCCATAATTTTTTCTTTTAATTTTCTCTGAATCACTTCCTGTTGCATACTACGTTCAGTTGAACCAGTAATTGTGTCAAGAATTGCTCTAGATACATTGAGAACATCAAATTCCTGTGGAAAACTGATCCAAGCTTTAATATCAAATTTAGCTTCAAGCCTTGGGTCATTGAATACATGTTGGGCAAGTGAGGTCTTAACCAACCCACCATAGAAAGTATAGATAACTTGTTATCAGTGTCAGATGTGAGCCAGTTGAAGACAAATTCTTTGTCATCATCTCGACCATAGATAACACTTTCATTTGGCAAAGATGTATAAGCTAATTTACTGCCCGATCCTGATCCAACCCCACCACTACCCTTTTTCAAACCTAGAAAACCGCTTTGGGTTGCGAGATGTTCTAGGTCCTCAATGACTTGTTCCATCATGGATTTAATTTCATTTTCAAAGAAACTGAAAAAAGAAGATCTGAGGGAAATCCACACCTTGTTAGTGGCACTCTGAGACTCAGTTTCCACTTGGGTTTTGGAGAGTTCATAATCTATTTCCTCCAAGAGATCCTCTGCATCAAGCACAACATATCTTTGGCTTTGAGAAGCCAATTTCTCACACGTGAATCTGTGAACTGCTTTTGTTCTGCATCGAAAGCCACAACATCAATAGCTAGGAGCTTCATCTTCAAGTCACTTAGTTGCTTCTTATTGTGTTTTCGTGCACGAAATACGTCTCCAAAAAGAGAAGCCAAGCTGTCAATAGTCCTCTCTACGAAAGTAGAGACAAGAGCACTGGTAACCATTTCTGTTGCCATTCTAAGACTAGGGAAGGAATTGGATGAATGAAACTTTGAAATTTGAATCTTTGACTCGTTTGCAATGCAAATAAGCTATTTTTTGAATGATGATATGATCAATGTTTATTGGTTGTTGACTAGTGATTGATGAAGGAAAGACATGTTCACCAAACTTAATTTAAAGCTTATTACTACGCATTTCATTGCATTGATGATTCATTGACGCAATTAGCTGCACTTCAAATGACTCATTCCATTCATCACTCCCTCTTACTTTTCCACCATTGCAGACTAATATTTGTCCAACTGTCCAAGTCACTCTAAACAACTAAATAAAAACACAACTCCTAGTTAAATGGAGATTTAAAAATAAAAAAACTGAAATAACATTCATCCAATATATCACAGTTTTTTGTTTTAAGAATTAGGTGAATCTTTTCTTCAAATAGATTATCTAATAAATTTAAAATTTTAGTTTGAGTATATAAAACTATCTCTCTCAATTATACTAACGCGATAGTTAAATTAAAACATTTATCACATAATATGAAATGCTGATGAATGATAGATTAAGCTATCTTTATTATTTTTATATAATTATCATGATTTGTTTTAGCAAGGTATTATATATATATATATATATATATATATATATATATATATATATATATATATATATATATATATATATATATTTCTGTTTTACCTCCAATATAATATGAACAAATCAGAAAAGAATTATTATTTATCTTTGATTATATTATATTGACTTTACTATAATGCATACACCCATGGGAGTACTCTCACTCTTGATATAGTTATCCTTTTTCATATCTGATTGATATATGAACATCAAAAAGTCTTCTTCTGTAGATAGACTTCCATTCATTGTATGGATAAACTTATCCTGAGCTCATACAAGTCTTCACTTTTCACCTTCAATATAGAGATGTTCCGTTTTCTGATAAAACCAAAATATAGACTTTAATTACTATATAATATATATTTAGGCTAAGTCTGACGGAAATTTGGTCACGTCGTCTTCGACCGAAATTTAGTCATGTGCGGCCAAATTTTACAGAATCAGATTTAATCGAAATTTGGACATATTTAGTTGAGTCAGTCCCGACCCAAATTCAGTTGTATATGGTTAAATTTTACCGAGTTGGACATGACCGAAATTTGAACATATTCAACCGAGTCTGTCTTGACCGAAATTCGTTCGAATGTGACTGAGTCGACCCTAGCCAAAATTCAGCCGAATTTGACCAAGTTGGTCCTGACCAAAATTCGATCGAGTTGGCCACGACTGAAAGTCAACTAAGTTGGTCCCATGCTGAAATTTGGCCAAGTTGGTCCCGATCAAAATTCTGCCGATCGTGTTGGTCCTAATGATATAAGTTTTAAAAAATTTAATTTAAATTTATTTTATAAAAAATAATTATGAATTTTGAACTTAATCTAAATATTTATATCTAAATTTAAAATTTTAATTACCAATAGTACAATCTATGTTGATAAGTTAAATTTAAATTCACACCCTGATATAATATGAGAGTTTATCCTAATAAATTTTGTGGGCCAATATTAAACAAAAAGTAAAGACTTGATGATATAGGTTATATAGCTGCACTTTGCTTTGAAACAAAAACAAAATCGGTAACATGAGTATTCAAAAACACAACTTCGCTACCATATCTTCACAGTCACAATGTGAGCAATCTTTTTCCAGTCTTTGCCTCCTTCTTTCTGGCAACGCTCTTTCAGTAATGGACATTCACCTATTTCAAGATATGAAACTGATTTGGGAAGACCCTCTTCTGGTAAGCATTGGAGGTTGGAGCAGAGACAGAGACTCAGTGTCTTGAGAGATGAGAGTTGATGAAGACCCTTGTAGTCCAGTTCTTTCAGATTTCGACAATGAGATATGGCCAGAGAAGTAAGAGAGAGTGGCAACAAACCTTCATTGGGAAAACATTCTGCATCCATCTTTCCAATCCACAAGCTTCTCAAACAAGGATTGCCTCCCAAAGCTCCTTTGAGTGAGTCCATAAGTCTAGAGCAATTGATGAGAGTCATATAACTTATATTTGATGGCAAACCTCTGTTTGGGAAGGACTCAAGTCTAGGACAATCATATATGCTCAACCTCTTGAGAGATGGAAGCAGCATGTGCATGTTTGCAGGCAATTATTCCAATTTAGGACATTTTTTGATTGTCAGATCCTCGAGAAGATTATTAGTGTGATGATGTGAAATCATCTCTTCTACATTAGGACACCCATTGATAGTAAGCGTTGTCCATGATGGGAAGAAATTCAGTGAAAAGTTCCTAAGAGGATCAGGATCATCTCTGACCGACTTCAATGGTGATGAAATGTGTAAGTGTTCCGAAGAAGTGTCGAATATAATGTCCCTTTTAATTGTAGTCCAGTCCAATTGCAACTTTCTGAAGTCATGTATATGTAATTCTGGAGCACTGACATTCAAATCTTCTAGTTGTTCACAGTCAAAAACTTCTAGTTTTTTTAAAGCAACAAACTCTGGCAACTGTCCTTTCAGCTTGGGACAAGAACTTATAGAAAGATGTTGTAGACGTGGAAAAGCACCTGTCACAGCTTGGCATTCCCACTTTCCCATTGAGTCATATAGGAAAATTCCAATGTTTGAAGGGATTTAAATGAAGAAGAGTTGTTCCCATGAAAATCAGCATCAATATTCACTATCTCATCAAACCCTGAAATCTCCAACCTCTTCAGAAATGGCAAAACACCAAGCGGAGGTAAACGTTGGCAAGATTTACATTTGCGTAGTACTAAGGACACCAGATTCGGTACTGAATTATTGAGTAACCAATTTGGAAATTGTTTACCAACAAAGTTCACTATTGACAATGTCTTCAAGTGTTTTGAAGGTTGTAGATTCTCAATTACATCCCTAACTTTTATTGAATCAAAAGAGGAGCAACCCACGAAATTCCATATTAACCTTAGGCCCACAAGGTGTGGTTTGTTCTTCAAATCTGCTTCTAATGCATAAGAGGGATTCTCAATATTTTGAAGCTCATCAATGGTTAGGCTTCCATGAAGATTGAGTTCTCCTAATAGCTGAATATTGAATTCCTTACTTTTCTCCACGCAAAAGCTACTCATCCACACTTGGAGATTTTTTAGGTTTCCCAAATGTGTTGGAAAATTTCTTACTCCAGAAGCTATAAATTCAAGGCAACACAAATTGTGGAGTTGATACAAATATGAGGGAAGCTCCTTCAATCTTCGACAGCCGTTCAACTTTAGTATTTGCAATTTGTAGAGTAAACTTATTGACTCAGGCAATTTTTCTATGCTAGTATAGGAGAGATCTAATGAACGGAGATGCTTAAGATTTTCTACAGATTTTGGCACCTCTCTAAGGTTATGGCAATGAGACAAAGATAAGACACGCATGAACTTAAATTTGGAAATTAAGTTATCATCAGCTAACATTTTGCAAGACCAATACCAACTTGTTGGAATAAATGTATGCAACTTTTGAGTATCAATCAAACTCCCAAACCCATCAAAAAGGGATCTAGTGGTTGAAAATGAAAGATGACGGGTTGTCTTGTGTATACCTTTTAGTTCATCAACTCCTAACCTGATGTAGATGCCGTCAGAGACATATTTTGCCAAATCATTTAGAAGGTCGTGCATGATAAAACACTCCCTCTTCCTTGCCTAATTGTTGAAAAAAGGACAATGATAATAGATCACTGAAATATTGTTTACCAACTTCTTCAGGACTCTTTTTCTGTACAGGACTTTCTAGAAGGTTTTCAGCCATCCACAATTCAATTAAACATTTCTTGTTAAATATGTAACCTTTGGGAAATAAGGCACAAAATTCAAAGCATTTCTTCAGATGAGAAGAAAGATATAGATAGCTCAGTCTTAAAGCTGGTAGTATATCACTTTCATTTTCTGAAAAATCCCATATCTCACTTTTCATAATGCTTTCCCATTCGCACAAGGAAGATTTATTGTGTAATAAACTTCCCATTGTTTTCAAGGCTAAAGGGAGCCCATTACATTTTCCAACTATCTTCTTACCAATCTCCATGAACTCTGGATCTGGTTGAGGATTAGTACCACTTTGGAATGCATGTTTTGCGAATAAGTCCCAACAATAATCTTCTCTTAATACCTGCAGGAGGTACTTCTCTGATCGCATAGTAACAACAACCTTCTCACTCCGTGTAGTGACAAGAATCCTGATTCCTTGGCCTCCAAAAAGTAGAGGCTTCTGCACATCTTCCCATTTAGATTGTCTTTCATTCCATACGTCATCCAAAACGAAAAGAAATTTTTTCCCTGTCAATTTTTCTTTCAGCCTTCTCTGAACCAGTTCATGTTGTATACTATGATGAGTTGAACCAGCAATTATGTCTACAATTGCTTTTGATACATTCAGAACGTCAAATTCTTGTGGAACACTGATCCACGCTTTAATATCAAATTTACCATCAATCATTGGGTCATTGAATACATGTTGAGCAAGTGAGGTCTTACCCAACCCACCCATGCCCACAATACAAAGTATAGATAACTTGTTATCAGTGTGAGATGTGAGCCAGTTAAACACAAATTCTTTGTCATCATCTCTGCCATACATAACACTTTCATTTGGCAAAGATGTGTTTGACAATTTATAACCTGATCCTGATCCAACCCTAGCGTGACAGGCCTTTTTCAAACCTATAACTTCGCTTTGGGTTGCAAGATCTTCTAGGTCCTCAATGACTTGTTCCAACCTGGATTCAATCTCATTTACAAAGAAACTGACAAAAGAAGATTTGAAGGAATTCCACATCTTCTTAGAAGTGAGACTCAACTTTCACTTGGCTTTTGGAGAGTTCATAATCTATCTCATCCAAGAGATCCTCTGCATCAAACACAACATCTTTGGCCCTGAGAAGCCAATCTCTCACACGTGGATCTATGAACTGCTTTTGTTCTGCATCAAAAGCCACAACATCAATGGCTAGGAGCTTCATCTTCAAGCAGCTGAGTTGCTTCTTATTGTTTTTTCTTGCACGGAATATGTCCACAAAACGTGAAGCCAAAGTGTCGATAGTCCTCTCAACGAAAGTAGACACAAGAGCACCTGTAACCATTTCTGCTGCCATGGTAAGAATAGGGAAGAGAGTGGAGGATTGAAACTGAGTAATTTGAAGTGAAGCTTTTATGCCTTGCGAGTGATACGTGAATAACAGTAATAAGATTGTTTTGAACTATATCTTTGAAGATTTGTGAACTTAATATTTTTTTTTTTTTTGATGAATAGTGAACCAATAATAATGGTCAATTCCGGTGGCTAACTAATCACTAAATAAATCCAAATAATATTACATTGGGTGTATATTTGAAAACACCATATTGTATAGGACAAAAATTAAATGATTTTGCCGTAAAATATAATACAAGTGCAAATCATTCCATGAATAATTAGATTTTAACAAAGTTAATGTAGCTATCTATTAGTAGATTAAAGTATGAGGCAGGTAGCAGGGTATTATAATAATGAGGAATTTTATCAATGATCGCTTATTTTAAGGTTGCTGAGTATAATTTTTCTTTGACGGCCTAAACCAATTATAATAATGGTTATTTTTGATCACAAAATAACAAATAAATAAAAGATGATGATATTTTAAGCCTCTTTTTTCTTGTTTTGTGAGAAAAATTTTCAATTTAATCTAATCTGAGTTTAATTTATGATTAAGGTATTGTGATGTGTCCTTGGATTATTCTTTTCTAAATAGAATGATGATCGTAATAGTTGATTTTTATATATTTTCTATTGATGTTCTTTAATTTATAGATATCATATACATGTGGTATTCTGATTGATAGAATTATTCTATTAAATTGAGACGTTATATTAGTTATATTTATTATTTTCTAAAATGAATAATAAAGAATGATTTTTGTAACCGGCGTACATATTTAATACCCTCGGTAATCTCGTTTTTCTTAATTAACTTTTTAGTTTTCATTATGTACAAGAAACTATATGAGTAGTTGCAATAAAAAAAGTTAAGTATTTTCACTCGATCATTATAATAATTATTTATAAAAGTTAAGATATTTTTATAATTATTTTCTTCCTTTTATAATTTTGAAAATTATTTCTGATTACAATAATAATAATTGTATCAAAAAATTTGAATTGCATTTATTATTCTTTTTATTATCAAACCCCGAATGTGATAGACACCACCGCTAAACTTTCCACTAGTAGTTGTATTGTAATGTTAAAAGGAAAAGGAACACTAATGGTTATCAGTTACGCAAACACAAAAAGATGATTTATTGTGTAATACACTTCCCATTGCTTTTGAGGTTGAGGATTAGTATTTTGGAAGCAATTTATTCTATTCTAATACAAGTAGGGGTGCTTTTCTTATGGCATGATACAATCTAAAAAAAAAAACTATGAACCATGATGGTTTCTCTCTGTCTTTGTACCTTATAACTTACCTTTCATTTTTACTCAAAAACAACGAAGGAATGTCAATGTTTTGTACGATACGTATTCCATCTTTGCCTTCGGATAACATAAACATCCTGTAATGTTAACCATACCACTATGTTATTTAATATTAATACCAAAATAGTATTCGTATAACTAAGATATTAAAATAACACAATATATAACCTAGTTAACAGAAAAATTAATTGATAAAAACTCAATCGAAAACTATAAAACTTTATCTACTCAATAAAAAATAATAATAAAAATTGAATTGAAAATATTCAACATTATTATAAACTTAATTAAGTTTAATTATTGGTCGGACATTTTTTTTTTTCTCATATGGGTTACAGGGTTATAGGCTAGAGATTGTGATTCTATATTGTTATATATGATATTGATTTTATACATAAGACATTTTATACTATTTTTATCTCAAGATTTTAAGATAATGGTATTTAACTTTGTCTATTTTATCAAATATAAGATTTTTGACTTAGACTTGACTCGTAAGGAAAAATTTCTGCATCCAGTTTTTCAATCCACAAGCTTTCCAATGAAGTATTATCTCTCAAAGCTCCTTTCAGGAAAACTTCAACGTTTCCAGAGATATAAATGAAGAAGAGTTGTTCCCATGAAAATCAGCATCAATATTCACTATCTCGTTAAACCTTGACATCTCCAGCCTCTTCAGAAATTGCAAAAGACCGAGCGGAGGTAAACGTTGGCAAGATTCACAATCGCCCAATAATACTAAGGACACCAGATTCGGTAATAAATTATTAAGTAACCAATTTGGAAATTGTTTACCGACATAGTTCCTTATTGACAACTTCTTCAAGTGTTTTGGAGGTTTTAGATTCTCAATTACATCCTCAGCTTTTGTTGATTCAATAGAGGAGTTGACCATGATATTCCAGTGTAACTCTAGCTCCGCAAGGTGTGGTTTGTTCTTCAAATCTGCTTCTAATGCATCAGAGGGATTCTCAATATTCTGTAGTTCATCAATTCCTAGACTTCCATGAAGATTGGGTTCTCCCAATTGTTGAATACCCAACTCCTTACTTTTCTTAACACAAAACGAACTCATCAGTACTTGCAGGTTCTTCAGCTTTCCCAAATGTGGTGGCACATTTTTCACTCTAGTATTTAAAAATTCCAGATAACACAAATTCTTGAGTTGATGCAAATATGTCGGAAGCTCCTCTAATCTACGACAATCGTTCACCTTCAGTATTTGCAACTTGTAGAGTAAACATATTGAATCGGGTAGTTTTTCTATATCAGTATAGGAGAGATCTAATGAACGGAGGTGCTTAAGATTTCTTACAGATTCAGGCACCTCTGTAAGGTTTCTACACAAAAACAAAGATAAGACACGTATGGACTTAAATTTGGAGAACAAGTCATGTATTGAAATCTTGCAATCCCAATAGCAATAATGATTATTTATTCCCAAACCTGTTTGCTTAAATGTGTGCAACTTTTGAGCATCAATCAAACTCCCAAACCCCTCAAAAGATGATTGAGTGGTTGAAAATCTCTAACACGTGCATCTGTGAACTGCTTTTGTTCTGCATCAAAAGTCACAACATCAATGGCTAGGAGCTTCATCTTCAAGTTTCTAAGTTGCTTCTTATGCTTTCTTTGACGAAATATGTCGAAAAGACGGGAAGCCAAAGCATCAATAGTTCTCTCGAGGAAAGTAGAAACAAGAGCACCGGTAAGCATTTCTGCTGCCATGGTAAGAACAGGAGTGGGAGTGGATGAATGAAACTGAGTAATTTGAAGTCACACTTATGCCTTTGAAGGTTGCTTAACATAATATTGGTCAATTTCGGTGGCTGACTAATCAATAAATAAAATCCAAATATTATGATTTCCATGAAGCAATAATAATGGTCAATTTCGGTGGCGAACTAATCAATAAATAAATCCAATTGCGTGTATATTTTAAAACATCATACTGTATAGGAGAAAAAGAAATTGATTTTGCAGTAAAATATAATATGACTGCAACTCATTCTATGAATAATTAGGCTGGTAGCAGTGTGTTATAAAATGAGGACTTTTATGAATGATTTCTTAAAGATGATTCTGAAGTGCAGGTAGTGGCAACGACTCGATACAGGATTAATATTGACGAAATGAGTGGTAATGAGGTATTTTATGAATCATTGCTTTATTTTGAGGTTGCTGAGCATAATTTTTTTTTTCATGCCTAAACAAATAATAATTATTAATTTCATTGACAAACTAACAAACAAACAAATAAATCCATATATGAATATTTGAAAAAATATATATAGCGTAGGATAATTATTACTGTTTCAAACATCTTAGGATTCTTCTCGTATGGCCAATTGAGTAGGAGGCAATGAAACATTCACTTAAAACAAATGCCCACATTGTATTCTCTTGTTGTGGTTACTGACAATTTTATAGTTTACAAGACCAACCTCTTTTCCCTATTCTGCCCTTTACCATATTATGTTCTATCTTTAATATTAAAATCTTAATACATTTTCCTTACTTTTTCCTTCACATCAATGCACCTCGTCCTCTTTTCCTGTTGTTGGTTGTAATCCTTTAACTCCTGCAACATATGTTGCACCATTCATTATTAGAATTCTTATATTACATGATAATTTTTTTACAAATTTATTAAAAAAGTTTATAAAAGAAAGGTTTTTTTATTATTTTTTCTAAGAATCTTAATTGTCAAATAATTTTTTCGTAGATAATTATTTCTTACAAAATTATAAAATTTACAAGTATTTTCTACAAAATTTGTTGCAAAAAATATTTTATACAAAATAGTTTGCAAAAAAATTGGTAACAATTTCTTGCAATTTTTTTTATAACAAAATTTGTAAATATTTCCTACGAAAAAATTTTCAAAACAAAATTAGCAGAAAATATGAATTTTTTTAGTAATGATTATCTTCTACACATGTCCCAAGGACATATTCAAGTTTAGTCGTTGATGATATTAATATTCAAGTTGATGATATTGATGTTCAAGAAGAGGAGGTTCGTGATCGTCCTCTGGTACATCCTATGATACATCCATTGAAGAAGGGTAAGAATATAATAAATTTTGGTGTATATAATTTATTTTTGGTAGATCAATTTATTATATTCTAGTGTTGTTTGAATTTCTTTTGATGTGTAGGTTTTATCCATCAAAACCTCCACCAAAAGTCATCACAACCACCATCTTGCAAAAAATTTATGAGTCATGGTTAACAAGGGGAGCAATCCCTAAGAGAGAGAGTTCGTTTCTCCTGCATTTTAAGGTATGGAGTTAGTTTAGGACAATTTGTGCATTGATTACTATGTGTTTCTGATTTAGTAACACATTTTCCTAGTTAGTTTTACAAGTAGCTTTAAGTAGAAATTTCAAAAATATTTTAAGAAAGATTAAAGACAAAATGTTATATTAAACACTCCTAAAACAATGTAGGTAAGATTAAACAGTGAAAGTCAAGATATGAATTGATATGAAATGATATAGTATGAATCATGACTATTACATGCAAAGTGGTATAATCATACTAATTGAATTCTAAAATAAAGAATTAAATGTTAGAATTAAAGAGAAGGTTGAACAAAATCAAAAGGATGAATAGATTTGAAGTTAAAGTTTTGATTTCTAAAATTTGTTAGTTATTCAAAACTTGTTTTTAATAACCTTAAGTTTATATTAGACTACGATAACAAATATCAGAGTATTAAACTTTTGTAAAGTATGTAAAAATTAAATCTTTCTCAGTAACAAAGAAATAATAGAATAAAAAATAGAGAAAGTTACACACACAAATTTTATACTGATTTAAATCGAAACAAATCTTATACGTTCAATTATAATCACTTTAAACAAAGTGATCACAAATTACTATTGAACTGATTATTACAATCATTGATACACATTCAACAAAACAGTTAAAATAATGATATAAGATAATGATAGCTTGTGGTTAAGAAATTCATGTTTAGTTTGTCTTGTTTCTCACTTGATTTTTAACTGAGCAAATTTTAACGTTTGAAAATGCTTACTGTATTTTTTTCTATTGTGTATTGTTTGAAATGGATTTTTCTGAAAATATGTTAAATTCTTTTTTGAGTAGTTGTTCTTGGAAGGGAGGGATAATGACAAATGATAAAACCAGCAAGAATGTAATAGTTGTTACTAGGGATGGCAACGGGGCGGGGCGGGTACGGGTATCATGATCTCATCCCCATCCCCATAATAAAAATTCATCCCCATCCCCATCCCCAAACTCAACGGGTATACAACTTTTGACCCATCCTCATCCCCACCGGGTAACGGGTATTTTCTTATACCCATACCCATACCCATTTTTTTATTGTTCCATATATCAATTAAATATTTTTTATAAAAAAAATTT
>Ga0214542_1002379_pt1 | contig 38914 bp, 17 predicted proteins | sample CNSS1metaG_FD_160096 | JGI IMG/M metagenome (GOLD analysis project Ga0214542, IMG submission 160096) | Root nodule microbial communities from cowpea collected in UCLA plant growth center, Los Angeles, California, USA - CNSS1 | ecosystem: Host-associated > Plants > Roots > Nodule | place: USA... | reverse complement strand
TAATTTCGCATTTATTGCAACAGACATTTTGATACACCGATCGGTCCTTTCTAACTTAAGCATCGGAGTACTTTAGACAGGTACCCCGATCGTCATTTCAGCCGATCGAGCTTAGGAGTGGATTTCGCTGAAGTTACAGGAGTGGAAGAAGGCAGCGCAGGTCGAAGAGGTTCTTAGCAGGCACTCGGTCCCTACCCCGAAACAATGGTAATCTTATTTTGATATTTAATAAAGTTTTATACACACTTCATATCTAATATTTTATCTTTTAATTTTGTTCTTTTTTTTATAAATACAAAATCAATTTTTTCATGATTAAAATATTTTAAAAGTATAGATTATCTGCGAGTAATGTAAAAAAAAAAACATTTTTCATCATTTTAGGTCTTAACATTATTTTGGTTGGCAATGTTGACTCCATGGGTTATTTATGATATATGCTCATTATCATTCACAATCGTCTCCAGCAGAATTCTTTCTCCGCGCACAAACTCAACCCTTGGATCACTTTTTTTGTTCATAGTATTAATCAATGGTTGAGAATAACATTTTGCTATATCCAGCAACAATCGACTTACCATGATAACTATCTTAATCGCAATTGCTGAATTTAGAGTTATTAGTTTTTTTTAAAATTCACTGGATCAGTTTAATATTTCTATCTTTTAAATGATTGCTGATGTATTTGATTGAAAAAACTTAAGAGGAATATTAATTTTTAAATGATAAATTAGTGTCTTTGATTAAAATTTAATTTGTAAATATTTGTGATAAAATAATGAGCAATAATAACTCAAACAATTCATATATATGCATGAAATCTCTTAATATAATACTCCAAACAATTGATGCAATCATAAATGTTAGAATGAGTTCAAACCATTAATGAAATCTCTTAAATATAATAGCCCGTTTTAATTATTCAGAAGTTGTTGAAAGTGCATCAGACTCTTTCTCTCGCACAGCAACCCGTTTGATGACTATAAGGTGACAGTGAAATTTATGCTCTCTTTGATAAAGACGAAGCTGTTTAGATTAAGAAAAATATGATATGATTCGAAGGGATATGAATGAAAAATTTATGAAAGTTTGTGTATGATGTAATTGATAATATTTAATAAATTATAAATTATTGTTATTTTTAAATTTGAAATAATTTATATCAAAGACTATTTAATTTATATTTCCACATTTATTTAATTAATTAATTTGAAATAGTTTGAAATAATTAATGTTATAATAATTAATTAATTTACAAAAGTTATTTATTTGAATAATAATAATAATATATTATTATTATTATAAATTATAAATTATTATAATTATTATTATTACTGTTAATATTTAAAAAAAATAGTAATTAAATATATACGTATAATTATTATAATTAAAGACGTAGTTTGAAACTGCATCTGGAATTTACACATTCCATATATTAAATTAGGAAGCAAGAAATTGTATTTTATGCATAGCCTAAATTCGCATTTAAAAAACGGAAAAATGATATATATATATATATATATATATATATATATATATATATATATATATATATATATATACACACAGAGAGAGAGAGAGAGAGAGGTATCAAAATACAGACTTAAGAATGCTTCGTAAACTTAGAGAGAGATCAAAATACAGACGTAAGAATGCTTCGTAAACTTAGAGAGAGAGAGAGAAATACAGACTTAAGAATGCTTCGTAAACTTAGAGAGAGAGAGATCAAAATACAGACTTAAGAATGTTTCGTAAACTTTATTTTTGGTAATTGTGGCCATGGCAATCAAAATTAAAAGCAGAAACAAATTACGCATCACGATTTGACTCTTGCTAATAATTTGAAGAGCAGAAACAAATTGTATAACAGAAACTAAAAACAGAGAAGAAGATATATGATATATATCTGTGTGAGAAGCTTGAGTTACTTAGTATAGGTGGGAGGAGCAGCTGCATCCCTCTTGATGTTGTTGAAAGTTATCTTCCTCCACACCCACGCAAGCATCTTCTTCACCACCCATTTCTTGCGTCTGCATCTTTTTCCTAGTACCTTCATTACAAAAACAATTCATCACATATTAATAATAACTCTATAAATATGGCGATGTTCCAAAGCATAGGCATACACTACCTCATTATTCTTCGTCTCGTTGCCGGAAGAAGGACGTCCATTACCAGAATTTCCCATTGTTTGCGAGAAAGAGGAGTTGAATGTGTTATAGCCATGAAGAGAAAAGCTGTTTGCTTTTATTATGTCTCTACCATGTTTCTCTCTCATGTCCCTACCATGGCTTTGAATTAAGGAAGCTACTACTAATGTATACAAAATTACTAAACAACCCTTGCTACCACTTAGCCGCTTTGATGTCCCTATCATGGCTATGTCGCAATCCTGTGGCATCCATGAAAATTACTATAATATCCTTAAGTTAATGAGCCCTTTGACTACAAGTTTTTGACACCAACATGACTAACGTGGTTGTAGACATAGTATTGAGCTATTCTCTCACCCACAAAAGGTTGTGTGTTTCTTTTGTAATGCAGAGAGGGAGAAAGGGTTAGGGAGAAGAGGTGTTAGGGATTCTCTGTCGTGCAGTGTGGAAAGTGTTAGGGAGAAGAGGTTCTTCTCTGGCGCAGAGCACGTAGAAGGGGTTTGGGAGAAGAGATGAAGCGCGTCTTTATTGGTGAACCTTGGGTTGAGGGAGAAGACCAATTTTCATCATCCCCTTTTGGAAGCTTCATTGATGTTGATGAACCCTAACACAACCCAATTGGTCGAAGGATTATTGTTTTCATGGTAGTTGCGTTAGGGTAGTGGCTCCTTCTCTTCTTGCGATAGGGTGATTCTAAGATTGATTGTTGCACAAAAGGTGCTAAGCATGTCATCACTTAATTATTAAGTGCTCGTTAAGGTAAAAGTAGTAGTGACATAAGGTGATGTGAATGCGTGATATTTTGGTCAAATTATCCCACATTATGCTATATTGGTATATCTACCATGATGTTGCCGACCTCTTCAACTATGGTCATTCCAGCTACGTCACACTTTGTAACCCTTACCCTTTCAATTTGATGTTTCAGACTTGCATTGGCCCATATGAGTTGAAATTGACATTGAAATTCTCTTAAAGTCTTTGAGGAGCAAGTTCTTCTTAACGTAACTTTCGCCAAGGACTCGTCGTCCTTGTTTTGAGTAAGGGTTTTGTTAAGAAATGAATTTTAAGCCTAACTCATTTTACAAAATAGATTTGTAAGGTGAAATTTGCATCCACTTGTATATTATAAATTGCCTTTGTCTCTAGTTTCAAAATCTTACAGTAGAATGTTCGAGTATGAACAAAGACCAAGAGGGGTGAATTTGTTTCATAATAAAAATTATGTATAATTACTGATTTGGTATCCAACTTTTTCGTTAACTTCAATTTGGTACCTATACTTTTGATTTGTTCAATTTAGTACCCAATTATCTAAAAAGATTTAATCTGGTCATCTCCGTTAAGTTGGAGTTAACATCGTATCTGTACAGGACACATGTCAAGCCGTGAATATTTTTTTTAAATTATTATTTTTTTTTAAAAAATTATTTTTTTTTCAAAAAATTTAAAAACTATCACGTGTCAGTTTACCATCGTGCCACGTGGCAGCTTACAATCATGACACATGGCAGTGATAATAGTTGTATTCAATTTAGTCTTTTATTTAAATTTTTGATTGAATTTAGTACCCAAACTTTTTAAAATGATCCAATTTCGTCCTCTCCAATTTGAGACCAAATTAGTAAATAAGCTTAATTACAACTTATATATACATGTTACAATAATTTTTTCTAGTATATACATCAAATCATTTCACCTAAATACTTAAATTATTTTATTTTTTACATTTTTTACCTTTGTAATTTTTTACACATGAAATTTTTTACACTTGTAAAAAATAAAATAATTTGAATATTTTGGTGTAGTGATTTGATGTATAAATTCAAAACAATTATTTTAACATGTATATATAAGTTATAATTAAACTTAGTTACTAATTTGGTCTCAAATTGGAAAGGACAAAATTGGATCATTTTAAAAAATTGGGGTACTAAATTGAACCAAAAATTTAAATAGAGGACTAAATAAAATACAACTATTATCATTGCCACGTGTCATGATTGTAAGCTGCCACGTGGCACGATAGTAAACTGACACATGGCATTTTATAATTTTTTTGAAAAAAAATTAAAATTAAAAAACAAATTAAAAAACTATTTTTTTTTTAAAAAATAAAAATTCTATGGCTTGACACATGTCCTGTACGGACACAGTGTTAACTCCAACTTAACGAAGAAGACCAAATTGAATATTTTTAGATAATTGGGGTACTAAATTGAACAAACCAAAAGTAGAGGTACCAAATTGAACTTAACAAAAAGTTGGGGTACCAAATCAGTAATTATACCTAAAAATTAATACTTCAAAAAAAATTTCCAAAATATATTGTTTAATTAAATTTTTTTTAATGTAACTTTATATAATTAAAGAAAGTAGGAAAAAAGAATATTTGCACATAATATTTATATTGGTTCATATCAAAAGACTGTACATCTAATTGTTAATACCTCAAAAGAGGGATCGACTCAATCACTAAAATAAACACACCTATAATTACAGATAAAAGAATTTAGAGTTTAGAAAACACCTCTCTAAAACATAAGAGATGAGAGACAATTCCTTTATTTTTTGACAAATATTAATTGTATAATCATCCATCACTTAAAAAATAATATTTAATTAGATTAATATATATTATATAAAAGATATTTACTTTTTATATTTATATATATTATTTTTAATTTTACTCTTTAGTAACCATTTTTTAATTTAAATAATTATTTATAATATATATATATATATAATCTTTTTAAAAAATATTTTTTAAATATTTATAATAAAATATTATTTATCTAATAAAAAAAATACAAATTATTTATATTTATATTTATTTTGAACAAAAATTATTTTATAATTTGTTCCTACCACACGCCATATAATACATGTTTATTAAAGAAAAAAAATAACACGCGCATGTATGTGTTTCCACAGAAAAAATTCCCAGGATTTATAAATTAAAAGACTTTAAATATTTACATAGCATTAGTGATAGAGTGAGATTATAAACAAAAAAGGTGTTGTTTATAAGTGATACCGATAATTCTTATGGTAAAGGAAGTCGCTTTCCTGAGAAGTTGGGAGAAAGAAAAGAGTGGTGAGTGAGAGTGAGAAATCAGAAGAGAGAGAAAGAGATGGAGGTTGGGTTCTTAGGTTTGGGGATAATGGGCAAGGCTATGGCAACCAACTTGCTACGCCATGGCTTCAAAGTCACTGTTTGGAACAGAACCCTCTCCAAGGTCTCAATACACATTCCACTAACTTTTTCAAGTTTTAGTTTTTTCTTTTACTGTTACGTTTGTGTTTGTTCTTGTAATGATTTCTTTCTATAATACTGGTTGATTATTGTGGTTAATATAAGTTTGTGATTTTTTTTTTTGTGTAATTTTAATTTGGGGTTCCGTAGCATAGTTTCTTCTCACATAGTTAATAACCATACTTCAAGTCGCACAGAAAGTTATGAGCTGAGGTATTACTCCTGGCGTTTTGGAATGCAGCATAGCAAATTTATATGTTTTCTTATAGATGATGTCAGACAAGTGACTTCAGAAAATTGTGTATTCCGTTTAACACTTTATGACATGGATTTGGCTCTCTAAAATAAGGGTTAAGTAAGTAATCTCATCTTTTGTTGAGAAAATTAACTGTTGATATTACAACACATCCACTTAAGTAAGTAATCTCAATTTTTAATTCTTTTATTGGATTCCTTAGTTTACCTTCAGACATGAGTTTCAGTTTAGATATACTTTGTAGTCAGCAAATTACAGTGTTTATTAACTATAGAGCTCTCAATATATGTGTTGACTTAGCAACTTCTGATTGTAGTGTGAAGAACTTGTGCAATATGGTGCTTCTGTTGGAGAAACGCCAGCAACTGTAGTCAAGAAATGCAAGTATACAATTGCAATGTTATCTGATCCTTCCGCTGCTTTATCGGTCAGTTGTTGTGAATATTATTTTGACTAGTAACTTCTTTTTTAGCTCTTATTTGAATTCTGTTTGTGGTGACTTTCTAGGTTGTGTTTGATAAAGATGGTGTTCTTGATCATATTAATGGAAAAGGTTACATTGACATGTCAACTGTTGATGCTGATACATCCTCCAAGATATCTGAGGTTGGTATACCCAGCTGATGTTAAGATTTATTTTCCCTTCATTTGAAATTCATCCCGTTTTCTTTTCTCTGTTTGAGATATATTTTTCTTTTGATTTGTGTAAATTGTAATCTGTCTACTTCTCCAAAATTTAGAGACTCTTGTTGTTAAAGAGAGGTTGCAATTAGTAATGTTGCATGGCTTCATTTTTCATATTGCTCAGGGTATTTTGTGTGAAAAGTGATATCATTTTTGTTCTGTATTCTATTATCCCTGATGTAATTTAGTTTGCAGTTTTCTTTGTGGAGTCTTCTTTTTTAGTATCATGATTCATGCATCGAAAGTTTTTATCTAATTGTAAGTTTGTTAATATTGTCATTATTTTGTATTTGGGCTTTCAAAATTCCTGTATAAAGGAAGTTAAATTAGCTGGGAAGTCAGTAGTACTGATTTATTTTTGGACGAGGAATAGTTGATATATGAAGTTAAGCTTTCCCAACCGTATAAATGTGAATAGGAATGCAATATATTACATTATTTGCAGATTCTTGCTGTAGAACGTTTTAACATCTGCAACCCCTAAATAAATAAATATAAGCTTCGTTCTATTTGTCCTTGTGCTATATGCATGACTTAGGTTATTGTAGTATATTATCTCTGTCAGTTCATACTATATGCATAAGATGGTACTTCACATTTTACCTACTAAACCTTTCGAATGGAAAGAAAACCATAGGCAAGTTGCTATTTACAGACCTTATTTCAACAGGCAATCAAAGAAAAAGGTGGTTACTTCCTTGAAGCTCCTGTTTCGGGTAGCAAGAAGCCTGCAGAAGATGGCCAACTGGTTATACTAGCCGCTGGGGACAAGGTATTTCTAAATGTTATTCTATAATTGTTGATAAATATTCTTCGCAAGCTTCTCTGTTTTTCCTTTAACTATGCGAGGGTGTTGAACTATTCAGATGCCTCTTCTCTGCATCAAATGACATGTTTGCATGACTGGATGTTTTCAGAGTATAGGATGCATAAGATATATCAGCGACCCGTTAATGCCCTCAAAACCTTTTAATGAATGTATATTGATAATCAGTGTTCTCCTGGAGTACTCTGTTGATTTCCCAAAACAAAATAAATTGATGTATATTTGAGTTATTTAAGCAATATTTTAGTGTTGTAAAATGCAATCCGATGGCAATAATGTGAAGGTAATATCTTCAAATTGTGGAAACATCTTTTGCTTATTGGTATTCAGACTGGCTACTAAATTTTGAAAATGCATAAGCAAAGGAAATTGTTGTGAACCAACTATTCCATAAATTTCTGTTGCAAAGGAGTTATTATAGATGGGTAAAACATCCTTTTTTTTCACGAAGGTTAGTCATGATCTTAACATAAAACAAAGTTATTATAAAGAGAGAGAGAAAAATGGAGAAGTAAGCAAGGTTGCAAGACAGATGTGTCTGGTGCCCTCAATTTATGTAACATATAAAGGGTGACCAATGCAGTTTTACCCCATCAAGGAGACTGTTTCTAGGTTTTGAACCCACTGACTTCCTATTCCAGATCTCAAGTTATTGCCTGTGTTCATCATCTTGTGTAACATGTGTACAATTAAAATAAGAATATTGCTTTTGATGGGTTAGAACCCTTGTAATTATTGCAGCAATTTAAATGGAGACTAAAAATAAAGCAAGTTGTCTCACAATTTAATGTTAGTAGGACATTGGTACTCTTTTTATCTTTTGGGCCTTTTCTCTCCCATTGATAATTTAAGTGTTGTGCTGGCCATTGGAAATAGTCATCTGTTAGGAGAAATGTGTATGTTCTGCACTATTGATGCTAGTTAAGCGAAGGAGCAACCACAGTTAACCTTTTCTAAATTTATTATGAAGGTTAGGCCATGTATTTTCTGTCTGGGAATGTCCTGATAGAATTTTGTAAATTAAATGTTTAATGCCTTCTTCATCGTATGAGCCCTTCATTGAACGTGTGAATAACCCTACAAATCAGACTTCAAGCCCGTTGAGTCAAGCCAAAAACTAAAAGAGAAAGAGAAAAGTGTTCTCGGCAAAGAAAGCATTACTATGTTGTCAGATGTCTGTTGAAGTTGGGTGTGTAATTTTGACGTTAGGCTTTGTTGATATCGTGTGTGTTGGGAGCTGTGACATGTGTGAAATATGCAGTTTGTGAAATATTTGTTTTTGTTCAGGTTTAATTAGATTTATTCTTTGATTTGATGTCCATAATTCTAGAATAGTTCAAAGCTGTATCTAATAATCGGAAAACAATATTCACATTTCCTCATATTCAAGTCTGTGTGAAAGTGCTCTCATTCAGATTCCTTGTACTAAACTGCTCCATACTGAGGAAAATACAAGAAAATTAATATGCATTGTGCATATTTCTGTACATTAAAGTCGTTGATTCTTTTGACATGCAGGCATTGTATGATGAAGCACTTCCAGCATTTGACATACTGGGGAAGAAGTCTTTCTTTTTGGGTGATGTTGGAAATGGTGCAAAAATGAAACTTGTTGTTAACATGATAATGGGCAGGTAATATTTTCTTCCCCCTTTTCCTGGCTCTATCATTTTTAATTTGGAGTGGATAGGGGGGATTGCAGTATTTTATGAATCAGCTAACAAGAAATAATCATCCACATTATACTATTAGTATTCCTTCTTTGGCTGCAAGCCAAATGGATTGCATGTCCATTTTTTCTGTCTTGTTCTGTAAATTAGTTATTCTCCATTACAGTGTGATGAATGCTTTCTCTGAGGGACTCACACTAGCTGAAAGAAGTGGTTTGAGCCCTGCAACACTTCTTGATGTGCTGGTAAATAATTTCAACCACGGAGATTTTATTGCTACCTTTTTTTAGTGCCATTTTAAACAACAATTGGGTAATTTTTTGTGTGCAGGATCTTGGTGCCATAAGTAACGGCATGTTTAAATTGAAAGGACCTACAATGCTTCAAAATAGTTACTCCCCAGCTTTTCCCCTGAAACACCAGCAGAAGGACATGAGGTTAGCTCTTGCTCTTGGAGATGAAAATGCTGTATCAATGCCAATAGCAGCTGCAGCAAATGAGGTAAAACTATTTTTTTCTTTTTGTGGCAAAAAAAAAAAAAAATGAGAGATGCAACCCTTTTATTTTCTATATTATGCTTTTATGTTTAAAGACTATCATGTCTAAAAAACCCTGTTTTTGTAGGCTTTCAAGAAGGCCAGAAGCATGGGGTTGGGAGACCATGATTTTTCAGCAGTTCATGAGACTTACAAAGCTCCTCATCATTCATCTTGACTGCATAAGTTTCTCAAGTGATTAAGCCACCCTCTGGTCAACAGTGTGATGTGAACCTTCTAAAATATATGTTTGAGCATTGGTCATTATTGTAGAATCTAGTTGAAATAAATGAACCTTTTAAAATTTTGACACCATGGCAAAAAAACAAGCCTTAATGTGTGAAAAAGAATGTAAGTTCAACTCATTGCAACTGTTCACTTACATTAACGTTTCAGTTTAAGTGAGTGGTTTGGAATGGGTTGCATGTGTATCTTATGAACACTTTTTTCCCTGTTCATCTTCAGTTATTTGTTAGATTTGTGATGTGTGAGTCATATTGGATGGTGCTGAATTGCATTTGGGTGAAGGAGTGGTAGTTGTTTTATACAGATGAGATAATACAGACCGTTTTTGTTATTATATATGATGCAGAGAAGTGTCTGAATTTCAGTTTAAATGTAAACAACGGCTCATATTGGAACGAACATACATCGATTAACCAATTCTAATACAAAAACAAGGTTGAAATCGAAATTTAGCAAAAATAAGGATAACTCTACTTTAAAAGTATTTCACCAAAATTATAAAATCATGAAATTATAAAATTTTATAAATTTACATGTGACGATAACTGTACAGGGTAATGAGACAAAAGAATAATTATGTCACTCGGTTAAGGTCACTTCACCCAATAGTTGCATCACAAAGTTAATAGAAAAATTAATGAGCTAGATTCAATTGAAATGTATAATTGCCTTCAAAACTCAATTTACTAATAACTCAATTAAAACTCAATTTATTAGGAATTCAATTGAAAATTCTTAAATTCATTAAAATTCAAAATAGGAAGTTCATTGAAAATTTCTTGTTAAAACTTAATTAAACCTAGAAAAATTACTTTTAACTACAGAACTCAATCAATTTATTATTAAATTAAGTAGGGGTGAGAAAAAATCTAATTTTCTTGATCCAATCCACTTTTACTTCCATCCAATCCATTTAAAATTCATTTTAATGGATCTGGATTTCAACCTAATCTACTTTTTATATATTTTATGGATTAAATATCCATTCTATAAATCAAGATTTTCAAATATGGATAATCCAAAAAATCTAATCCAAATTTTCAATTTAAATTTTTAGTTGGGTTAGGCTAAAGGTTGAGATAGACTAGGCTAAATTCAGACTCGGACGGACCTTACTTGATGACCTGTACGGACGGGCCCAACTACCAGAACAGGTTTCGCATGCCTAAAGACATGAACGGGCTAGGCAAGCCCGACAAACTCGAACCAAGCGGACATCATGACCCAAACAGACCCAAAGACCCAAACGGCCCAAGCGGGTCCGAAGACCCGAACGAGTCAGGCGGGCCCAAAGACTTAAACGGGTCAGGCGGGCCCGATGACCTGAATGAGTCAAGCGGGCCTGAAGACTAGAATGGGTCAAGCGGGCCAGATGACCCGAACGGGTCAGACGAACCCAAAGACCTGAACGGGCCAAGCAGACCCGATGACCAGAACGAGCCAAGTGGACCCAAAGACCTGAACGGGCCAGTTGAGGTCGATGACCCGAATGGGTCAGGCGAGCCTGAAGACCTGAACAAGCCAGGCGGGCCCAAAGTCTCAGATGGGCTGGGATAGGTCATCCCAATGACTCGGACGGGTCGTGCCCGACGACCTATACAGACTGGGCAGACCTGACGACCCTGATGGTTCGAGCAGGCCCGACAACCCTGATGGATCGAGCGGGCCCGACGACCCTGATGGACCGAGCGGGCCCGACGACCCTGATGGATCGAGCAGGCTCGATGACCCGGACAGGCTGAGTTGACCCGACGACCCAGACATGTTGAGTTGCCCTGACGACTCGGACGAATTGTGCCAGACGACCCGTACGAACCGGACAGACTCGATGCCAAAATGGGCCAGGCGAGCCCAAAGACCTGGATGGCCTAGGCCGGACCGACCTAACGATTCAGACAGGTCGTGCCCCACGACCTATACGGACTGAGCAAGCTCGAGACCTTGATAGGCCGAGCGAGCTCGACGACCTGAATAGGTTGAGTGGTGTTGGTTTTAAAGACACAAGTTTTAGAAAATTCAATTTAAATTTTCTTTTATAAAAAATGGATTCTGGATTTTGAATTTGATCCAAATATTTGGATTGGATTTAAATCTTGATCCAAATATTTGGATATGGATTTTAAGAAAATCCAAACTTGTTTTGCTGAAAAAATGGATTTGGATTGAAAATCTAATCCAATTATTTGGATCTAAAATGGATGTGGATTAAATCATTAAAAATTCAATTCATGTCCACCCCTAAAATTAAGGGTTAAATATGTTTTTGGTCTCTCAAGTTTCAGTGAATTTTGAAATTAGTCTCTCTTCGAAACTTTATACTAATTTAGTTATTCATCTTTAGAAATACGTGGATTTAGTCCTTCTGACCTAATTTTGTTAAGTTTATTTGTCATTTTAAACACATTTTATGATAATATTTGAGTTAACATTGAAACGAAAATGTGGCAAACGGTATAAACAATTCAAATACTATCATGAAATGCGCTTGAAACGTCAGATAAACTTAACAAAATTTGATTAAAAGAACGAAATTCACGCATTTTTAGAGATGGGGGACTAAATTGGTCAAAATTTTTGAAAATGGACTAATTCCAAATTTAACCGAAACTTGAGAGACCAAAACCATATTTAACCCTTAAATTAAATATAACACATTATATTAGAATGTTGGGAGGTGGAAATTGTTTTTAAATTATTTTAATAGTTAATGTAGTTTGAATTTCTCATCTTTGGATTTACTCTTTGCTCGAAGTCTCGTTTTGATCTCTTTTTCCTTGTTCTTTCCTTCAACTAATTATATGATCACTTTCTTCATCTTGAAAGTTGCTCTGTTAGTCAGTTAGAGGCTATTTTATATCATTGAATAATAGAGTTTGCATGTTATAGAAAATTTAAATTAGAGAAGACGAGCCAGAAAATGACGAGCCAACGTTGATAACTTAAAAAAAGTGAAATGAAATTGAGATTAGACTAATACTATAACGAGCAAAACTAGTATATTGAATATTTTTCTTTTATTTTGAATACATGAAAAAGTTTATGTTTATAAACGATGTTAAAATTCTTGACCAATAATTTTTGGAAACTAAAATAATAAATTCAAATTAATGTTGAATTCGCTTGGAAAACTATTTGGCTCCATTATCTATTATCTTCCTGCATCATCATGCACGTTAACAAATTATATGAAACAATTATTTCACTTTTACTCGTCAACAACACTCATCACTGATTCAGCTATGTGAGAGAACACTTCAAATTAATATTGTAAGCTTGTGATTAGTAAAAAAAAATAATTAAAATTCACAAAACAAAATGTTATTTGACTACTTGAAGTGAATATAGGAATTACATGGTTATTTGAAATTTTCGATTAACGAAAATATAAGAATTTTGTTTTAGAAAGACTTAAATTAACATTCACATGTTTATAAGGATGTACAACAGTGATTTCAATTATTATGTTAAAGAAACAAAATATTTTAATCAGACTAAAATTATATTTAAGTATTAATTTAAAAAAAAAAATAGGGGACTAAAGAAAGATGTCTACAAAGATGTCTAAAAATTTAGAAAAAAAAAGATGTAGTTTTTTCAGGAATTTGAAGTTGAGAAAGTAAGTTTCCTATATTAAAATTGTCAGTTTTAAAAAATATATCATAAAAAAATGTCTACAAAGAATGAACTAAAGAAAAAAAAATAATGAAAAAAAAAACTTGTGAGAACTATGTTAACTATTATAACTCTAAATCTTATGTTAGATCTAGGAGTGACAAAACGGGCCAGTCTGACCCGTTTTTGGTCCATTGAAAACGGGTCGGGATGGACCAGTCCGTTAAGAGAAAAAAGATCAGAAATTTCAGCCCAGCCCGTCCGGTAACGAGTTAACAGGCTAACGGGCCAGTCCGTATACATGTGATTTGAAAAAAAAAATGGCAATACCAATAGCAGAAATGTACTGGATTGTGATTAGTGTTGTATTGTGTCTCTTCATGGGTCGAAGGGTTCTTATTTATATTTAGTTATTCCTTTTTATCATGATTATGCCAAAATTAAGGAGTGACAACCTTTTTATCATGATTATGCCAAAATTAAGGAGTGTCATGTCATGCTTGATTTTTCTCTTATAATTAATCTATGAATTGGACCTTTATTACCCAATATAGATAGGGTCCTTCAATGATTTGGGATTATTCTTCCTTAAAGTTTATATGCTGATATCTTTACATTATTGGAATCCTCATGTTACTTATTTGTATTTGCAGAAGATTTGGTATTTCTTTTATTGGTCTCCAAAGAGAGGGGATCTCTTAATTTGGTATAAAATCTGACACAATATTTTCCTTTTATATTGTCTGAATGATTGTAATTTTTGAAATAATTACAGTTCCTAACAAAATTTCAAATATGTACACAATATTTTTATTATTCACACTAATACTTTATTGTTTCCTAAATTGGTTTGGTTCGCGTTTGAAGATTCAACAGGCTCCTCAGTCATGGCCTGGAAACAAGAAAATCTAATTAGAAACTGCTTTACGTCACGTTAAGACATTAGTAACATTTTATTACGTGTGTAGATGTAGATTGTGATTTGAATGTAGCATGTTTCAGAATGAAGTCTTAAGGCATTTTGAAGCATGAAAGTGCCCCCCAAAAAAAAGAAAAGTTTAAATTTGTGACAGGTTGGGATGAATAAATAGAGTAATTAGATAAAAATAAATTCAAGTTATGGTGAGTTTATCATTTCTCTTGGTTGTTGTGATATATAAAGCTTAAGCAGAAATGAAAAAAGAAGAAAAACTCTAAATAAATGCTTGTACCGAAAGTAATAGTTACTTATTACCAACTTGCCTCTTTTATAGGCTATAAAAATTTCAATAACCACCCTTCACAAATTTCTGCTTGGTATTCTTTTTCTTCACATTTTCCGCGTTCATTGAATCTGTACTTTACTACTTACTATTCGGAAGTGAGTCGAATTAAGTTTACCTACTAAGTGGTTAACTCGTCATAGACCGAGCTGGATTGGATCGGATGATCCGTTTTGACGGCTCTAAAAATACGTCTAACTACTTTAATTTTTGCATGTGAAATAAACAATGTTACTTGGATTTGATTGCTGAATTTTTTTTTTCTATCGAGTACTGAAATGTGAAGAATCTCCTGAGTGTTACAGCTGGCATCATTTTGGCCCTGTATACTTTTGCTCGTTCAATAGTAATTCGTGTGACGAAGGGAATACGGCACTCAGAATCTGGTTCTGCCTCAAATGTTCTTAACATGGCTGTTGGTTCAACAAATAAGGAGGAATCTCGTCCTCCTTTACGTGCTCCCGGATTCACAACGACAAACCTTTCCTCATGTACCTTAAAACGCCTCGGGGAGCTTGAAGAGAAAGTTGACATGCTGCAGTCAAAGCCTAATGTGATGCCATACGAGAAAGAGGAGCTGCTCAATGCTGCAGTTTATCGTGTGGATGCATTGGAAGCAGAGTTGATAGCCACAAAAAAAGGTTTATATCCATTTCTGAATCACTTTTTAAACTTTTGGTGTATGTGTGTGGCATCATGTTCAACAATTTTGTGTATATCTATAACTGGTGTGTTTAACTTTGTGAACATGCTTTATACGAGGCTTTGATAAAACAAGAAGAACTTATGGCACACATAGACAATCAAGAAAGAGAGAAATTCAAGGCAAGTCGATGATGTTTGCATCTTGTTTAGATGAAGTTCTAGTTATGGTGTATGGGGACTCTTAAAAGTGTGTTCTATCTGTTTGAAATGCAGAGAAAGGTTTGCTGGTAAAGAAGACAACGTGCATGGTCGAGTTGTTCGATGGGTGGTTTCAGTATCATACTTCTCTCCCTCCACAAATATATACATTATATGAGGAGAACCAATTGACGGGCAATGATGTATAAAATTGCAGGGAAAGATTGGTTTGTATTTCTGTCATTTTCCAAATAAATTTTCATGACATCATGTTAGAATAAAAAAATCACAGTGCACGAACATAAGCAATATTTTGCTTGGCAGAAAGATTGATAATGGTACAACACCGATTAGACTGAGTTAATTACATAATGAAACAGTAACTACTATATTACATCGGATCTCTGACATGAATTCAACTTTTATCTCATCCATCATCTTTTATCTGAGAACGTTTGTACTCAACTCCTGTTAATTTTCGGATCATGATGATCTTCATTGCATCGGGTTCTTCAGTCACAGTCACCATGATTACGTACAAGTTGAGGACGCAATCATGCTTTTACAAGTTGCTTTTGCCTGCACCTTGAACGGAGCAGTTCTACTGACGCTAGACTTCTGCAGTACATAATAAGCCCGTCAGATATGTTGGTACTTTCTAACCAAAAGCAGAGAAAGTCTAAACCAAAAATAAGCAAATCGTAAATAGTACTTGAGCGTGTCCTTAAGGATAAATGACTTTAGAAGTGAAGAAATACTTTCCACATAGTAAGAGTGCTACAATGCGAAAGTAGGGTACCATCCATCCATGACATGAAAATTAGACACCATTTAGGAGTTTATAATTAATATGTAAGAAAAGCACTTGCAGAAACAAAAATCAAGATTTTATACGTCTTGTTCATCAAGTTCCACTGTACAAGTTAGGCTGGAAACTTAAGTGGCAGCGGAAATGCTAATAGGGAACTAAACAACCAGTAATAAATGATAATCGGATAGTGTCCGACCTATATGTACCCTCCCCGGCGAAAAAAATGCAGAAACTAAATTCACAAAAACAAGCTCCAGTTAATATTCACAACAATTATTCGGTTCCACCCAGATTCCTGGGTTCAGTAAACAAATTTTCAACAATTAACAAATCACAACATATGACAATCAAACCCATCCTATATACCCCAAATGCCCTCCCCAAAACACATATCTTGTAATCGGTGAAAAACAAAAATGCATACATTTAATTTAAGATGGGGTGAGTTTCTAATATCAAAAAGCAAAATGGTTCTATCCATGGTTTATGATATATCAATATTCCATAAGGAGTACTCTTCAAAGTTGTAGTTTGTAAAGAAAATGAAGTCTTGAAACAATGTTTCAAATCCCAAATAGCAATGTGTACCCGGGTCCAAAAACGCTATAGCAAGCTAGTGGGTAACCACTATTTTGAAAGTTTCTATATAATTTACAAAGGGTGTGTATGTAGGCATATAAATTCTAATTAATTAAAAAGGCTCAAATCATCAATAAAATGTCAAGGATGTCAAACAAGTAAACACTAACAAAAATAGCACCCCAAAAAAGCCCTAAATTTCTTTTTCAACATCATCTTCAAAATCCGAGCTTTATTTACCATTTTCACAACTGTTACAGCTGCAATTTTCATTTTTGAGGATTGAGATCACAAAAATAACCCCCAAAAAAGCTCTAATGTCTTTGTTTAAGGGGCTTTTTGGAATCAACCCATAGTGCCACTGGGGCCCCTATTTGGTCCACTACAGCCGCTACTCTAAACTGCTTCATTACGGCAACCCTTGTAGTGTTCAGTTGCAGCACTGCGGCTATAGTGGTGCTTTAGTGTGCTATTTAAATATGTCATGAAGTAAATTTAAAATAAAAATTATTGTGGTCAAAATTGGTTATGAAAGTCATTTGATTGGAATGTGTCAGCATGCTGGTGAAAGCATGACCACTTCTGGTAATCCAACCAACACAAATCCTTTGTAACTACTGGAATTAGAGACAAAAAACAAGGAAAAGAATGAGAAGGGAAAACCTTGAAATGGCTCGTGAGCTCAATGTAGACACAGAGATCATCAGTCAGGCCACGACCAAACTAGGCTGACCAAACGAAAAACCAGAACTGAGCTGAAACCACTGTCTATAACATAGACTTTCTGAGTACTGTTTACAACATTACATTGCAAAGTTAGAGATAAGATATTTGCAAAGCAAAAACAGGTGTTCTGAGTGTTAATGTATTATTGTGGAAAAAAATTATCAAATGAATTAGCAGGTAGAACAACATTTTTTCTTTACTTGAATCTAAAATTTGAAACAAATAAAATCCGGAAAAATTAATTTAACAAGTAAAAGTAATTGAAATCTACAAGTTTAATATATACATTTTGGTCAAAAACTAACGGCCAAAACTAGATGGTTTATCAGAACAAATTAACAAATGCCTCAATAAAGATTAATAATAAGGAAAAACTTTTTATTTCTCAATGTATTAGATCTCCTACGAAATTTTTTCATAAGCTAAATCTCCTACGAACTTGCATACACACTGCCTCAGAATTTGAGGATCAAATGAACTTTAAATAACTAAATATAATCAGCTGTACAGCTTCTAAAGATTATCAAACCACGGAGCTAATTATCTGGCATGACAAGTCTACGTGGCGGACCATAACAGCACTTTTGGTAAATTACAGTTACACTTGTTGAAATTTCACACAACACAATCGTGTGTTATGTTTACCGTAACCTCTCTTAATTACGAAACATGTTACACTGTGATACCTACCCAATAAACACATTGCACCATGCATCTGATAGGGACTGTAATATGATTGTCTAAGTCTCACATCGATTAGTATGAGATGCTCAATGAAATATTTAAGTGTTTGGTTCTCTCTCTTTAATAGCTAGGTTTTTAGGATGAGTTCTCCATGTGCTTGGGTGCTTATTAGTGTGTCCTTCTAAGATTGGTTACTTCAGGCCATAAAAAGGCCAGAGGTATAGTACAATTTCAATAAATCACAGCATTGTTAATTTCCCTAACACTTTCTATTAAAAAGATAACTGAGTTTCAATATTCTGAGAAAAGGATGTCGCTATGCATATCAAGTACTTGCATCAAGATAACTGATTAAACATTACTTGGAGTGCATTACTGCACAGACTACAACTTTCCACTTGGAGCCTAAAAAAGAATACAGGTTAAATTGTATACCAGTTAATTTTACAGCAAAGAGGCCAACCTAACCGCCCCTGTATCACTCAAGTAAAGAAAATGGAAATGAAGCATAAGTTCAGCTACAACTAACAAGTGTTTCACCCAGCATTTTACCAGTGCATTCATATTTTAACAACAAAGACAAATCAAATTTCAGTTCTATCAATAATTTTCCAATGAATAGAATATTGACATATCACTTTCCCAGTTTCAACAATATGTACAAATAAAAACAGACATGAACTGGACCAAATGCATTTATAATTTATCTAGTGCCTCCGTGTGTGTAGAAAAAATATATATAGACATTTTAGAAATAATAAAGGAGCCAAGAGTCTAATATGTATTAACATAAAAGCTTTCACAAATCAATTCAACATGTTCATCATAAGGAAATTGAAAGTAAAGCCACATTGAACCATTATATGAAGCACACTATAAGTTTCCAAACTTAAGATTTGCATACAAAAAACCTTCTGAAGGATAAATAATAATTACAAATTGCAAATACTTACCAATGCAATCTTCCCAAGTATTACCTATATAACAGAGACTGCTAAATCTAGGTACGCAATTTGTTATGTTTGCAAGTTCATAAATCTCTTCCATGGTCCATTTTCGACATTTCTTTGTAGCAGCTCACTATCTTCTTATCTAATTCATAATATTCTTCCATTTTACTCATTCGCTTCAGATCCAAGTCAATGAAATACACCTAATATAGATCAAATAGAATTTGAAAGAAAATATAATTGTAACAAGCATCATACATATTGTTTTATAAAGATAAACATAATACAATCATTATAATTGTGGCTAAGGGAAGCAGAAATTCAAACTGGCTTCATAAGACATGAAATCGTGAGCGTGATCAAGTCATTCACAAGATATGGTCTGTGCATACACATTAAAAGCCCCATTTTGAACTGATGTGCTTTAGGTTTTAGTACTTCATGAGAGCAGACACAAATTTTCGTTCAATAAAAAATGACACTAAAGACAGTATTCAGATTTTTTAGCATTGAAAATTCATTCTCAGTTGTAACAGGGAAACCTTTGGAAGGATTTTTTTCCTTTAGCATCTGTTAGGAATTCAGTAAAGCATTACAGATATCATTCTATAGCCTCTATTTTTTTTTTGTAATTTTAGATACCTTTTGCGATAAGTTTATGCCAAACAACTATTTTAGTTTAAATACAATAGGATGTCCACTCACTCCAGAGCAGTAAATTATGAAGTGCCACATTAAAATAAAATAAATAAATTACAAATTAAGGATTAAACACTAAATATACTAATTTTAAAAGATTAAACTAAACATTAAATAAAAAACTAAAATCAAAAAACCCAAATCTTTTTTCCTATTTCAATTATTCCATTACCATCTCATTCTAGTTCTTCCACTTCATTGGAGTTTATGAATATTCTTGAGTGATTTATTATCAATAGTAATATGCTCTATAAGGATGCTTTTGGTGAAACAGTATATCAAAACAACGGTTGAACACAACATTTCAGTCCCGTGGATGTAATTTTTGTTTGATTTCTCACTGTGATCAGCGAGTTTCTCTTGGAAACAATTGAAAATAAAATATTTCAATCTGATGTTTTTCTTTCAGAGACATCCTTTATTTGGTAGAGTATGAGTAAGGCATAAGAAATTCAGACTTTCTTTTTTAATTGTAGTGTTTTATTTAATTGTTTTTTCATTTAGTTTTTGAAAAGAATTAGTATATTTATTATTTTCCTCGAATATATTATTTATTTCTTTATCACTTTGTCATTCACCACTGATCCATTCTAGAATGGTTCAACATTTCACTGTATTTAAACTCTTTTTATTCTATTTTGCACAAAAAAATCATCATTCTCAAATGAATCATGCAATGCACTGTCTATCTTATAAAAATAAATAAATAATAAAAATGTGAAGGGCTGCCTACCTTGAATTCAAAGGTTTGGTTAGTTGACTGAAGATACACGTTATCACATACAGATCCAGTATCCCCCTCTTTCCTTGGTCTAAAACATATCATAAAGCTGCAGTCTTTTGCAGTTGCTGCTACTAGAAAGTCCTTTACAATTCTCAAGCTTTCATCCAACGAAGCCGAATGTAAAGAGGTATACCTTTTCTGTTGTTCTGCATTCAATTGACTACATACCATGCACTGTTGATGACTAACATCATAATATGCATGGATGGCTCCTTCTATGTCAACATTATCAAGCTTCTGAACCTCTAGAAGCCGATCAACAACTCCTGATGTTTGCACAGCCTCAGTAACAAGAGTAAGCAAGTTCTCTGTACGCAGACCATCGTCAGATTGAATGACAGACTCAAGTGCATCTTCAAATGCTTTAGCAATACAAATGTTAGTATTTTCGGCACCGCCTCCCAGACCACCAAATATGAGAGAGCCGTTCATAAATACACGGAAATTATTTTGAGGTGAAGTGAAGAGATCCTTGATAGCTTTAAAAGTTATTTCCTTTGATCCAGAGAATAGATCAAGTGGATTGTATTCACTTAGCAAAGATATCTGCAAACATATTGGATAAAACTGTTTAAAATTTAAAGGTTAAAAAAATAATGTATGTTTAACTGAAATTATAATAACATCCATCAACAGAACAATAGATTAAATAATGACTCTGAGACTACATGATATCACCACTGGAAGAAGTATGCACTACGCAGAAACAGAATCACCAATAAAGGCAAAATTTTGTGCATGGGTACCTCTCCTTGCTGCAATTTTAGAACTTGGTGCATTTGAAAGCGAGTTATGGTCCTTTTGACAGCAGTTTCTTCAGATATGTATCTTGAAAGAGGAAGAAATCCCCATTTGGGCTACTTGTTCAGAACAACACTTAAAATGTTAACAACAAGCAAAAGAGAGAGCAAGGAGGAACAAGTTTGATACTTAATTTAAAATTTTAAAGTTTAAACTAAGTTGTTGTCTAATATTGAGAAGGCGGAGAAATTTTGACACCAAAGAATAATAATATATGACACTATAGAGAGCGTACCTTTATCTCAACAGATATGCAGGGGCTCGATCCTAGATTACCTGAAATAAACAGAGAGCTTGCAACAGAACTTTCAAATGTTTAGCAGAAGCGATGTGAAATAAGAAAATTTGGATGTGTTTACTAAATTAATATTACAAGGGATAACACCAAATAGGAAAGAGACTAGAGATTGTGGTTTTCTTGTTGGAAGTGTACTAAGCATTACTATAGAATACTGAAACGATTAGTAGCATATCTCCCGTTCAACCCTGAAACCTGCCCTCCCTTACTTCTATCTTGCTTTCATGGTGCACATTTGGATGGATGATTTCTCAGCGTAGTGCTATAAAAGGTTAACTGAAAGAAACATAGCGTCCACAGCAACTACATACTCCAGAATTCCACATGCACATAGGGTAACAATTATTCTTTGAACTGAAGCAAGTTCTCAAAGGCATCTCAATACCGTGAGTGAAGAGTGAATGATCAGACAAGAGAAGCACAGAATCACGATGCATGTCGACCAGTGCATTATCAACTCTCCAAGCAGGACGTTGATAGATAACTTTCTTTTCAATCGATTCAAGAAATTCCCTCGTCACCCCCACAAGCATCTAAACAAAGTAACGAAGGATAAGTGAGAGTCAGAGATCATAATCACTAACCATTAATCTCATATAAGATCTTCCGCACTATACACAAAGGTGGCATGGATGATTTATTAATTAACGAACTATCAAAAATCGCTGAGTAGTACATTTACCAATAACAAAATCAATCACAATAGAATGTTGGGGATTCGGGGGGCAACACAACTCAACACATACCCCGGCATCAACAAATTTGGAACCAAGCAATGGCTTCATAACGTGGTGGACAAAGTGTTGGTTAGCAATCTCATTGTCCGGCGATGAAATGAGTTCGTGAACGTCTTTCCAAAGCAGACGTTCATGCGCAGTCAAGGCAGAGGGGCTCCTCATAGTCATGACCTCAGCGCCACTCCTCGGAGCCTTACGAATGCGCATCACTTTCCCAATCTGCAACATCAATACCATTACCAATGTACCATTGATCAAGCTTCCATTATGATACATTTCAATTAAAACAAAAGAATTGAGGAACGTACAAACGTAGGAAACGATCCGGTGTATGCAAGAACAAGATTAGCAGCTCCTTCGCCCCGGTAAACCCACTTACCTGCGTCCTCTTCCTGTAAAATGACCTCCATCAAACAGCCTTTGCCTAAGAAAACGAACGATTATGAGTGAAGCATTTCATCGAACACTATCAAGACACTCCAAATCAATCATAGGAAAAATTCAAATACCTAACAACTAGAATGCACTGAGAAACAAAAAACAAAAACCTGTTGGCCACTGTGTCCAGCTCTAGTAATTGCGGCTCAAATCCTTCATTTGTTGTAATTCTGACGTGATTCGACTGCAATATTATTTTGTTTTCTTAGAAACATATATTGGAAATGGATGTACTTCAGTCTAACAGAATTATTATTTTTACCGGATGTCAACCTTTCAACATTACTTGGTCTAAAACTTTTTATAATTCAATTATAGATTCCTTTAAAAAAATAAAGTTATAATTTATTTAGTAATCACTTGAAATCAACCCACTAAAATTAGCCTCACTACTTGGGAGTCACTACGTACCGTTGATAGTTACATGTTCAATCACCACCATCTTCAATTGCAATGGTTTCTCTAAACATTTGCGCAAGACTAATTAATAATTTCTTTGAATTCCATCAAGTTAAAGACAAATTAATTTAAGACACGTTTTCGATAATCTTCTCCAAAAAAAAAAAAACAATAAATTTAATTTCTTTATAAGTTAAAACCAACACCGTTAACTTAAATATAGTTTTATAAATAAGCCTAAGATGATGTTGTCCACCAAAAAAATATGATGATTATAGTCTAATAATTTCAGAGTATTTAATAATTTCTTATTTGCAATGGTTAACGATGTGACCATGTGAAAATATAAACGAGTTGAACAAAACTTTTTAAATCTTTAAAAGAATAGGATTAAATTTTTTTTAATACTAATTATTTTAACATTCTAAAAGAAAAAGTTTAAAAAAAAATTAAAATGAAATTGTGATATATTTGAATATAAATTATTTTATTAATAAATAAAAAGACTTGATTAGATTAAACAAGTAATGCAACATTGTCCCACTTCAGTCTCAAAGTGGAAGCCTCAATGTTTCAAAACATACTCCAGTGCATGTCGATCATATAATATAAGGGTGGCAATTAGAACCGGACCTGACGGACCTGCCCGCAAGCTCGCACAAATTATGTCAAATTATGTGGGAGAAGCCTGGAAATTGAACCCACAAACACGATCTAGCCCGGCCCGCGGCCCACACCGATTGGCCCGCGGCCCGCATAAACTTAAGTTATTGCACATGCACTTATGTGCTGTTGTTGCTGAGTGAGAGTGAGAAACCAAGCAAAGCAAACCCCGTAAAGCAAAAACATTCCGCCCCTTTCCTTACTTTCTTTTGCCCTAAAAACGCAATCAGTTCCTTGAGCGCACAATGCATCCATCCAATTCACGTCGCTGACCAACCCAATCACAGCCAACGCCGCTGCCGCCGAACGGTCTCCTCCCATCGACGACGACCACTGCACCGCAAGCCACAGGAGCGCACCCCTCCACCCTTTCACGAGTCACGCCCACCGCAGCGCAGCGCAGAAGCTTCTCCCTCCATCCCTTTCATGATTCACGGCCACCGCGGCGCAGCGCAGGAGCTTCTCCTTCCATCCCTTTCACGATTCACAGCGCAACGCAAAAGCTCCTCCATCCCTTTCACGATTCACGAGCACCTCCACCCCTTTGTTGATTCCCGGCTACCGCGGCGTAGTAGTGGCTCTCCTCGACCACTTTCACGATTCACGGTGGTCACCGCACCGCAAGCCATTCACGATCATCACCGCACCAACAATCACACAGGTTTTGAGTCTTCCCTTCGATTTCATTTTTGTTGCTTTCTATGAATCTGCAATAGCTTGTATTGATGCTGAATTAGTGTTTATTGCTCAAGTGGTTTGCTATTGAAATTGAATTGGGTTCGTTTGAAGTGTGTGTTGCTTTACATTGTTACTGCTTGAAATGTGTGTTCATTTCGCTGTTGTTGTGTGTTGCCCTTGCCCTTGCTCAATTGTTGGATGCTGCTGATTTGGTTTGGTAATGTGTGTATTGTATCAGGAAATTGAATTAGATTAATTTAGAAACAAGATTGGCTGATAAGGATGATGTTAACATACCTCTTTGTGAAAATGAAATTGAAGAAGATGATACCGAAAAACAGTCTGAAACGATTGAGATTGATAAAAGTTGAAATAAGGCTAGCACAGCTGATTGTTGGAGGTATTTTAGTAAGTTTGGGGAGGATAAGGATAAGGCAAAGTGTAATGGTTGCAACAAAGCTTTTGTGTGTGGTGGAAGAAAATATGGAACTTCACATTTGAATCGGCATATTATGAAGTGTGATAAAATCAAAACTGAAGATATTGGTCAAATGATGTTAGATATGCAAGGAAAATTGAAGGCAAAGAAAATAGATCAATCACTACACCGTCAGTTGTTGTGTGAACTAATTGTTAGGCACAATTTGCCTTATAAATTTGTTGAGTATCCTGAACTTATAAATTGGATTAGGTACTTGTGTCCTTATGCAGTTATGGTTAGTAGAAACACTATTAAGGCAGATATTGGGAGACTCTATGACAAAGAAAAGTTAATTCTTAAAAATCTGCTTCTTTCCATTTCTAGTAGGATATGCTTGACTTCTGATTTGTGGACATCTATTAACACTGAGGGATTCATAGCTTTGACTGCCAATTTTGTGGACTTGAGTTGGAAACTAAATAGCAAACTTCTTAACTTTTGTCACATGCCCCCCCACACACACAAGTTTGGAGTTGTCTAAGAAAGTTTATGAACTTTTGCAAGAGTGGGATTCATTCCTACTTACTATTTATTTTTTTTGGTTTGAATATATGCAGAAGATGTAGAAAATATTAGTTACAAAAATGTGGTGGTAAATGAAGGGTCCTCCGGTGTTGCTTCCAATGTTATAAGCATGGAAGATGAAGAACAATAGACTACAACCATGAAGATTTCTATGTTGGACTGTTTTTTATTTGAACTTTGTTGGTTTGGTGTTTTCGTGTTCTAGGACCACTTTTATGGACTCTTTTATGTTGTTATTGCACTTCATATGATGTCCAGAACTTGTTTGTTACACTTGTTTAATGCTCCAAGACTTCATTTTATAGACTGTTTTTTATGTTGTTTATTGCACTTGTCTAGGTTTTGGTTGATTGCACTGTTATAATACTCCAACAATCATGTTATTGCACTGTTTTTATGTTTTTTCTGCACTGTTTTTATGTCCAGGATTGCTTCAAAATGGTTAGAATGCTTTTTAGTAAAAAAAAAATTGTCCAAACTGTGCGGGCCAACGTATAAGCAGGCGGGCCAGAGTATGTGACCCGCATAAAATGTGCGGGTCGGATCGGGTCGGCCTGCGTTGTGCGGGCCTTATGCGGGCTAGGGGTGTCAAAACGGGCTAGCCCAGCCCGTTTTGGCCCGTTGAAAACAGGCCGGGACGGGCCAGCCCATTAAGAGAAAAAAGGCCAGAAACTTCAACCCGACCCATCCCGTGATGGGCTAACGGGCCAGCCCGTATACCTGTGATTTGAAAAAAAAAATGGCAATACCAATAGCAAAAACAAATACCAATAGCAGAAACAGAGACCAATACGCACATAGGGCATGGATGCTTTCTGCTTTCTCCTTCTTTTGACAGAACTACAAATAAAATAATGCATGACAGTTTCCCATACAGTTCTCACAATTTCTCTGTGATCATACATATATATATATATATACACATACATATATATATATATATGTATGTGTATATATGTATGTATATATATATATATATATATATATATACACATATATATATATACATATACATATATATATATATATATATATATATATATATATATATATATATATATATATATATATATTACTTGTATTGATACATATATGTGTTTCAACAATTTACTTATAATTGATGATGCTGAATTCTATTCATATATGTGTTTCGATAGAGAAGTCATCATCAGGAATGAGGCCACCACGAACTCTCAATATTTTCCCATCTGAGTCTATGCACGTAGTGCCACTACCCAATTCTAAGGTACCAAACATATAACAATGGCAGAATTGAGGAATCGAAAAATATATAGCAGAAACAGAGACCAATCAGATTCAGTACAAACAATAATTCAATGTCATTGGCAGTAGCAGAAGAACACAACAATTAGGGCAGGAAGGGGAATCGAAAATTCAAAATCACCATGGTAGTAGCAGAACCAGAAATTAGGGCACAAAGTGGAATCGAAAATTGAAAATTGGGAACGAACCTGCGTCGCCGTCAATGTCGCCACCAATGGGGTCACCACGTCGTCGTCGTTGTCTTCCACCGTCGGAGATTAGATGCGAAGTGGGAGAGATCGTTGTTCGCGTTGATCGCTGCTCGCTTCGTGATGATCGTTGTTCGTCTTTCGTGGGTCACTGTACGCCGTCGCCGTCTTCTTCCATGGCTCACGTCGTCGTCGTCGCCAGTCACCTGTGCGTAGTGGTCTGTAGTGTTGCGTAGTGATGCGTGGTGGACCGGTGATGCGTGGTGGTGTGCGTCTGGCCTGAAGGAGAAAAATGATTTGGGGGAAAAGAAAAGAAACTCCAAAGAAAAGAAAACTTAAGTTATCTTACGGGCCAGCCTTTCATCACACATGGGTCAGCCTTTCATCACACACGAGTCAGCCTTTCATTAATTTTTTTTTTCACACAGGGGTTACAGGCCAGCCTACGGCTAGCCCGTCATGCAGCCCGACCTATTGACGGGCCAGATTGGCTGGATTAGAATGGGTCACGGGTTGAAAATTCTGACCCAACCCGTTCCTTTAATAACGGGCTAAGGAACTGGCCTGTTGGAATCAGCCCGTATTGTCACCCCTAGTTAGATCCCTTAAGGATAAAGGAAGATTTGAAGGAATATTATTGATTACGTCCTATGTATTTGTTAGTCATAATTGTAAAACTTTGTTAAAGAACCTTTTTCTTATTGGCATGGAAAGATAAATATATTTTTCATAACTCAAATTAAATTAGATAAAGCATTTAGATAATCTACTTTTAATCGGATAACCACTTTAATAAAATAAAATAAAATAACTTAAAAATAAGACATCTTTCGCATTAATAGATTAGGCTAAGTAGCTAATTGATTTTATTAGAAGAAAACTAGTAGAATAAATCTTTTATATTCAGTCGTCTAGTATTTTATCGATTGCATAAGTGATCTTGTAAAAATCATCATGTCTCACTTAATCGATTATAGGTTTAGTATCTAATCGATAATAACTATGTTTGAAATCTTATAAATTTTCTTTTGGATCTTGAAATGTTTTGTATAAAAAAGTTTTGTATCTTTGAGTACTTTGCATAGGAATTAATATTGATTGTTTCGGTACATTTTTCACTAAGCTTATCATACAACAGGATGTAAATTCTTAAAGAATCGAATAGGTATACAAAATTTTGTGTTAATCACCTCTCTTTTAATAATCTTTTTGATATGAAAATGGCCATTAAATCTCCAACTTGAATATTACATCAATAAGTTTTCAAAAAATTTTCATTTTAACGAAAGAACTTAATTTTATCAAATTTAACCAATTCACCCCTCCATTTTTAGTTGAATGAGCCTATTTCTCATTTTAACATCCTAAACCAGTACCATGTATGCCATGAAAGTACTATGTTAATTGCTTGAACCCTCTACTATCAAACACAACATAATAATCTAAATTAAGAAAAATAATTACAAAATTTTACTTTAGAAAGTGCAAGATTAAGGTATCATTATTTGTAAAAATACACCTCGTGATAACTTTACAAATACATTTTTTTTATGAGGGTTCTAATAACTAATTAGTTGTAGTGAATTTCTTCCAAGGACTATATGATGTTGAAGAATAAAGTCCTCAAATAACATGTGAGTCTCCACCATAACCATAACCAATATGAATTCCACATTTATGATAAAACAATGAAGTATCTAAACAAGTAGTTACGAGACCTAAACAAAACAAGAAAAGATTTATTTACAAACTTTTGATATTCATGCATAATATTAGATTTCATGACATTAAGTTAAAAAAAATATATTCATAAAAATAGTATAATCATTCAATCCAAAATTTCAAAGCAATAAACCAAATTATGACATAAGGTATTCAAGATTGTTAAGTGTTTAACATGGATAATTATGAAACCTATGCATAATAGGTTTTCATGTCTTCCAAATGAACACATTGTTGTATTCTTTTCTAATTATAATTTGATGGCGTCAAATAAACTATAGTCTTTCTAATTGTTGTTACAATTAAGAAAATCTATCCATGTATTGATTCAACATAGCAAAATTCATTGTTATGAAATTGAATAATGTGAAGTGTTTTAGTTGTTCTCTCAACATTTTCATCAATATTTATAAAAGAAAAAATGGTAACTCTAATTAAAACTCACCTGAGAAAGTTTAACGCTGAGGACACCACCATTACAAAAACATAGTTCCTAACTTCCTATGTTATAACGAGATGTTATTGTGATTGGAAACATAAATGAAAAGAAAAGATCCCAATATGACTACACTATTTTTCTAATTTATTATTGGTTGTCCTTATTTTTCGTTCATAATTATGAATCTTCTCTTCCCCTCACAAATCATTATCCTATGCGATATTTCTTTTAGGAAGACTAAGTCCTCAAATCTTTAAATTGATTTTACATTTACATTTATAAAATTTACTACAAATTTGTCTACCTTTACGTTTGAAACCCAATATTTATTTTATACGTTATTTTTCTTTTCATTCCATGATTTGCAAGTTTTTTATTTTGAAAGCTTTTCATAGATAATGGTTAAACATTCACTTAAACAATTTTCTAGTGCTTTAACTTTAATATTGTCCTCTTTGTGGTGAGTATATGCTAGGGGTTCCGATGCTAAAATCAATTTAAGTTCGATCGGTCAAAGCACTTCATGATGTAATAAATGTGTAATGAATGTATCAATAATCATACATTTGACCTATATTTATAGTTTTTTTCTATGAACTTTTGATTAAGAACGACCTAACTTCCTTTGAACTTGTTTACCAACTTGTTTAGGCTAGTTGTGTATTTAGCTGATTTTAACAATGACGGTCTATTTTCTCTACAACCATTCAATAAGTTATATCAACTTCATCCGACTTGCTGTGCATATGTGCCAAAATATAAACATAAATTACATGTTCCATTTAGATAAACAAGACCAAAGCATTAATCATACAAAATGTAATGTTCCTTAATTGCACCGGTGATACCCATAATTTTATTTTATATCAGTATAAATTAACATCATGTTGTATAGAAGCAAAAGATAACACAAATGACCTAACTTATGCTTATTATTAAGTGCCATGTCTACAAACATATGAAAATAAAACATGTGAACTTAAAAAAACACTTGCCAAACCATACACATGAAATTCACTTTTGAGACAACAAATTAAGAAAATTTAACATAAATAGTTAAAACTATTTTTGCTCTTCATTATTTGTTTGTTACTTTAATACTTAACATGATCTTGACCAACATGCAAATTTGTTTCTTTGTAAAACTAGACTGAACATATTTTTTTTAATCTTAAATAATTTTATTTTATGTTTAATAACTTTTTTATAGAAATTTCATGACTTACTAGAGTTTTATAAGCTTTCTCAAATTATATTAAAGTTTAACGTTAAAATTAAAAATAATTCGATAAAACCCATGTTTAAAATATATTAAAAAATAATTTTGTAATGATGACCTAATATTAAAATTAACATTTAAAAATAAACTATAAAACATAATGATTTTAAGTAAAAATACATTTCTAAAAATAGACTATTGAATTAAAAAGTACAAATAACATAATATTTTAAGTTATTCATGTTTAATATATTACATAGGTTTTTTTTTATATTCAAGTGGTCGAAGTATATTATAAATATTAATTGTGAAACTTTAAATTTATATATCATTATATCTTTAGAGATCAAGTATCTGTTCATAATGTATTAAAATATTATTTTATAATGGTCCAACATTACTTTAATATACCTAAAATATAGAGACAAAAATCAAATTTTAAACCGTAAATAAAATATACCTATTTTCAATAAAACCCAAATTTTAAAATACGTTATTGAGTGCAATAATACTCACTTAAAGAATTATCTTATTTTTATTAAATAAAGAATAAGTATATCAAATTAAATTATGCATTTAAAGAATAAAATTAACTTAAATTAATTTTTTTATCTACTTAATTACATTAATTAATAATTTTCTGTTTTACAAAAATAAGGAGAAAAAGAACATTTAAGGAAATCTCATTGATTTAAAATTTGCACATATTATTTTCAAATAAACCAAATATATTCCTACTGACTAAATACGCATGTAGTACTAATTTAAAATTACTTGAGCAAATACTTGGTAATTATAAATATATTTCATTTTATTTTTACTTGGTAATTATAAGTATATCAAATTAAATTATGCATTTAAAGAATAAAATTAACTTCAATTAATTTTTTTGTCTACTTAATTACATTAATTAATAATTTTCTGTTTTACAAGAATAAGGAGAAAAAGAACATTTAAGAAAATCTCATTGATTTAAAATTTGCACATATTATTTCAAAAAAACCAAATATATTCCTACCGACTAAATACGCATGTAGTACTAATTTAAAATTACTTGAGCAAATACTTGGTAATTATAAATATATTTCATTTTATTTTGAATATTGATGGCTATATTTAAAGCTTACGTGCCTTAAGATTAATTGTTAAATTATTTTCATACACTGCATCACACTATCTATATAGTACTTTTGCTAACAACTGAATTCAAATTAAAATGAAATAAACGTACAAATTAAGAAAAAAAAACAGCTATGAAATGAATTCAAATTAAAATAAAACAAACGTACAAATCAAATTAAAATAAAATAAACGAACAAATGAAGAATAGAAATTTCATTGGAAAACAATTGAAAGATAGGAACGTAATATTTACACGAAATTTCATCTGACATCCGTAGTGATTAACAGAATAATTAAACCCCTCAAAATATATTTCCTTACTGATTAACAAAATAATTAAACATTTCGAAATCTCGTAAATTTTTTTCTTAAAATCTACCACCGTTACTATGAATATTTATATTATAGAATAATTTTGCTATTCATTATAACAAACTTTGAAAACAATGAATGCACATTATCTTTACGCAATTTCTAAACTCACGTTGAGAAGGCCGAAAAATAGTACAGTCTAGGTTTAGAAAATTGTAAACAGCTGATTATACTGCTAAAGAAAATACCTTGGATAAACCATGAAAATTAAATGTTAACACAAAAATACAGGCTGAAAACGAAATTGGGCATAAATAAGGATAACTCCACTCCAAAAATATCCAAAATTTGTGATCTAGATGCATGTTAAAACACCTATTAATGAAGTTTCACTCATCATCATCGTCGTCTTCATCGTTATCAGCAGCAGAGTTGAGAGCCTGCAAGCGTGCAACCAACTTGGCCTTCCTCTCTTCATAAGTAAGCTTCTTCAGGTTGTACCTACGCAAAGATGGAAATATTTTCAGAAACATTCTCCAGACCAGACATTTCCAATGTCAAAGCAAATAATAAAGCACAAATTAGATTAAAAACGTACGATTACTAAATATACTGCTAATCCTGAAACTTTAGCAAATCCAAAAAATTGATTGAATATACATATTTCATTATTTGTAGAGTATATTACCTCTTGTGCTCCTTTGGTGGCTCTTTCTCAGATTTCTTGAAAGTAGGATCTGCACGAATGGCAGCATGAACCTTCTTATAGAGCTCCTCCAGACCATCAGCCTCTATTCCACGCTTGATATACTCACTGAAGTGTGTCTGGTATTTTTCTGGCTCATCTTCCATCAAGCTCTGCAAAAAAAATAAAAAATAAAATATTGCGCCAAAACATTGCACAAGCACGATGCTAAATAAAATCTGTCTATACCTTCATATAAGAAGCAACATGTCCACCAAAGACATATTTGCGATGAACATCGGCATCAAGCTCCTTCTTATCCTTGTCAAATCCAGCAAACCTTTTGTCACTGTGAGGAATATCCAAACCCCCATCCAAAGCTCCCTGTAAACGATTACAATTATTCAATTTGTCAACTAATAAATCAGAAATCAAACCAAGCAGCATTGCATATAAATATAGGTCACCTTAAGGGCACCAAAAACACGATTTCCTGTTGTAGTCCTGATAAGACCAACATCAAGGAGAGCACGGAATGGTCTCCTGGTATCAGCTGGTTCAACTGAATAATCCTCGCCAGTGGCCTAAAGAGTAAAACAAATCAACTAAATAAGATGTAAAAACAAATATAAACACAAATCATAACAAACTCCTATACCTCAACATTCCCTTCATACTCCTCGTCCATTTCAAGCTTTTTAAGCACTCGACGGGCCAATAAGAGCCCAGTGCAATAAGCTGATCACAAACCCAAAAGAATGAGATATATGCACAAAACACTCGAATGATAAGAGGGTTGGGGAGATAAAGTATTGCAGAAAATACCTGCGGCATAGTTTGTAAGGCCTACTTCAAGACCATAACGTGGCAGCTCATGTGCATATGCTGCAGCAAGGACAATATCGCCAGCAATGCTAGCAGATGTTATTTGGGCTATGACGTCCTTGTTGGTCTAATAAAAAGGTCAAGTTTTATACAAATAACAAAACATATACCAGTAAAATAACTTATTCACATGATATGCCCTAATATGTCTCACTATAAAAACTATAAAAATACGACGATTAATAAATTCTAAACGCGTAAAACCATCTCGAAAGTAGGATACAAATCGAACCACAAAGCGATACTTTGGGGTGTTGTACTTGTTCTTATCCTGGTTAATCAACCGAATCCTGGCACGGTAATCGGTTTTTCCCTCTGCGAAAAATAAGATCACAATTATAAAAAAATGTATGGAAGAAACAATATAGACATTAAAAACAAAGAAGCAAAACAAGCAACACACCTCTTCTTCTCTTAAACTTCACTTGATATCTCTTGAAGTAGGCCCTTGATTTCTGAGCCTTAACAAACGCCTTTGATACACACACAAATGTAGTTAAAAATTAGGTCAGAAAAGAGGCATAGGATAATCCACACACTTTGCAGAGCTTGGTTTGAAACAGATCCGTTATTTTACCAACCGCATAAAACATAAAAACTCAGAAAAAATCAGAAACAATGGAAAACGGTGCAAAACCCCATCATAATTGAAAACTTAAGAAGAGAGGACGTAAACGCATTCATTGAATTGGAACTCAGTTCCACGACCTACTTCTTTGAAGTCTTGTTCTGGGACTAGAGACCTATGGGATTGATGCCGAGACTAAATTCAAAACTAGAGATTGCTCATCTAATTCAGAAAAATGTAATCAGAATTACCCAAAAACCCTATCTATAACAAACAATAAAAGCAAATCACAAACTAAAACATGTATAACTGAAGTTCATATTCTGCACGGAATAACATGGTATCTGAGGAGATGAAAGAAGAAGGATCCAATACGCACCATTGCTCTGAAGCAGGATCTCTTCCCACGACTGTGACTGATGGAAGGGTGAAACCAATCTAAGGTTTGTCAACGTTTTGCTTACAAGACTTGTGGGTAAGGTTTGTTGTGGGCTTAGGGTTTTGTAGGCCCAAATGGGTTTATGGTTTTGGACTTCGTCATCTACTGTAATCTAGTATTTTAGAATGTTATTATACTAAGAAAATTAATTACGGAAAACTCAAAAATACCCCTATTTAGTTATGCCACAACTCTTTTGTGGTTAAATTTACCATGCTGCCCTTTATTCTTATTCACATTCCCCATCTTTTTTGTTGGTTTTGTTGTAGTTTTATTTTTTCTTGTCAGCTAATGCTTTGAACGCTTTTGCTTCTTTTTTTTTTCTGAATTTTTTTATTGATAGTTAGTTGCTATTATTATTGGATTTAACATATTTCTATGTTTTTTGTTGCAAGTTTTATTGCATTATTTTTTTAGTTGATGGGTATTTTTGTAAGGTGAATTGTTTTTGAATCTGGGATCATTTTCAACGTTTTTGTTTCCTTTTATCTAGAGCCGTTAAAATGGATCGGCCGGCCTGTTTGATTCGACTCACCACGGGTTGGCCATTTAGTGGGTCAACCTAATCCAACTTATTTATAAGTGAGCTAAAAAATTTTGAACCTGGTCTGACCCACCACGGATTGGTGGGTTAAACGGGTTTGCTCACTAGTCCACTTAATTAAATAATATAATTTTTTTCTTAAGTCATAAATTATAATTCAGATTAAAATTTAAATAAACTTCAATACAATCTGAATACAATCCAAAATGATGTTAAACTTCAATACGAACCAAAATTAAAACAAAAAAAAAAACAAATTACTATCTAAGATCAAAGCATTCTTGTCACTTGTCCAACTATAATATTAGAGTCTTAAATGGATAAATTCACAACATTTCATCTCTTGAAGCATCTTTTTTATTGCTATCTATTTGGAATTGAAGCTAGGTTTCCATTTGTCAACCCACTATTGTGTTTGGTTAAAAAAACAACCCAACATAATGTGTGTGACCATATGGGTTGGTGGGCCAATTCAGCTCACCACGGGTTCAACTCGGATGAGTCGAATTCTTGGTGGATCGGGTCAAAAATTGACCCATATTGACATTTGTAACAAAATTTCAACCCAATTCGGTATAAACCCATGGTGGGCCAGATTGACCCACAAGTTCTAACCCACTTTGATAACTCTATTTTTATCATGTATTTTTTTATCACGCTGCTCGGTATGGTTATGTATTTTTTTGAGTGAAAAAATAATATGGAAATTGTTAGTAGATGAAATTTATGTCCCATCTTTGTTGGTGGACAAATATACGTATATCTATATTCGTTTATCCACTCTTTTCAAATATTAATTAATTTTTTTTATAGAAAATAAAAATTACAGATAAAAGAATGATATTATTAAATATTTAAGGTATAAATATATCTATTTTTTCAATGTTAGACATCATGAAATTCAAATAATATAAATATTAAATAAAAGCATTAAATAACAGATAGATAGAATATTGTATAAAAGAATAAAATTAATCAAATATATTTTGAAAATAACTTGAAACTATAAAAAGAATAAATTATTTAATAAATTTAAATATTTTAGTAATTTAAAATAAATATAAATACATAATATTCATGTAAAGATATAACGTGAAAATCAAGATAGGTTAAAATATTGACCGTGGATAGAGTTTATTTGTGTGTCATCCTAAAACATTATTTCATATTTGTTATTTTTTTAATTTTTAAAAGAAAATAATAACAGTCCCAATCATAAGGCGATCCTAGAAGAAAATATTAGAAATGTAGAACGTTCCACGAGGGCTTTTCCAATCATTCAACGACATTTACAGTAGCCACACGTGACGTGTACTCACTATCATCCAAGTGTGAATACTAGATAAAAGATTATCTTAAATAAATATAACTTAGATTAAATTGGTACACATCTTTTAAACATAGTCTTAAGTTCGATATTTGTAGATAGAAGAACAAAACAGTGCATGAAGAGAAAAAGAAAAAAACACCCAAGTATTCTACGTAATTGTAATAATTAATCAAATCAAATAAAACACGTTTAAATATGTAATTAAAACAACCTATTTCGTTTGATTTATTTAAAATAACTATTTTCATAATATAATTAAAACCATAAATTTATACCATTCTGTATTTAAGTTAATAACAGAATGAATTGGTTTGTTTGGACAGTAAGTCATATCCTTAATTATAACCAAATTAATTTTAAATAAATTTGGATTTTTTGAACGTAAAGAAATCATGTATTACCTAAGCGAAAAAGTAATACGAAACTGCAAAAAAAAAATGTTGAATAATCATGCACCGCATAATTTCGAATTTCATATAGAGTCTAATAAAACGAGTTAATTAGCTAATCTACTACTTTATTTCTTATAGAGAAACATTTCCTCTGTGAAGATTATAATCTTCTATGATTATTCAAATTACATAAACCAAATAAAGTCGGCCTGCAAGGTTAAAATTATTACTATATACACTTATTAATATTTTAATAATACTTTTTTATTTTTTAAATTAAGTATTAATATATATTATTATATTACTAAAGCTTTATGATTAAAATGATTTATAAAGTGAAATTTTTAAGGGTGTCAGTATATTTTTGTTATTTATATAATAACATTCAATGGTTTTTTATCATTCAGATTATAATCTCTAAAATTACTTCAATCCAAATAAATTTGTTATTTATATAATAACATTCAATGGTTTTTTATCATTCAGATTATAATCTCTAAAATTAATTCAATCCAAATAAATGTACACCGGGTAGTTTAGTTTAGTTGCAAAGACATGTCAAAAGGTAATTATTATAGCCACACAACATGAGAAATTGCTTGCAAAAGTATAGAAATCAAAATAAAGAAAAGGTGAGAATACCTCAACTCAGATACCATTGGAAAGTTCACACCAATATAGTTAATACACAACCAATTATACAGAGTGTGACAACCCTATCTTTAAAGTCTAAGCTAGTTCCCTAATACTCATCAATTTACAAACTTCTTTAAAATTGTCATCCATTTCTGTCAATTCTAATAAAATACAGAGTTTATGTCCTAAGAAACTGACAAGCAAAGAATTAGTTCTGGTCTATAGATGGATTTAGGTTGTAAAACTCAGCTGATCCATCCCTCTGAAAACTGTTGTTAGCACCAAGCTGTAATTTTGGACTTGTAATATGCCAAAATTACAAAATAAGCCAGTGCAATTACTGGTTTCACCCAGCAGCAACAGCATCAGCTCTAGGATTTGTATCCAGTAGTTGATGCAGCTTTGCACCAGAATTTGGTTTGTTCTCACAGAAATCACTCTCAGTGTCTGCACTTCTATCGTTAGAACTGGAATTATTAACTCTTGATAGCAAGTTCTCAGTACTCACAGGTGTAGACCTCTTGCTGTCAATGCTGTCCAAAATTATCTCTTCCCTTTGTCCCAGTTGAGTGTTTATCAGTTTTTCCTGAGTCAAAATCAAAGAAGTACTCAATATCACAGAATAACTATGAAATGTCACAATAGTATGAAGAAATATTATAGCAATACCCTCAATGCAGAATTTTCCATCCTCATCTGCTCAGAACCTTCAGTCAATTTAGTTATTTCTGACTTCAGTGACACATTTTCAGCAGTTAACATCTCAACTTTTCGTGCCAATTCTTCAGTCTCGGCCTAAACAGAGAAAATATGAGCATTATTCATCAACTTTTCTCTTGTCAGATCAACCCTTTTCCTATTTAGTTTTTCAATTTCAATTTTTGAGGCTTACATGCAGGGAACTGATTAAGCATGTGATAGGAAAGAAACCAAGCAATTCATGTCTTTTACCAGGCAACAATAAAAAACTATGGAAGATTTGCAAGTCAACAAAAGAATAATTCATACCTGCTTCCTCAGCCTGGACCTTCTAGCAGATTCACGGTTAGATTGTTTCCTCCTCTCCCGTTTCAACTCACGCTCATTCTAAGATATCCAAACATACACACAGGAGATAATTTGCCATCAGTAAAAGATTGAGGGTGAAACATAATTATTCTAGTATGTTTCACAAGCATCTCTATGTACTAAACATCATATGAAACATTAGAATGAACCATTATCTGACCAGACCTGTAACCAAGCTTCAGGAGGCACAGCTGCACAAGGTTGTGGGGCACTCGTGAGATTTTCCTTAGAATGAACAGTCAAAGAGTTCCTAAGCTCCAGTGCTGTGGTCATACCTGAAGAAATTACAGGACCAACAAACTTTCCTGCAATACTAGCTGGGGTAGCAGGCATAATCATTTTCGAAGATGCAGTCTCTTTGGAGATCGGGCCATCTTGTGTCTCAGTTTTCCCTTCTCCATCTGCTTGTACAGTGTGATAAAATATAACCATCAAAACACATATTAAGTAAACAACTTAACTCCTCAAATTAATAGTTTAAGAT
>Ga0214542_1002377_pt1 | contig 38921 bp, 10 predicted proteins | sample CNSS1metaG_FD_160096 | JGI IMG/M metagenome (GOLD analysis project Ga0214542, IMG submission 160096) | Root nodule microbial communities from cowpea collected in UCLA plant growth center, Los Angeles, California, USA - CNSS1 | ecosystem: Host-associated > Plants > Roots > Nodule | place: USA... | reverse complement strand
TAAAAAAAAAATATTATTTTTTTTTGATTATAAAAAAAATTAATAAAAAAATATTAAAATTTTTTTATTTTTATTTTTTTTTCACATTTCTTTTTTTTTTTTTTTTTTTTGATTTTTATGGGTCACCTGGTGGATCCAGGGACTGAGATAATGAAAGAGAGCTTTCACCGTCTGCTAACTCCTTTGGCCTCTAGACTGACTAGTTAAAGTTTTTTTCATAGGCAAAGAGAATTTTTTATTAAAACAGGAGCATTGATAACATAAGATATGCTATGAGTACAGGACATAAACCCTCCTAAGAATTATGAGGTGCATACATGTTCCTGTTCACTACCATCATATACATTACCAAAGGCAAACTCCACCCCTGCATGAACTGACTAGTTAGAGTTAACTTTAAAGCAATGTTATATATGGAAGAGAGAAAAACGAAGAAACTTGACACTTTGTAATATGTTGACTGTAGTTGAAGACGTTATAAATACATGATATTTTGTGAAGGAATGCTGCTACCAGTCTTTTCTAAACGCTTTGTTTTATTTAGAAAAATTCACAGGCATCTCATCATTAAATGATGTAGGTCCCTCGCTTTATTTGGTAGGTCACACTCCCATGAACATATGTGTGTTGAAAAGAGCATGCTAATAATGTCTCTCTTTTATTGTAATGCTTCTTGTTTGATTTAGTATTTATTTTTATTACCATATCTACTTAATTGTTTGTTGCATTTGTTTCCAATTTTCCTAGTTAGTGAAGTTTCCCTGGCCACACTTATTTACATATCTGGGGAAAGGAGTTTGTGCCTCATGGAGAATTGAATTAACCCCTGAACCCTCATCTTACGAGGCAACATATTATACTCATTCAGGGAAAATTTGTGTTACTACGGCTACTTGAAATTTGGACCTTTTATTATTTTCTTCCTCCAATCCTATCATTAACATTGAATTTAACAAAGAATAAGCTTTCACAAACTAGGACAATATACGAGAGACATAATTGCTGTGACTCAAGCTGTAAAAAACCAGTCTCTCATGTCGCTCTTTGAAAACATTCAGAAAAACATCATCCTGGAGAAATCTTGTCATTCATGTCGCATATACTCAAAACATAATTCAGATTGGGACCTGCAAAACTAGATCACCTCCTTGAGAAATGACTCTTCTCAACTTGATTGACCTTATGAATCTCACTTTGTTTCTGTTTATCACAATAAATTAATCTCACTTTATGAATCTTCTTAACACCAAAGATGCTATGCATAAATTATGGTCTAATTCTGCTACGGTATTGGTTGGGTTGGTTTAAAATCTTTTAAGAAATTGGTTTGAGTTAATTACTTAAACTAGACTAACAAAATCCAATCTGATTATATTCAGTTGACTACACAGATTCATAATGTTACTATGTTACAAATGGGTTTGCGCAGTTTGGAGCTTCTGCCTCCAGTGTGGTATGCAGGAGTATAAGGTGGCAATGTCATGATCCATGATATTACTGATGTAAATGTGATCTATAAAATATAGGCAAGAATGAATATCTATATTGTTTGAGGTCAATTTTCGTACGGTAATTTTCTCCTAAAACATTCTCCTCTTCAGAAAATATTGCTTTGTTGTATACTGACACAAAAACCAGCATGACCCACCATCCTCGAAGAACATGCAGATGCCCATTTGCAGGTTACTCAGTTCTAGCGTCATTTCCATGCTACACTAACCTGACTTTTCATGTTTCGTCTTCTGTTCCTCAACCTTTTCTCTCGAAGTTTCCACCTTGGCACGCTTTCTGATTATCAAGAAAGCTTGCCAGAGGATAACGTGGAGTATAGATTACAAAGGAGGAGTTTAATGCTTCTGCTTTGTGCATTCAGGCAAACAGGAAATGGCTGAACCTCAGTCATTGCTGTTCTTCCAGCTGTAAAGTTGATTGTGAATGAATCTCAAACGTGGGCAATATGAAAATAAGAAAATGGTGGTGGTACATAAAGATAACTATGGGCATGTGTAATAATAGTGGAGGACTCAGTTGACTGACAAACTTGAACATCAAAACCAGATACATAGAAAAATGGTTCCATTTGAACGCAAAGTTGAAATGGAATCAATTTTTATTTGAAGTACAAATGTACAAGTTCAAGAACATTAATTATACTGTTTTGAATGTACTTTTAACCTGTTTCTTAGGGAAGAAAATGGAGGATGCGTGTTTAAAAATGTGCTACCTTTTTTCCATGGTGAAGCTTTAACCAGATCTGGTTATAGCCTTAAATGAATGATTGACTACAAGAATAATATATATATATATATATATATATATATATATATATACTTTTACATTAAATTTTATTACAAATTTACTTTTGAGATGTTTATAGTTTTCTCTATGCTTAATATCAACTAAATATTATTTAGAAAATTAAAATTGCTCCATAAAATTTACAATCGTTATTCATCTTTTCTTTACCAATACAAGTTGTGTGATTCTAGTTTGATTCCATGTTTTTTTTTATATAGGTAAGGGATACCTAAGATATTTTCTGACCTTGTAAGGATATATGTATTCATTTTTTTTCGCAATATAAAGATGAAATTTATTATAATTATTAAACTAAAAGATATTTGTTTTAAAAATATACGTATAAAAAGTAGTTATAATTTTTTTTTTTGTAATTTTATCTTATATTTTTTATTAAACATAGTTAATTAATTTTAAAAAATATTTACAAAACTTAAAAATAAAATAATAAGATAAAATATATTGGTTAAGGATAAAATTGATAAAAAAGGATTGTATATGTTAAAATAGCAATTGCAAAATTATTAAATATTACAATTAAATTAATAAGTTATAAAAAATGAAAATTTAAAATATATTTTAATTTTAATTTCTTATTTGTTTGATGTGTGATATATTAAAAAATAAAATTTGAATAAATCAATTATATAAAAAATTGTCTTATATAAGAGATATTAAAAAGTAAATATTTAAAATTAGAAATTAATCATTTATGTGTGTGTGTGAAGAAAATAGTTATAATTAAGAGTAATTTTGTTAAATATAAAAATAAATAAAAGAAAAAATTTATTGATAATATATGAAAAGTATAGAGGGTGTGGTATGGCGGTGGAACAACCTTAAAGCTCCACCCACCGTTAAGGTGAGAGTAAGGAACAGCACGGAATTGATAGACATGCGTACTCTGTACCCAACTGTCGCTGCTCCTCTTTCTCTTTCAAACTTTTCCCTTAGGACCAATTTCCCTGTTCGATGCAGTAACCTTCACTCGCAACCGCAACTCGACACGCGCAAGGTAAGCACTTCTTTCTCAATCTTCCATTCAGCATTTCACACTTTTTTTCTCTTTAAGTGCACAATAACAGTTAAATACTCGGTCAAATTCAAATGCATAATTTTAGTTTGGCGCATATCCTCGTCCTGTTCATTACTCTCTTAATTTAAAAAAAAAAAAATGCAGTTAGTTCTTTCAGTGAAGGAAAAGCTCGAAAAAGAACACCATAGCCTTCCTGTTGGAAGAAATGGAAGGGATGACGAAGATATGATACTGTGGTTTCTCAAAGATCGCAAGTTTTCTGTTGAAGATGCTATTTCCAAGTTGACTAAAACCATTGTATCCTTCTTCTCGTGATTGTAATGTCCAATTTTATTCATAACAAATCACCCCCATTGTTTGAGAACTGGGGGAATAAGCGAATTTGACAAACTTTATTTTCTACCTGCATGTGTAATTTGATCTGTTCGAAAATGAGCCTTGTTGACGTGTTCAATGTGGAATTTAAACTTGGGTTTTGCTCTGATGCCTTTTGACCATGGTGTGCTTTGAGCAATTGAGTTCCGAGGTCTTTGAGTTCGGTTAACACTCCAGCCAGGTTGACACGCCATGGCGATGAGTGTATACCTGTAAAAGACGCTCGTACTTTCAGGTCATTAAGGAATCTACTGCGTCAATAAGCAATCCATGGTCAACGCCCACCAGGGTGAAATCCAAGTCAAAAGGTTGCTTTGCTATATCTTAACTAATCTTGTTCGTATTAATGGGATTAATTTTCATTCAAATTTCTGCCTACTAGTCATCTTGTTGCTTTGCTTTCTACTCTATAAGAAATGGCGTCAAGATTTTGGGGTGTCTAAATTGACCGATGAAACTGTTAAAGATGCTGCTCAAACTGGAAAAGGATACGTACACGACTTTCTAGATATTAATGATAGACCTGTGCTTGTGGTGGTTGGATCAAAGCATATTCCTATGGTAAGAGTAGAAGTGGTAGTTGTTAGTGTTTTATTGTGCTTTATTGCTTTATATTCCTTGTTATTTTTATATTCCGTGAAATGAAACTGATTCGAGAACATGTCAATACTGGCATGCAGCGAAAATTTGCTTTGCACTGAAGGATATGTTTTTCAATTTTCTGAGGATAATAATTAAGAGTTTGAAGTTGGTACTCTGATTTGGGTTTGAATACCTATTAGTTTAGAACATTCATGGCCATAGAGACAGGGATTGATGCAGGAAATTCATTGGAATGAGGGAACTGAGTAAAACAAACACACTCTTTCTGCTTCTAGCACCTCATCACTTGCAATTGATACTTCTACTCTGTATCATAGGTGTTAAATTTGGGGAATTAATGTGATTGCCTAGTTTTGGTACAAATTTCTGGTTGTAAGTATATGCAACTTGATGTCACTTGGCATAACTGAGGTCAACTTTTGTCAATTTTCTCACTTTCTGCATTACATATTACATACTGTACTTTCATTTCTTAATTTATGGATATACCTCAGATATAACCGGCAGCCTCAGATATACCTCAGTTTATGGATAACTGTTTGTGACAATATGGACAAATAATTCTGTCACAGGCAGTGGACCCTGCAGACGATGAGAGGCTGTGTGTTTTCTTAATTGAGAAGGCATTGAGTAAGCTTCCAACTGGGAAAGAAAAAATTCTTGGAATAGTTGATCTCAGAGGCTTCAGAACAGAAAATGCTGATCTTAAATTCTTGACTTTCTTGGTAATATTTTTTACTATCTGCCAAACATAATTCAGTTAAGAAGTCTGTATCATTATCACCTAATGTGGTTTGAACTGTAGTGCGTCACTAGAAAGAAGTTGTGCAACCAGCAGCACAACAGCTAATATATTTCTTTATTTTTTGCAGTTTGATGTATTTTATTATTACTATCCGAAGAGATTGGATCAAGTACTATTTGTGGATGCACCTTTTGTTTTTAAGCCAATTTGGCAGCTAGCCAAACCCTTGTTAAAATCATATACTTCCCTGGTAAGTGTTTCTTGTCTTAAATGCCTGTTTTTAAAAGAGTTGTTTTTCCCTTTATGTTTAAGGGTTGAGTGCTAGAGATGCCTTGAGCTTTCTGAAGGGTTACCCCGTAGTATAACCTGACCCTATGTGTTGAAGCTCAAAAATTGAGGGGGGAAAAGTGAGTTATCTGATGGAAACTGTGGGCTTGGACCAATAGGGTTTGTGGTGGACCTTACTCATATTTGTGAATTTCTTTGGAATTTGAACTGGTGTATTGGGTTCTAAGATAAGAAAAAAATTAGTGTTGCTCATTGTAATTTGATCTAACATCACAGAAATAGGAGGCAATTGCCTGCTGAAGAGTAGCTGTAGTGGTTGTAGCTGACCATGCATTTCACCTTCTGAATCTGAGGTTGAGGGCTCATGTCTTAGACCCTTCCCATTAGGCTCAGGCAGTTCCCTGTGATTTTCGCCAGGGGTGTAGTGACAAAGTGATAGGTGATTGGATAGAGTTGCTGAATTAGAGGCCAGGGACATTGCCTCCCAAGAATAATGAGAGGAAAGAGATGAATAGTACTTTCTGTTCATTCGTCATAATTCATTACGTCAGGTTATATAAGGGAAAATAACCAAAAGCATAACAAAAAGTAAAGGAATGCAATAGCAAATGCGTAACAGGAAATAGAGGAATGTAATAACAAACATAGCGGATTGACACCACAGCACTAAATATCTAGGCCAGATTTGAGGAATCTTCCTTGCACATAGGTATCCCAACCTAACCTAGGGATTTTGTTGCTGCTGTTCATAGCACAATGTTCCCATCCACGAGTTCCCTCATTTCTTTGGGATGACGATCATGTAATTGACTTTAGGTTGTGATTAAGTCAACCAGCTGAATGTAATGGGGCTTACGTGATATGGGATGTAAGATTGTTGGCTCATATTTTTAAGTTGAACAAACCAAATGATTAATTTCAGCACTATTTGGCGTTAGATATCAACTCGTTGTGCTGCTTCATCTTCATTCTCTTGTAATTCTTTCTTTTGCTCCCTCTCCCCCTTTTATTTACAGGTGAGATTTTGCTCCGCAGAGACTGTTAGGAAGGAATATTTTACAGAAGAAACTTTGCCACCAAACTTCAGAGACTGAAAGTTGGATGGAATAAAAAATTGCAGCAAACTTTGCAAACACACTCTTACTTAGTAAGCGCGTTTATCTTGGGATTTAGAAGGACCAACATGTGGATGACAATAGCAACACAGCATTTATTTCGTTAAAAACTTGAAATAGCAACACAGCATATTAATTTTTTTTTTGGTCATCTCAATTCTTCTGAATATTCGACGTTAGCGGTCATACAATTGGATAATAGTTTAGTATAATATTGTGCTAGAAATAGAAGAGATGGGAAATACATATAATTTAGTTCGAATAGGGGTTAAAAGTCTCTCTATTTTTCCATTTTCCTTTAAATAAAGAATAGATTTTTAAGAGGAATTACTTGAAAACTTCTAAATTTGCCAATTAAGAAAATTATCTCACTTAAAGAAAATTACACTTATGCTTTACTGATCCGATATTATAAACAACGATATTAGCGATGCATTTAAATAATCTTGGATATAAAATTTTCCAAAGCATACAATAGCAAGGATTAAGAAGAGAAATTACCTTAATATCAATATCTGGCCTCAATGAAAATGAGTTAATCGCTCAAAGAACTGACCCTATAATGAAAACGACAGATAAAGGAGCTCTTGACAATGAGAGCAAAAATAAAGGGAGGAAATCTTGACAATACTCACTACTGTTTCCTAGGAAAACAATCTTGACATAACGCTTTGAGTTTGAGGTTCTTTTCTTTGAGGAAAGTGGTCCATTCAACTGTTTTATGATCTGCTTCTTCAAAGACAAGATGCTGAGGTAATTTCTTGCCGTACGTGAGGAATGTTCCACCATTAGCTACAGCTTTCAATAATTTTATTATATAAAATTCTATCGTGTATAACAATTGACAAAGAGACTCCTTTTGTAACTGTTTTTTCTGAATACAAATCATTCTTCTATCTTACTAGATTGTATTTAAAATCATAACACATTAATTTTAGTACATAACTCTATTATATATTTCACTGTTTCATTTCAACTATCATTAGAAAATCTATATGTAACAAAATAGACTATTTTTCAATAACAAGCTGTGTAGCTGTTACTTGTCTTTTACTTGCCTAGTTTTTCACCCTCTCTTACCCAAACTGTGGCGCTGAAGACAAGCAACTCTCATTGATGCAGATGTGGTAGGTTACGTTACAAAAGGAAACTGATATATTGAAATCTTCAATTAGGTATATAATCACTAAAAATCACAATCAGAATCAGAATAAAACAATTGTCACAAAAGTCAACGGCTAAAAGCCTTGATAAAATGACAGAAGAGGAAGGAAATAGCAAGAGTAAAGAAGGGAAAAGGAAAGGAGAATGAAGAAGGGAATAACACTACTAACCATAACAGCGATCGCGACATGTTTGGCTATGGTTAGCAGTGCGCCGGAGTCCCCACCGTACACTGTGGTGCACTCGCAGTCCGATTTCGAGATCAGACTCTATGGAACCTCCGTTTGGATGTCTGCTCCCGCTCTCGACATTTCCTTCGAGAAAGCCACGTGGGACGGTTTTCACAGGTAATTCTTCTTTCCCCTCACAATACCTAACTAACTAACCAACCAACTAACCCGATTTTACTATCTCCCAGGTTGTTCCAGTTTACAGAAGGCGCCAACCTCAATTTCTCGCGAATCCCAATGACCGTTCCCGTCTTGACCACCACCGTCCCCGGAGCCGGTCCTCTTCAGTCCCAAGGCTACTACGTTAGTTTATACTTACCCGTTAAGTTCCAAGGAAACCCACCACTGCCGCTTCCAGAACTCAATATCAGGCCCTATGAGTTCACCACCCACTGCGTTGCGGTTAGAAAGTTCTCTGGATTCGCCAATGATGAGAGGATTGTCAAGGAGGCGGAAAAGCTCGCCACCAGCCTCAGTCGCTCTCCCTGGGCGCAGTCCAAGACTCGCCGTGGTTACTCGATCGCGCAGTACAACACTCCCATCCGAATTGTGAATCGCAAAAACGAGGTCTGGGTGGACATCGATGCTCCCCAATCAGGCTGTGAATCGGTTGGTGTTTCCGCGTATTGATGGAAGGAGTATGGAAGAATGGTTTGGGACTTGTGAAGGTGTTGCTTGCCTGCTTCTTGTACAGGTCTGTCTGATGTGTGATATATGTTCATATTGTTTAACTGTCATGAAACATAGACTTGTGTTGTGTCTGTAAATAATAGGATTGTGTGAGATTTTTCACACGATCATGCCTATGGAAAACAGATTGACTCAGTTGCGCTGTGTCAGTTATGTTATGATGGGATTTATAGATGAAAATAGGAAGATCGTGGACGAAAGGTAAGACGCAAGACGTAACATGCAAACACTTCACCTTTTAAGTATAAGACCATAACCAAGTCTGACCTTATAAACAGACAACGTGCTAAAGGGAACAATGACTCAACATTAATGCTTTTACTTAGGTCTTGCAAATTTAAGAAACTTTTATTAGAACAGAAGTGATTGTTTGTTCTAGATGCATTATTTTTGGCTTGTTTGTTTGTTAGCAAACTGAATGTTTTAAGTTGTGGTTGTGATTGGTTTGGCAATTCAGTGTGCAATCATGCCATGTGTTTCACAGTTTTAAAACTTGTTTGTTGGCAAGCGAAGTTATGTGAGGACCAATAATGAAAGGAGACACTTTGTAATTATTAGAACATAAAAAGACAATCTTTGTTGAGTTTGTTTAGGAGTTTAGCTTAGAGAATTTATAACTTTTTATTTTTACATTTTATAAACTAACTTGAATCAAGAGATATGGTTAATCCTTGTCATTGTAAACAAGTTAGATTGCATGGATTGAACTTTCTACTCGTTTTTTTTCTTCCATCACTGTCACTTTTAGCTTAGAAAATTAATGCTGTCAAATTGGTGCTATCTAAAGAAAATAATTTTTAGACGGAAAAGTTGGTTTGGGTTGAGGCATTGGATTAACATATCGAGTCACAACTTTTCATGATCCATTTTAAGGACTTTTTCCTAAGTTTCATAGGCCCAGGGTCTGCCACCAGCCATTATGGAGGCACTTTCTGTATCATATGCATTTGTCAAATTGTTTAAAATAGTTATAGCAGTGTCTGCAAGGTTACTGGCAGCCATTTACACAAACAAAACCTGTAACAACCGCTCCCTCTTCATGTTTTAGACTAATACACCTCTACCCTGAAAAAAGTGCACTTGATCTGCATGTTAATCTTAATCATCAGAGGTAATAAGGTTAAAGATACCAACATTTAAGAGATTTACATTGTTTGGTATCAAATTTTCAAGGATAGAGGATGAAGGTTTTCTTGCTTGTTCAAGTATTCACTCTGATGACTTTAGAAGGAACAGTTTCGGGCCACGGATTAGAAGGTGAAAGTAACATAAAGCCACCAAACCAAACTGCTCATTTCTTTGTTCAGTGATTGCTTGCTTCATCTAACATTTTCTGTGCTGAAATTGATTTTGTAATTTTCAATTAACACGTCTTTTACATGCTTAACGAAGGCTGGAAAATAAATTATTAAAAGCACAATGGAAACAAATTGTTAAACTCCTACCAATGCAAGAAAATGAACTATCTTGGCAAAATGACTTAAACTTAAGAGAAAAGTCAAATTTAAAATATTAGTTCATTAGGTGAAAGAGTTTCAAAACCTACATAATCAGGTAAGATATTACTTTTCATAAGAAAAGCCCAAGTACTAAAGTCATCAACTATGGTGAGAAAGAACCTACGTCCGTGCATGGAAGATATATTTATGGGTCCTCATATATCAATATGTATCTAATCAAGAACTTGTTTAGACACATTATTACTCTGGGTGAAACGTAATTTCCGCTGTTTAGCAAGGAAAACATATTTCTAATGTGCTGTGAAACATTATCAGATGGTGTTCAAGCCTATAATGCCAGATGTCAAAAACATTATTACAAGAACTGTTTTTATCAGAGTTAAACAGTGTTTATAAGATGTTCAAACCCCTCTAGGTAGTACAAGCCTTTAAGCAATTCAGCTTTGCCAATCATCTTCTGGGAATGAGCATCCTGAATCTGACAAAACTCATGCAAGAAAATTAGATTGCAGTTTAAAGTTTGTATTATGCGTTGAACAGAAATTATGTTGAAAATTAAACTCAGGTATATAGAGAACATTGTCGATGTAAAGGTGTTTAGAAAATTGAACTGTTCCAGAATAATTTGCCACAACTTTCAAACCATTCGGCGATTGGATTGAGACAGGTCTTATTTTGTAATAACTGGTAAAGAAATCAGTGTTGTAAGTGACACGGTCCGTTGCTCCAGTATCAAGAATTCAAAGATTTTGATTTTGTTTACCTTTTTTAGATGAATCTGCATTGCACTCACCGATGAGATTGTTGGCTTTATGTTTTGAGTCATTCTTTGACTCTTGCATGATTCTCCATATCCGTTGCATCTGTTCTCGAGTAATTTGAATGTTGTCCGTAATGTTCTCTTTGCCTTTTGTGATAGCATCATTATTCTGAGTTCCTTCATCTGTGTTTCCTTCTGCATTGTTAAATTAACTGGCAACAGAGAAATTGTTAGTAGCATGCTCAGTCTTATGTTTGAACCAGGGTGGAAAACCGTGTTTAGAGTAACACTCTTCAGCTGTATGTTTCATCTTGTTGCATAAGAAGATCTATATATAAGAGCTGTTGCAGGAAACAACGGAAAAAAACAGAAACCATAAAAACAGAAAGTTAATTGATTGTTTGCTTCATCTAACATTTTCTGAGCTGAAAATGATATTGTAATTTTCAATTAACACGTGGGAAAGAAATTATTAAAAGCACAGTGAAAACAAATTGTTAATACCAATGCAAGAAAATGAACTAACTTGGCTAATTGAATTAAACTTGAGTGAAAAATTAAATTTAGAATATTAGTTCATTAGGTGGAAGAGTTTCAAAACTTAAATAATTTTCAAGTGATTAATGTTACTCGATGTTAAACTCATAATAGGGACAGTTTATTGCTCAGAAATCTGAACGACGTGTTGTTAGAAGGTTCTTTTACTCCAGCGTTATTGCAATATGAATGCGACAATGTTTGCAACTTCTCTTTGCTTACGCTACCTACTCATGATACACCAGGTGCAATATAAATTACATTTTTAAATGTGTTAAATTTTTCTTGTCTTTTTTATTTTTATTTTTTGAAAAATCAATGTTCCAAAATAATATTTTGATAAAATAGATATAAAATCTATCGGTATCAAAGATGAGGTGGTTCTCTCCAATTCGAGAAAAAGAAATATTATAAACTTTATTTATGTCGTTGGTGTGTCCTCCTGAATATTTCCTTCCTTTCTTCTATTGTTTTTCATTCTCCTAACAATCGATTAAACAATTATCTACTCATTTTCTTTTATTCATCTTTCTTTCTTAAAGGAAACAAAAACATTAGTAATGTAAATAAAATGTGTTCGAAACTTCCTGTATAATTGGTGAATGTCCAAAGTCTTAAAAAATAAGAAGAAAAAATAAGTGAGATAATTGACCTACTCAGAAGGTGGCAACTCAGATTTCTTTTTTTGTTATGTGATAAGAAAAAAAAATGAATAAGAGATATATAAAGAAAATTAATAAATCAGATAATTTTTAATTCAGATTTCAATAAATTAGATAAAACTATTTCATGAATATATAATATGTTAAAATTTATTTAAAAATAATGTTTATCTATGATCTATTTTCAAAAATAAAAATATTAAAAATATTTATTCAAAAATTTTTCATGAATATATGGTAAATCCATAAAAAAACAACATTACTTCAAGTTCTATAATTAATGGTCTCAAACATTTCAATTTTCTTTTAGATATATTTATAAAATTAACTAATTTAAGTGGTTATTATATTCAATGACATTACCACAACTCAACGAATAGTTTCCAACTAATAGAATTACTAGTTTTTACAATGGTCGAATAAATACATTCAATATAGCATTATAATGGACAGCCACTTTCACGATAAACAAGTGAATATCTAATTAATATACTTGATAATAAAAGATATATATTCCTATTAGTTTTAAATTTTAGAATTTTAGAATTTTTTATTTTGAAAGGTATAATTTTACAATAATTGCTAACAACATACTTGTAAAAAGTTGTTTTTTTTTTTAATTAAAAGGTTTAGAGAGATTTAATTATGAAACTTTGTTGAATTATTGTGGTTTCATTATCCTGGATTTTAAAAATATAACGGACAAGTATTCTTTTAGTTATTAAATTGAATATATATATATATATATATGAAAAAAAAAATTATTGATAAACAAAATCTTCTGCCAATCAATGTGCATACTAACTCGGGCGCTGATGTAATTGTGAAATGATATATGAATGATAATTAAATTTATATTTGGTTGAATCTTCAATTTATTTTTATGATATATTTGATTTGGTGTACGTGGAATACTTCAATATATTTTGTTGAATCTTCTATCTATGTTCGTATGTATTTGAGAATACAATATGTTACAAGTATTAAGTGAATATTTCAAATAGGTATCTATAGGTAATCTAATATTTGTTTATAAACAGGTAAATTAGGGTATCATATTAACTGTCCTGTGAGTATTTATTACTTGTATAAATTTGAACTTACGATTTAACTTTTATTTTATTAGATTAAATTTAATTAAAATTAATATTTAATATTTAATATATTTTTTATTAGGTTAAATTTAATTAAAAAATCATAGTTTTTTAAAATATTTATGGATATTTTTAGATATTTATTACTATTTTATAAACAGATATTCTGTGAGTAAAATGTGAGTAAAACGAGACGGATAATCGATCAATTTTTATGTTATAAGACGCTAACGAATAATAACTCTATGTTCAAATATTATGTTTGCTTATATGGTTTTACATTTTAAGGATTAAAGGTTATTAGAGGTGATTGTCCATATGATTTTAGAAAAAAATAAATATTTTCATTCTTACATAAATGAAGAGACGAATGAGAGAAGACACCTCAATACATAAATATTTACTTAAATATTCATCAATTTTTTTATCTTTTTAATTCCAACTAAACAAATATGCTTTTACTTAAATGTTTATATTTTCTTTTAAATTCTAACTTACCTTCACATGCTTTTAAGTAATGCACGTATTAACTTCTTTCTTTAAATTCTACTTATTGTCACATGCTTTTTATCTGCAAATGCAGTAATGCATGTATTTATATTGGTCGACCAAAGGGACTCTCTGCATCCTTGGAATCTGCATCAAGAGCAGACCTGCATTATTGACCATAGGAAGGTAGGTGAAACTGTGTCAATTAACTTTTTTATTCTGATATCATGTTTTGTGCTTATACAAAAATTTCTTTAATTATGAAAAATATTATTATATACATGTACAGATTAATAATTAAAATTATTTAAAAAATTTAATAATAATAATAACAATTATCATTATTATCAAACTTTTTGATAATTAATTTTAATAACAATTAAAGTTAAAATTAACTGTATTCATGATAATAATAATAACATTAATAATATTAAAACTAATCATATTAATAATAATACTAAAGATAATAATAATAATAATAAAACTAATAATAGTAATTATATTTTATTTTTTATATTAATTTTAACTATCAAAGAAAATTTGCAATATAATAATTCTAGTTATTAAAATATTATTTTATATCTACCACATCTATTAAATTTTTCACAAACTTTTATAAATTTTACCTTTAAATATAATCAAATTCTCCTTTGTATTTCAATCAAATAACATCACTTTTTTACTGAAATGATATATATTAAAACAAAGGTTTAAGTATTTTTGGCTTGTTTCGCTCTTCAAATAACATTCTATTATTATTATTTTTATAGACATACTATTTATTGAGTTTATAACTATACAATGTTGTTAGTGTAAATATTTGTATACTTTTGACTAATAAAAAGTTATTGTGATTAAGATTTTTAAGACAATTATTACCCCCATTGAATGAATTATCATACAAAATGATTAATGTTTGTGTAATCTTTTATTTATCATTAATAATTAATCGATCACAATTATCTTATATTTATGTAAAATAAATAACAATTAATGAAACGATTGACGTGGTTTTATTTTTTATCATGGTACTGCTAGTAAGAAGCAACTTTCTTAAAGTACGGTTCATGTTAAACTATAACATTTTTTTAGTAATATCTATTTTGAATTGGAATCTTAATATTTAAACAACACCACATTACACATCTGACTAATGCGATTCAAGCCATACTTGACCACTACGAATAATAAAATTATTCTTATCCACTTTTAACATCATTTCACTCCTCAGGACTCTTATTCATTTTTTGTCCACTCATTTTATTATAAGACAAAAAGTAAAATCCAAAAAAAAAACCTTAGTCTCTTTTGTAAACGAAATCATATTTCCAATCCAAATTAATTTATATACTTTTGTAAAGCTGGTATATTTTACTCGTTCCACTTTTCTATTTTGCAACAAACTCTATTATTTGCGCAGAAAATATTTTCACTAAGCCATAATTAGCAACATGCGTAAACAGATAAAGAAATCGCCAATTTATCATTAGATTATTTTAACTCCATCGCATGTTATTTTTGTGTAAGCACAAAAATCAATTTAAGTTTTTTTGAATTAAAACTTTAATTTTTTAAGAAATCAATTTCGGACTCCCTCACACAAATATTATACGAAATAAAATATTATTTTACTGTTGATTTTTTTTTTTTATAAATTTTGTATGTAAGATAAAGAAAATAAACTAATGTAACTTGTAGGTTGGGCCTACACCTATATGAATAAACAATTTTCTCACGGATGGTAAGGTAACTCAACTGTTACGTCTTTCAGCTCTCTCTTTCTCTTTCTCTCTCTCTCTCATTTTCTCATTTTCGTTCTCGTTCACTCGTGTACCCTTCTCCCTCTCCGATCCGAAACCCATCGTCTCTAACTCCCTCAGATCTCTCTTTCTCAACCTCACTCAACACCTTCCGCGAAATTCCCCTAGCCTTTTGAACGTATATTCATCTCCTTTTATCTTTCCTTTTCCTCGCAGCTTTCTGCAATTGCTTTGCTAGGGTTTCTCCGAGGCCACGGATTTTCCACTGTATCCGGTACACTTTCGTTTCCACTTCCAACTCTAATTCATCCGCGATTGATTACGGGGAAAGGAAGGAAAAAACGCGTATTTCGTGGGGGATTAGAACTGGCATTTTTGCAACTGTAACTTTAACTGCTGTGGGATTTGATATGCATTGTTTTTTTTTTCTATTGCGAGATATTAAATGGAGCGGTGTAAAATATGTTTTTATCGCGAAAGTGTATTTTGTCCAATCGTTCATTTGTATATATTTTTTATGTTGAGGAATATAATGATCAAATGCTTTTTTTATGGCGATTGTGCCTGTGAACTTCGTTTGGATCCTTGTTTTCTCAGTTTTTGAAGATGTTGCGCATGTGTGATTTTTGGGCGTAACTTGCCTGTGGTAGCATTGTTGAGGAGCGCTTGCTGTTGAAAGCTTGTGTTGCTCTTGTTACCTCTGCTTTTGGATCTCTGGTTTTGCTGATAAGATAACTACTTTGGATATTATTTCATTTGATTGGCTGATTGAGTAAAATGGAAAGTTATAATTTTTATTGGGAAATTGATTGTTGATACACATGTATTTTGTTGCTATTTCGACGACAGAAAGATTTAAGGGTCATCTGAACTGTTCCTTGTGTTTTAGAGGAGTCTAAATTTCATGCGAGTTGATAATATTACTTAAAACCATCAGTAGTTGAACTCTGTCACGCTTAACATTTTTTATTTATTGGCTCAGCTCCAATTGGAGACAGGTCAGATTTCGTAATAAATGGAGAAAATAATAGATAGCAATGTATTTTGCTGCCATTGAAAATTAGAATTTGAAGAACCTTGGTAACTGCCTGAGATGCTTGTATTAGAATGATGTTATAGATGAATGGCATCCTAAAATTAGAACTATAATATATTGACTACGGAATAGGCTGTTGTGAATATGCTGCTGCTAGTTCAGACATTTTAGTTACTAGTTGATAGCTCCCATGATTCCCTTGAAATTTATGAAAGAGTACAATTACTAAATGTTCACTGGTTTAATGTTGTCATTATAATTTATTATACATCTTAAATTCTGCTCCTGTATGAAATCATTACAATACGCCTTATTAATTGAATTATGTTTCTCTGTCTCTCTTAAGCAGGCCTTTCAATTAGGATTGAATGACCGTGTGGCAGCAACTAGACTATGACTTCAAGCATGTTGAGTGGGGAACGGAGGTATGTTTAAATTTGTGTGCTTTTGAAGTCAGTAAAGTGAACTGGTGGTGAGAAGTTTGGGCAGTATGCAGGTCCTGTGGTGTCATTAGGGTTTTTGAAGTAAATTTTATGGTGTTTTTTTCACCTGAGGATATGGCAATTTGATTCCATTGTTAAGTTGGTTGAACATCTAAGACCAGAAACCAGTGTATTAGAGTAATTGTATTTAAAGAGCTGAGAGAAAAAAACAAAATAAAACAAAATACCTAACTGCTCATTCTACCTCCCTATATTCTACTAACCTAATTCATTGATTTGCGGACCCAGTATAAAAGTATCCCTTGTACCCTTTCATCACCTTTTGTAACAAAGTATACGGAATTCAGACATGTTTGTTTTAGCTTTCTGCACAAATCTGGTATCTGTTTTAAGTCCCATCATGGCTTGCTATTTTACTTAGGCCATATGCCAGTATCTTATCCATTATCATAGTTCCCTCAATGTGCACATGAATTATAAATATATTCACTTATTAAGTGATCAAAAGAAAATTGACATTGATGATATGATAATGCTGTTGCAGATGGGCCTCCTCTTCCAGAAGAGGTGGTATGACTGTTTTAGGGAAAGTTGCAGTTCCAAAACCTATCAACTTACCCAGTCAGAGGTATTTATGATTTGGCTGAACACTTTTAACCTTTCAATCAACTAACTCTGATTGGGTTGCCATCTGAAAAATTTACCTCTTAATTTTCTGAAGGTTAGAAAATCATGGTCTGGACCCAAACGTGGAGATTGTTCCTAAGTGAGTATATATTCTATAAACCCAAATGCTAGGACTTTTTCTGATGCCTTCTTTCTTGTAGTTTTATATTATGGATGCTTGTCTGATCTTTTATTAGGGGTACACTCAGCTGGGGCAGTAGATCATCATCTTCTACATCTAATGCATGGGGTTCTTCTTCTCTGTCCCCAAATGCTGATGGTGGTGGTAGTTCGCCCAGTCACCTCAGTGGCCGTCCATCATCCGGTGGAAGTGGCACACGCCCTTCTACTGCTGGCAGTGATAGGGTTCTTGAGCCCACTGCTAATTCATGGGGGACAAATTCTCGGCCTTCATCAGCATCTGGGGTACTGTCAAAAAATCAGTCTTCATTGACATCATTGCGTCCTCGGAGTGCAGAAACTAGACCTGGCAGCTCTCAGCTATCCCGATTTGCTGAACCCTTGACTGAAAATTCAGGTGCTTGGAATGCTGCTAGGACTACAGAAAAACTGGTAGGCTTCTGCTTAAAACTTGTTTCTGTGATCATTTACTGATTTAATCTAGTGTTTAAGATGTCTGGTCTTACAGTGATTGTCACTGGAATTTTACCTTTGTAAAAGACATTCCATTTCCTACCCACATTTTGTTGGTTTGGGGATGGTCCACGCCTTGTTGTGGAGTATAGTTATGTGACGATGCACATGTTTGTAGGTATGATTTGTTATTTGTGTGGTAAGACAGTAAGAACTTTTGTCTTCTTCTATGACTAATTTTGTGGTTAAGACCTGGTTGTAGATATTCCAAACATCATGTTTATCCACTATAATTTGGAATACAATCAAACTAGGTGTCTTTTCCTTGTATTCTTAGGTCCAACTGTCAACGTATACTTTATTTCTCATAGATTGCTATCCCTGCCGCTGATAATAGTTTGGTGCAATTACAGGGCGTTACACAACCCAAGAATGAAGAATTTTCTCTAAGCTCGGGAGACTTTCCAACCCTTGGTTCTGATAAAGATAAGTCTGTTCTGAATTCTGAGCTGCAAGGTATCATCATACAATCATACTCTGTATAACTATTATGGTGATTGCTTTATTAATTTGAGTATATGTTCTTTTATGGAGTTTAGTTTTGCATTTTCTTAAATTCAGAACATCTTTACTATTTAATGGTTACCTAATAAAATGGTTTTAACTTAATTTCTAGGACTTTCTGCTTAAAGTTTTTAATGTGTGGTTATTTGGCTGTGCACTTGTCCTCTGGTTTTTGTAATAAAAATTCCTTTATATTGTATTCCTTTGTAAGTGTAATTTGGGAATGGTTGGAAGAGGATTCACTTATATTTTATGAATACATCTTATTTTTGTGCCCACTGTGTGCTTGTTACAATAGTCTATATTATATTTTGAACAAAGTTGTTCTGTGTTGTATCTATATGTAGCCTAGTATCCTAGGGGTTTCTTGTTTTCCCTTTCCTTAAGCCTTTGTTGTAAGCTTCTCATTCACACACACACACACAATGCCTTCTTCATCCGTTTGAAAGTAAAGTTACTTCTTCCATTATGTTTCCAAATGAACCTTAATTTCAAGTTACTTTTCGTGTCTTTGGTTGTGTTTTGTACTTGTCTCTAGGTTTGGACAAACTATCAATTAGAGCCATCAAATATGTCTTCCTAGTATATTCAGGTCTCTGAAAAGGGTATTGTTGTTGAAACAAAAAAGCACTAAATGTTTACAATGGTCACCTTTTTTGAAGGGACATATTTCTTCTCTTTGTCCCTTCACAAAGTCGACTCGATCCAACAAGTCTTACCCATTTCAGTAGGTGAACCCTTGGCTTTTCGTACTTGTGATAATCATCCTGGTTCCTCTACTACATCAAACCCACCCGGTCATCATTGATGCCTTTCATCACTTACCAACGTAGGCCACAAGTGACTGGTCCCATATTGCATGGTGAGTCATCTTCTTCAACTCCTTTGCCATCATCACTCAATATTGTTACTAGTGATAATATAGATTCCAATTGGCCCATTTCTTTCCAAAAACATACTCGTTCCCTCGTCCTATTGAGAATTTGTTAAGCTATCATAGGGCATTGCCTTCCTATTTTTCATTTGTTTTCTCTGTATCTCATATTTACTGTTCCAAAAAATGTGATCGGGGCACTGGATCATTCTAGATGGCGATAAACCATGACTGCTGAATTGTAGGCTCTTGAACATGGGACGTAGTTCCTCTACCACTTGAGCAGAAAACATTTGGTTGTAGATGGGGTGTATGGCTTTAAAGCGGGGCCAAATGGTGGGGTTGATTAAGAATATACTTAGGTATATGGTCTAGGTTACAATGATATCCGAAATGACAATTGTACATCACTTTGTAGTGGCAGCTCTTTACCATTGGCCTCTTCATCAGTGGGATATTAAGAATACTTTTTTATGGTGATTTGGTGGAACCTTTACATGGGGCAACCTCCTAGTTTTGTTGATCAAGGAGAGTTAGGATTGGTTTGTAAATTATAATGGTCCCTTTATGGTCTCAAGCAATCTCAATGTGCTTGGTTTGGAAAGTGCAATCGTATTGTTCAGATCATTGAGATGAAACACAGCGAAGTAAATATTTCAGTGTTTTATTGTTATACATCACTTGGCAAACGTGTTTATCTAAATGTATATCTAGTTATTATAGGAAATGATGCCACCAAAATTATTCAGCTAAAGCAACATTTGTGAAAACACTTTCAAACCCAAGATCCTGATAGTCTTGAACACTTCCTAGGCATTGAAGTGTCTCAATCAAAAAAATGTATTGTGATTTCTAGAAGGAAATGTGTTGGATATCTTGAAAGAAATAAGAATGAATGATTGTAAACCAGTTGATAATTCCATGGATCCAAATAAGAAATTAACAAAGTGAGATATACAAGATCCTTGAGGGAAAACTTATTTATCTTACTATTTCTAGACCTGACCTATCTTTCACGGTTGATTTGGTGAGTCGGTTATGTAGGCTCCTTGCATTGATCATAACATTCTCATGTATCTCAAAAAGGGTCTAGGACAGGGTCTACTGTATGATAATAAAGAAGGTACCCTAGTATGGATTTTTTGTCGATGATTGGGCTGGGTCTCCTTTAGACAAATGTTTCACTATTGGATATTGTGTTGAGCAAGCATGATTTCTTGAAAAATCAAGGAACACAATTTAGTTGCTTGATCAAGTGTTGAATTTGAATCTGAATATAGGACAGTGACATCACTAACATGAGAACTTATGTGGGTAAAACACTTTCTCCAAGAAATAAGTTTTTGTGAAATTCAACAAATGAGAATATATTGTGAATAACTAAGTTTTTTTGTTTTCATTGTAAAACATCAGCAAAGATATGAAAACCAGTTTAATTTGAAGACTAAAAGTGTCAAATGGGCAAACAAGGTGTGTGAACATTTAAAATAAGAAAGGATGGGTGCGGGCACCCACAACATAAAAGCAATGAGCGTGAATGCGCAAATGATCAATTCCCAATGTATAGATGCCCAATGTATAAAAAGATGGGTATGGAGACCCAACACATAAAGAGTGCGCATGAGTACCCAAATCACAAAAACATTATGTGAGAGCTTGAAATAAAAATGCAAACTATAGTTTGAAAATGTACTTTAGGAGTAAAGGTTGATTAGAGATGCAATGCATGATGACAAGATATATGTATGATATGATTTCATTGGGAGAAATATTATTTCTTGGAAAAATAAGAAACACTATGTAGTTGTTCGATCAAGTGCGAAAACTAAATATAGGGAATGACAGCATTCATTTGTGAACTTGTGTTGATAAAACATTTTTTGCAGGTACTAAAGTTTTTTGAAATTCAACAATGAGAATGTACTTTGATAATCAAGCAGTTATGGGCATTGCTTCCATCCCTCTGTTTCATGAGATGAAAAAACACAAAAATTGATTATAGAGAAAATTTGTTGTCCAATGAAATTTGCTTGAGTTTTTTGGCTCCTATAATCAACTTGCAGGCATTTTGATAAAATCCTGGAGAGGACTGGATTCAATTTATATGTTCCAAGCTTAGAACATATAATCTGTATGCTCCAGCTTGAGGGGATTGTTAGAATAGTTTATATCATCTTCTGATCAAAGAAAGCATTTTTGTGTTGTATCTGCATGTTAGAATGGCGTCCTAGGGGTTTCTTTTCTCTGTGTGTGTGTGTGTGTGTGTGTGTGTGTGTGTGTGTGTGTGTGTGTGTGTGTGTGTGTGAACATCAATAAACACGGAGATCCAATTTAATATCTCTTAAAACACCTTTTCTCTTTAAGTGTGTTAAAATGAATGATTTGTGCATGTTTTGAGTGTGGAATTCATCTTCTACAGTCATATGGCCATATTGGCTTAGAAGTTGGTTGAATGTGATTATAGTAATTTTATTGTTAATTGTTCAGTAGTTATACTGCAATATGGTGCTGTTAGTTTGTTACTTTGAAATATACAATATAGAAACTACATTAGTATCTTGATGTATACTACCTGTCTTTGCAATGATTTCTTTAATAAATTTTTTTATCAACCAATGGCAGACCCAAACTCTCAAGCTCACCCTGACTCACCTTCTGAACTCAGGAAAGAGATCAATGAGACTACTGTTATTGGTATGTATTCATGCTCTTGTCTTTTAAACTAATGTTGGTTCAATTTTTATTCTGCCATTTTCTGATGCTAGGCTTTTGTTCTTTGTCTGATGCTCTTTTTTTGTTTTCAGATGATACTGTAAATGCAAATATTAAGGGTGAAAGTGTAAATTCTTGGAGGAGAGATTATCAGGTTTATAATGAGGAAGGTGTGCGGCCAGGTATAGAGAAATGGCAGGGAAACTCCCAGCTTTTTCCTAATGCTGGTATTCCTCCTCAACACTATGAAGCTTGGCATGGTCCTCCAGTAAATAACCCTCAGGGCTGTGTTTGGTTCAGGGGTCCTCCCAGTGGTCCTCCATTTGGAAATCCTGTTACTCCAAGTGGCTTTCCAATGGAACCATTTCCATATTACCGTCCACATATGCCTCCTGCTGGTCTTGCAAACCCTCCCTCAGTTCCCCCTCCTGGAGCTGGACCACGAGGGCACCATAAGAATGGAGATGTCTACAGGCCTCATATAGCTGATGCCTTTATTCGTCCAGGCATTCCTATGAGACCTGGATTTTATCCTGGTTCAATGGCTTATGAGGGATATTACAGTCCTCCAATGGGGTATTGCAATGCAAATGAGCGCGATGTTCCTTTCATGGGAATGGCTGCTGGACCTCCTCCCGTCTTTAATAGATACTCAAATCAAAATCCTCCTGAACCTGGCAATGCACATGGTAGATCTGCTGGATATGGTAATGCTGGGAAGCAATTGACTTCAGAGCAAGTGGAATCTGGCCATCCTCCTGATACTGCTGGACCATACAGAGTTCTTCTTAAGCAGCAGCCGGAATCTGATGGTAGGAATGAATCAACAAATTTTGAGGATCCAGAGAAAACCAATGCTGCATATGTTGATGGTCGGGGCCAACCAAGAATGACTGTTCGGGAGAATGAGCAGAGATCAAACTACAGAAAGAATGAAGAGATGGATCAGAGGACGATGACCCGTGGTGAAGTTTCTTCTCAGACTTCAGAAAATCAAGTATCTAGTTCTTCTGTCATTAAGGGCAGAACTCCTGAAAGTTCAGGAAACACAAAATTTGATGATAATTCAGCGAGGAAATTGGAGGGTGTTGCCTCAGATATGCTAGAAATCTCCCACAAACCATCTGCTCCAAAAGATGCCAGTCTGATTCAAAAGATCGAGGGTTTAAATGCAAAGGCCAGGGATAATTCATCTGCTAGAATTAGAGAGGAGCAAAGGAGTAAATTTCATACCAGTAATGCTGCAATAGACCATGTGGAAAATACTGTCAGGGCTGATGTGTTTCCAGCACGAACTCATGCCACAGAAATCGTAAATCCTGCTCATCAGGAAATGGGTGCTGCTGGTGCAGGAAAGAATTTTGAATCCTTGTCTTCCAGTGGAAAAGCGACATCCAGGTTTGGCAAAAACTTTTACTAGGTGTCTATTACTGTAATCATGGTTCATTTATATTGGTTAAAATTATTGAAGTGCTTATTCACAGGCAATCTGCTCATGGAATGCAAGGTAGAGGTGATCATCGTAACAAAGGAAGATCAAACAATCAAGATGCTGATGGTTGGCGAAAGAAATCTGTGGTTGAAGATTCTTCAGCCTTATCAGGTGTACAGTTGGAAGCATCTAATGTTCTTGTGGGTGATCATCAAATATCAGTTCAGACCTATGACAGGTCAGGATCCTATAACCAAGCAAGGCACTTTGGAGAATCTGTTCAAACCTGGTCTGATTCTGGTGACAGCCATGCACAGGTAATGTGGGTACCTTTTCTGTGCTTGTTAGCTTAACTCTCGGCATTTAGTACTTACATGATACACTTTGAAACACATCAGCGTGCCAAAATGAAAGAGTTAGCCAAGCAACGGACTAGACAACTGCAGGAGGAAGAGGAGGAACGGACAAGAAAGCAAAAGGCTAAAGCTCTTGCTAAATTGGATGAGTTAAACAAGCGATCTCAAGCAGGAGATGGACCAACTCAGAAAGAGTATATTACAAATCCTCAAATGCAGGAAGAAGAGGAGGAATGGACAAGAAAGCAAAATGCTAGTGCTTTTGCAAAGTTGGATGAGTTAAACAACCAATCTCAAGCACGTGATGGCTCAACTCAGAAAGAGTCTGTTACCAATTCTGCCATCCAGAATAAGCGAGAGGAGTTACAACCTTCTGAGTCAAAAACTACAGCCGTCAATTCTGCTGTAAATTGTAATGTCATGTGTCAGATAAATGAACCCAGCATTAGTAGAGTGGAAAAATCACCAGTCTTGCCTGGCGAACCAACTGTGAAGACACTCAGAAGTTCTGTCCAAGATCCTATTATGAAGCAGAATCAAGTTGTGGCTCTGCATCATGATATTAATAATGCTGATGCTACTAATCCCTTGCATGCTCATAACAATGTTGCCTCAAAGCAGAAGCGAATGAGTTATAAACAGAAGCAAAATCTTCCTTTTGAGAAAACATCAAGTGACAAAGTTGTCTCTACCACCTCAACTGCCCTGAAAGTTGAGAACGACGCAAGGATTGATGTTTCTCTCTCTTCTGGTGGTGTTACAAACGAAATTGGTTCTGCCTGTGGATCTGACTTACCCATGAATTCAACTGCTGTGGTTGAGTCTTCAGCAAACCCAAAAAAGAAGAATATTAGGAATAGCAAAAACAAACAGAAACATGAAGAAACTTCAACTCAGGCTGTACTACCTATACCAAAAGAAACCCATCTTTTCAAAAGCTCTGTTGAAGGTGACAAGTCAAAGGCTTCTGACTTTGAGTTAGAACAGGGCGTACTTCAACCGGCACCACCCTTGTCTAAAGATCCAAATCAGTTTCCAGAACAACACAGATATTCATCAAATGAGGAATCCCATGGTAAACAGAATAGCCAGTGGAAATCACAGCATTCTCGTAGGTTGCCAAGAAATATGCAGACCAATAGACCAGCAGAGAAATCCCATGGGACCGATGCTGTGATGTGGGCGCCGGTTAAACCACTGAACAAGAGTGAGATCATGGATGAATTGGTGGATAAAAGTAAAACTGAGGCAGTTAATCCTGTAAAGAATGAGCAGCAGGTGCATAATTCAAAAAATAAGAGGGCAGAAATGGAGAGGTATATTCCAAAACCTGTTGCAAAAGAAATGGCTCAGCAAGGAAATATACTACAGGTAGCTTCATCAAGCAGTCAGTCTCTTACTAGTGATAGCATTACGAGAGTTGATTCTGGTTCACAGGGCCCTCAAGTAATTCAGCATACTAATCCAGTTGTTGGAAAAGTGGGTTTTGGGATGGAGTCTAAAATTAGAGATGGCAGGCATACTAAGCAGGGAAAAGCATATGGATCATGGCGGCAACGAAATATGACTGAATCAACTACTGTGCATGATGAACTGGACCATGATTCAAACTCTGAACTAAACGTTCAGAAACCAACAGAGCATCATCATGATCACAAGTCTGAAGTAAGCTTTGTGAAAGGAGGGCAAACCAAGCACTTAAGTGACACTGGTGAAATCGATGGTCCTAACAATTCTAACTCTAATGATTCAGCTGCTTGGGCTTCAGCTCCAGTTAAAGATCATGCTGCAACAGGCAGAGGGAGGCGGGCCCCTTTCAGAGGACACAAGGGCGCAGGAGGAAACCGTGAAGTTGATAACAAAAGAAATTCTTGGGAGGCAGACAAAGTTGAAACCCTTATTTCATCTTCTGAGCATGGTCAACCAGATGTTGGGATGGCTTCTAAAGAAAATCGAGTTGTGGGTGAACGTTTGATGTCTCAGTGGCAACCTAAATCTCAAGCATCAAATAATCACAGAGGAAATTTAACTAGTGACCAGAATGTTAGCTCGGTAGTTGTTGGAGGTAACAAAAGGGATCCCACCCACGACGGGGAATCTCTTCCAGTAAGCCGTGGCAAGAGTTCCAATGCTCACGTCCCACAACCTTTCCCTGATCAACCAGTCTTTGAGAAAGCCAAGGCTGGGGAAGCTCCCCATTTTATTAATCAAGAGGGTAAGAAAGAGAGAAGAAATGCTCCATCAAAAAGGCAACACTACTCCCCGAATCTAGCTTCTGTTACCTCAGTTGAGCAGGCTCCGACAAGTGCAGATCTTTTGCAGGACCAACGCCCATCGTCTGGGTCTGGAAAAAATGTGAACCAAAATCGGTTTCGAAGAGGACATGAATCGCATGGAAATTTGAAGCCACCAACCCAGGATAACCGACATTATAATCAACCTACAAACCGGGAAAGGCAGGGCCCAAGCATGCATCACGAGTATCACCCTCTTGGCCCATATGACGATGGCAAATCGGACAACTTTGAAAGACCTAAAAATGGTAACCATGGTGAAAGAAGATTCAGGGAGAGGGGTTCAACTCATTCACGCCGAGGTGGGGGTAACTCTTATGGACGCCAGGGTGGTTTTGAATCTTATGATTAGACATGCTGAGTTAGTGAGTAGTGAAGATACTTTCGTAAGGCAGTCTTTTTTTTGTCATCCTTCAGAGGCCACAACCCCATCAACTGTGCTTCTATATTAAGCCGAGCTTTCAGGTACATGTAGTGTAGCTTCCAGATATCTTGCGTTATGTAGTCACATCATTTATGTACTGATGTCGGTATGTGTATGTGTTGGGCAGGGCTAGGAGCGATGAAGATGGTGTCCCCGTTTTTGTGGGGGGCTGGGGGCATAAAAGGGTTTCGTGGATAGAGTTCCCTGTGGTTGATTGTTATTTTTCTAGTGTATCTGATTGAAAATTAGTAATTTGATGGCATTTTGTTTCTTAATCCAAGTATGTAATGAATACTTGACACATGTTTCATCGTGTCTATTGCTTAGGGATAACTAGGATACCAAAGAGAGAACGTGTGTTCTGCGGTGCCCTTTTCCTCTTATTTTGACTGGAAAATATATGATATATGCTCACGCGTTTGCGCAATCTGAGTAAATATAATTATTTCAATTAGGATACTGCTTTGTTTTTCGTGGAGGGATTGGGATTTTGGTGCAATATTAAAAGAAATGGGATTTATTTATACATTATACGTTCTTCCCGGTCTTCTAAACCAGTTACTATCTTTTATAAAATCTAGATCAACTTTAAAACCTTATTTTGAATATTATATGCATTTTTATATAATTCGTTGGTAATTTTAATTACAAAATTAAGTTAACTAGAAAAACATCAATAAGAAGTGTTCAGTTTGATTTTATTAATTTATGCGCTTCTGTTTGGAATTCTGGAATTACAGTTGTTTTTTAAAAAATATTTTAATTTGAACTTATACTTTTAGATGAAATTTATTCTTAAAAATTTGTTTGGAATTTTTATAATTTATTTTAATTATACTAATATTGTAGGATACAATTTTATCCAGATTATATATTGTGGATAAAAATTATTTGAGTTTATATCTTAAGAAATTACTTTTTTATTTTAGAAAATAATAAGTATTATAGATACATATAAATACAAAAAGAGAATAATGTATATTAAAAAGATTGGCATTATTTATATCTATCTTGGTTAATCAAAATGGGTATAAGTAGGGATGGTAAAAATATTCGTGCTTGCAGATATTCGCGGAAAAATTTGCGGCGGGTAGTTAATACCTATAGATATTTATTACTCGTAGGTAACAAGTAGCGGACATTTTAATATCCATTTATAAACGAGTCTAGTACGGATATCATACTATCCGTACCCACAGGTATCCGTAAAACATTAAAATTTAAATTTAATTTATATTTTATGAAGTTAAATTTAATTAAAATTACATTTTATTAGGTTAAATTTAATTAAAATTAAAATTTAATTTAGTTTAGTTATATTTTTATAGTTTTATATTAAAAAATTTATAAAATATATATGTTTTTTAAATATTTGTGGGTATGCGGGTATCCACGGTGCCTGCAGATTTTAAAAGAATTCGCGGATATATATTAAGCGAGTATCCGGTAGGTAAACAGGCAGGTAACGGACGAATCTATTTTTTGCGGGTCAGGTACTATCCGTATCCGACCCGACCCGTTGTCATCCCTAGGTATAAGAGGTAGAACTGGATTGAGTTTAATATAATATTGAATTAACTCATTTAAATTTATTAGATTGGGTAGAGTGAGTTTATATATATTTTATGGGTTAAATATGTTTTTGATACCCTAACTTTCACTGAATTTTGAAATTAGTCCATATCATGAAATACGCTTGAAATGTCAAATAAACTTAACAAAATTTGATTAAAAAGACTAAATCCACGTATTTCGAAAGATGAAGAACTAAATTGGTCCAAAGTTTTGAAATTGACTAATTTTAAAATTCAATAAAAGTTAAGGAATCAAAAACATATTTAATCCTAATTTTATTTAGCAACCCAACTTAATTATAATAAGGTTAAGTTAGGCCTTCAATTGAGTAATTTGAAAAAACATTTATTAAAAAATACGTTAAAAAGAATCTTTCCGGTGTTTCTTTAATAAATTATAAGTTGATTTGCATAAATAATACTCATACGATAAATATAAAATTATTGGGTACAATATTTTTAATCATATATTTATTGTGTGGCTTTTCTAGTACCAAGACACATTAACTAAAGTATTAATTTAGAGTATTTTTTAGTTAAAACTTTATTAAATTTTGTATCGAATATTGAAAATTTACTTCTAAACTTTTAGAACTTACTCATATGAATATTAATTAGAGATATATAAATTTTATTTCCTTAAATTTAATTTCCTAAACTCACGCTATAGAATATTCCTTGAATAAACTTATTATATAGTTCATGATTTGAGACTATACTAGTTGCAGTGTCTGAAATATCTTGACCTGGTACACACTAATTAAATAATTGGATGATTAAACATTAATCAAATATTAGAGTGGCTTTGAGCATAATCATGACTCATAAATAAAATTTTATTAAAATGGTATAGATAGATGAAGATATCATAACATTCATTTCGGATCTATTGAAATTCTGTGTGTCTAAACAAACTTAATTATACTATTTTAGAGATTATTATATTTTTATTTTCAAAATTAAATTTACAACACCTCAAAATGAAAACAAAAAGTTATCATAAATACACTATTAATTTAGGGCAATCGTAGTTAATAGGTAATTTTATACTATTCCTCCAGTGGTAGACCATCATAGGAATTGATTCTCTAAACGCTTGTACAAATTTATATAATTGTTTCGAGTCTGTGTTTGGACTTACGAAGGAATCCTTGGAACAGTTTTCTATGGAAAACATGTTTCTCGTATATTTTAATGTCACTAAATCTAACTAAGAGAACATGACACACTATATATTGATGAATTAAACATACTAAATTTACAAAACATTAAGAATTTATTTCTGTAAGAAATTTGGCGCAACATATTATTTAAGGAAGAATTCAATAGTTTACCCAAAAATAAATAGTGTCGATAATAAATAAATTATTAAGATTTTAAGTCTTTCCTTAACAAGATTTTATTAAAGTGTCTTTCATAAATGGTCAAATTGACCTCTAAAAGTATGATGCTATCACTTTAATTACAAAAAATAATAAAAATATCAATTTTATCATCAATTTAGACTTAACATGACATATCTCATACATACTAAGAACATGTCACATAGATTTAGTAATGTCACATATAAAGAGACGTTAACTTTAGCAAATCTGTTTTAATAATATGACAAAATTAGCTAACTTTTTTTACTTTTAAAAATAATTTAATAATTATGTTATTTCAAGAATTAAAATGAAAATGTCACAGAACTTAGAAATGAATTAGTCATTTATCCTTTTCTTTTATCTAAAAAATAATGTATTATAAAATGAAAGAGAATTCATTAATATTAAAAATACACAATATTACATTAACGATAACTTCATATAATTCTTTAGGATATTTTCAACAAAACTTTTCTGGGAAAGAATTATAAAAAGTAAAAATAAAATAAAATATTAACATGATATTTTTTTATAGATTGTTTGCTTCATCTAACATTTTCTGAGTTGAAAATGATATTGAAATTTTCAATTAACACGTGGGAAAGAAATTATTAAAAGCACTGTGAAAACAAATTGTTAATACCAATGCAAGATAATGAACTAACTTGACTAATTGACTTAAACTTAAGAGAAAAGACAAATTTAAAATATCAGGTTATTAGGTGAAAGAGTTTCAAAACTTAAATAATACTCAAGTGATTAATGTTACTCGATGTTAAACTCTTAATAGGGACAGTGTATTGCTCAAAAATCAGAACAAGTAGAAGGTTCTCTTACTCCAGTATTATTGCAATATGAATGCGACAATGTTTGCAACTTCTCTTTGCTTACGCCACTTACGCATGACACACCAGGCGCAATATAAATTACACTTTTAAATGTGTTAAGTTTTTCTTGTCTTTTTTTTTTTTTTGAAAAATCAATATTCCAAAATAATATTTTGATAAAATAGATATAAAATCTATCAGTATCAAAGATGAGGTGGTTCTCTCCAATTTGAGAAAAAAAAAATTCTATACAATTTATCTATGTCATTCTTACATAGATGTTGAGATGGAGAAGAAAAGAAAACTCAATACATATAAATTTACTTAAATATCTATCAGTTTTTTTTTTTATTTTTTAATTCCAACTTAACAAATATGCTTTTACTTGAATATCTATAATTTTGTTTTAATTCTGTTATCCTCACATGGTTTTTAACTGCAAATGGAGTGATGCAAACTGATGCTCGTATTAACTTCTTTCTTTAAATTCCAACTTACTCTTGCATGCTTTTTAACTGCAAATGTAGTAATGCATATATTTATATTGACCAACTAAAGAGTCAGTATCATAACAGACCAACAGATCTGCATTATTGAACAGAGATAGGTGAAACTGTATCAATTAATTTTTTTTAACAGACCTGCATTTTTAATCAGAAGTAGGTGAAACTGTATCAATTAATTTCTTTTGTCTTATATCATGTTTTGTACTAATACAAAAATTTCTTTAATTATAAAAAATGTTATTACTTAAATATGATATGTACAAATTAATAATTTAAATTATTTAAAAAAATTAATAATAATAATAATAATAATAATTATTATTATTATTATTATTATTATCAAACTTTGTTAATAATTAATGGTAATAGTAACTAAAATAAAATTAAAATTAATTGTATTAATAATAATATAATAATATTAAAACTAATCATATTAATAATAATACTACTACTAATAATAATACTAAAGATAATAATAAGAAAACTAATAATAATACTAAAACTAATAATAATATTAGATTGGGTAATTTGATATTATAACAATTTAAAATAAATATATTTATTTAAAATTTTACAACTCAATCTATAAAATTGTTATTTTTAAACCAGTTCTAATATTTGTCTATAAATTATTGATATATAAATATTTAAAATTATATTTAAATAAAATTTTATTTAAAATAAAAAATTAATCTTGTTAAAAATATCATTGTGACATTTATATAAAGGTTAAATTTTGTCTCAATTTGAATAAGGATGAAATGATTTCAGTTTTAAAAATATTTGGATCAAATTAAGACAAAATAACAAATATAGAGATTAAATTAAGAATTTTCATTTTGAATAGTGACACATAACACTGAGACTGCCACATCATACTACTTCAACCCATGACATAACATCATCTTGATACGTTGTGAATTTTTTTATTTTACAAAAAAAATATCACGTGATAACAAAAAGAATCATGTGACACATAATTAATGTTCTTAGTATACTATTAAGAAAAAATCTAATTACATCAAATCTTCCAAAATAAGAACATAATTAAGAAAAAAAATTACTTAAACTTTCTCTACGAAAATAGCACCAATAAAATGATCTAACCTAAATTAGATAGATGAAAATAAATTAAGAAACATGATTATTGTTTGCGGTGTGCGGATATCTAACATAAAACTTCATTGCAGCTCAATTTATTGAATTAGAGGCTAAAAAATAACTGTTTAATTAGCTCATTTTATAAGTTATATATATATATATATATATATATATATATATATATATATATATATATATATATATATAATATTCTGTTGTTCTTTCTTTGTTAGTGGATGCTTCTTCTTCTTCCACTGTGTTTTGCTTGTAAATTTACTCGAACTAAAAAAAGAAAAAAAAAAAAGAAGCACTTTAAGCGCTTCTCAATTTCCTTTGTTGTTCTATGTATCTATAACAATTATTCACTTTTGTTATTTTATTATAGTTATAGTTATACTACTGTTAAGAACATACCATTCATTGTTTTTTATTTATTTATTTTTCCTAATTTTGTATTTGCCCTTTAAATCGAGTGCATTTGATTATTTAATCTCTCTATAACGAGTATTTAAATGGAACATTTGCAGAGTTTTTAAAAATTTCATTTGATGAAAAATGGTTACGAAAGATTTATTAGAGAAAATAAAATTTTACAAAAAGAAATGTTCAGCAATATATATATATATATATATATGTATATATCTTCAAAATAAACTTTGACTGGGAATTGACATCTGATGGTGAACTTGCAGGAATGAAAGATAAGCAAGCATATCGTCTTGTTCATCCATCGTTCATAGCGTTGTCGTTGGGTTTTAGGGTTTCCAGAGTTCCGATTTCCGTTCATTTCTTCACCGCTTCATACCTTTCTTCTTCAAAATTCGATTCATAATTCTCTATCTCCATTCCTACAAGTAATTCCTCAATCATTTCGTTGCGCTAATTCGTACTCGTTTTGTTTGCGTAACGTGGATTTCTCTTACTTTCTATTTATGGTTTGTTTATCTGAAACCCTTCGAAGCACCGAGGTCGGTGTCGCTGACATTTTGATCTGTTGCATTCTAAAATTCATTTTCAATTATATGACAATTTGTATGCCGATGGATGAAGACATTCAACTTCTGAAGTTGAAATGTCAATGCGCTATACATTACTTACCGAATTTTGTTAAAGATTGATTGTGGGTCACTCCTTGTTTTTGTTGTGTTTATTTATCTCTTTGATTTCATTGTTTTGTTTTTGGCAATAGGTCCTGTCAGTAAATAATTTGGTGGTTAAAGGCTTATGGCTTTTGTTGCTCATCAACAGCAGGTACTTACTTATCAAATTGACCTCCTATTGGATTGTTTTTTATGGCCAACTTTTACTGATCGCTTTCATCAAGATTTTAGCCTTCTATGGATAAAAGTGAAGCCCATAGTAATATCAATGACAATGTGGCTAGTTTATCGTTGTTAAAGGTTGCTGATGATTGTTTACATGATTACTTGCCGATTAAAGGGTTAAGAATTTAGGATAGATTTACATTGTGTTATGATGATCTCAAAGTTTATTATCAATGCTATTTGTATTTTGTATTGTCAGTAGAGTAGTATTGCTGTCCCAGTGATATTTTCTGGTGGTTATTTGTATTTTGTATTCTGTTAGTAATTTGAACATCGGAGAGTTGTTAACATTTATTAGTTATCAGTTATCCTGAAGGTTTAATTTTATCTGAAGATGAAGCTTTACGGAGCATCTCTATTTCTCTCTCAAATTCTTCCGTGATTTTAGAGGTCTGTTGGTATTCTTTGGTAAACACGGTTTCAAAATTTCCAAAGCTTTGTTTGCTGAGAAGAAATCTACTACAATTTTGCCTAAATTATTTTTCTTTGTCAATACAAACACACCAAGTTCAATATGCTTTTCGTATAGTGTAAGTGGTGTTCTGCTTTTACAGTTCAGATTTTCCTTGTTAAGATTTCAAATAAAAGGATATACGAAATATGAATAATTTGTTTCTATTTCCTCAGGGCTTGTTTGTGGCATTTTCCTCAAGGCAGTTGTTATGGAGCAAAAGGCTGAAGCTGAAGCAATGTTTATCAAAATGTCACTTGATTGGAAGAGCTGATTGGCATTGCATACTAAGGTGGAGAGTTTGTTGTACCACTGATGAAAATTTTGGTCTGTCATATGGGTCACTATTTTCAATTATTTAAAAATGTGTGGAACATATTTACATAACGATAGAAATGTCTTAAAATATATTATGAGGTGGATATGTAACAAGATTTAGCAAAGTCAATTTGACATGCTACTTTAATGAGCCTTCTTGAAAAAGAGTTAAAAAGCTTTCCAGTCATGATTGATTAGTTATATTTATATTGTTTTTAACATGATAACATTGCCATCTGGGCATAGTTTTGTGCTCATAGAATGAGGTTGATACTGTAAAACCAAATACTATTTGGGGAGGAAGAGACTGATTATTGCATGTGCATAATTTTCGCAATAATGATTTATTTAACTGCTTACATGTTTTCACTTTTTGGTTGTAATACCAAATTTTCAGTTAGATGTCCAAGGATTCATTTACATACTGGTTGGAAAATTTCAGCAAAAGACCTGCATTAAAATACAGATAAAGGATTTCTTGTTTCCAGTGTAGGGCCTCCTCACATTTGCGGATCTAAACTCAAACCTTTGAAGATTTCAGGCTTCAAAGGCAGTGCCAAAGGTGATGATTCAGTAACCAGTGCAAATGGGTTGAAGGTTCCCAACCCCAAGACCTCTGTTAGACTGGATAAGAGTAGCGAAGTCAAATCAGAATCTCCAAAGTCCAACAATGTTCCACTCTCTCGGGCTTCTGAAGCAAATGAGAACCTTGCAGTATCATCTGGTATTCATAAACTTCTCCAAAAATGGCTTACAATGTTACAAACACCACCACCAAATCAAGGGGAGGAGGAAATCTTGGGAGAACCACCTCCGGATGTCTTACCAGACTCTTTACAAGGGACGAAAAAGACCATAAAAGGTCAGAGTTTGAAGGCAGCATGGTCGTATTTTCTAGCCCTGGATGCAGCAATAAAGATTCCTTTCTTAATATTGTAAGTATGACAATTTTTCCTTCCCTGCTCTTATTATTTGCCTGTCCCTGCACCACGTGTTTGCTGGGGTTGAGGAAAACAAGGATGTGTTGGTGTTTCTTATTCTATCATATGCATTGCTGTTAGGTAATCACATGTTTAATTTAATGACGCGTCTACTTGGACTTTTAGTTTGAAACAAATGTTAGGTTAGGTTATAAGAATTTATAGAGAAAGGGGAACTGGGGGGAGATGACTCGCTAAGTCGATTTAGGAAGCAGCCTTAATAGTAATTTGAAGCACAGAAAGCTTGCTTAAAAAAGAAAGTGCTGCTTTTAATGCTGTTTTGTTTTTTTCTGAGAGATGCTCATGGGACACTCTGAAGTCTGATATATAACAAAACTGCAAAAAAGTATTTGCTTTTAGACAGATTATTTGTATGCAAAGAGAGTACCTCTATTTAGGCAACTACATTTTCTTCCTTAATATATTCAGCGTATTTAACTGGCAATGTCAACAGTCTGCAGTGCACAATAATGCTTGATGATGCTCATCTTCTGATTCCATATTTCTCTGCAGTGCTCCTTTCTACTTGGCTGTTAATGTAGTTTATGGGGCAGAGGTGTCGAAGGAGTTAGCTCCTTTATGGGTTTTGGGGCCACTCATTATGGCTCTCTACATCATGTTGTGGCGGTGGCTATGTGCACTATATGTCTTCAGCTTCAAGCAGACCATCAAAGTAGTTAAGAATTCGCCCTCGTACTGCATGCTGGCATACAGCTATGTCTTTTGTGGCAAGCTCAAAGAAGACATCGAGACTCATATTTTGCAGCCTATATTGAGCATAACAAATACTGATTATAAACAGCTGGGTAGAAAAAAGTTGAAAGAATTGTCAGAATGGATAGTAGAGAAGTATCTTGATTTTGTGGAATCAATATGGCCCTTCTATTGTCGGACAATCAGATTTTTGAAGAGGGCTAATCTTATTTAAAGTTAGTGAGTGGGGTGGGGAAAGTTGGTTGTGATTTCAAGTGAGAGCTGGCCAATCCCGTTTTATACTGGGGTCTGGTGTTTTGAGTTGAGCGAGACTCAGAGGTTGTGTATTAGGTTAGGTTGTACCTTTATCGATGCTTGAGTACGAGGTTATCTAGTAGATTGTTTCCCTTCGTAATTGCTCATTGGTGGGGTTCTTTTTAAACCGTGACACCCCACCATTGTTTTCTTGTGCAAATTATGTAGTTTCACTGCCAAGATGGCTACTAGAACCAGGAGTCTTAATTTAAGAACAGTTTTTACGATAATTGATTTTAAAATTATTGAACTTTTATTTTAGATCTATTATTTAAAAGTTAATGTTGAAACATACTTCATTTTTTTTCTCTCACTATTTACAGGAGTCTCATTTTTAAAATAGAAAAATAATTAAGTTGAAAACAATAAATTTTTTTATAAAAGGTCAAACCTGGACTAAATAATAAATTGTGTCCTTGAATGTGTATCGTGTTGGTTGTTTGGTTACTGAAAGAATTTTTGTATTAGTTCTCTTGAAAAGTTAGTCCATCCTTGTGCTACGGGATTACATTTTCTATCTCATTATTTTCATTCATATGAACCTTAGATCTCTGTGTTTTCTCATTACCACAATTCCATGAGGGGTCATAAAAAATCATTGCATTTAGCTACATTGAAATTTAGAATATTTTTTGTTTATTACTTTTATGTTATTAGTATATATTATTAATTGTAAGTCGTTTAAAATTTTAGACTTAATTAAGTTTCAAGTTTATATAATAAATTTAAAATTTTTTATTAATTTTTTAAAATTTATTGAGTATTTTAAAATTATATTTTTAATTGAGTTTCTGTTATTCAAATTTTTTTGTTAATTAGGTAATGTATGTAACCGTTTTTTTGTTAATTAGGTAATGTATGTAACCGTTGAATTAATAAGACTGTTACATTGTGATCTTAATTAGTTATCATCACATCGAATTTTAAAATTAAAATTTTATAATCTTTATAATGTTATAATTTTGTTGTCTCATTTTTTTTTTTTAGTTTTCAATTCAATCAACTTTTTACATGATTTGAAGTTTATATTTAGTTTTCATTAACATAAATTTAATAATTTTTATAGAATTTTTTTATATTTAATTCTTAATAGTAGTCTTTTTAAGATTTTTCCAACGCAAACATTTTTCAAATGACCTCAAATGTTGGGCTCGACAAGAAATTGCATGAATTCAGTTTTTGATATCATTTCATTACAATGTTATTTGATGAAAAGTGTAAAAGTTTTTTCTATCATAAAATATATAATACTTGTATTCAGGGGAACTTATAAATTTTATATAAATTACAAATTTTATAGTGTTTAATGTAGTTTTTGGCTTGGTGCTTTCAATTCAATCCTGGGAACTTATAAGTAAAAAGAGTCCTTGAAAGGTGTACTTATTTCTTACAATTTGTATAGATTTATATATTTACTGTGCTTGCCGATGTAAAAACAAGGAAAAGTATGGATATTGGTAGTGATATTTATGAGTTGGGTCAGATAAATTTTGGACAATTTTGTTACAGAGTTCACTTAAGTTGGATTGCTTTCCAACATTATTGGGAATTCTTCCTACACCTCCAAGATTGTTTTTCACTTCCAAAAAAATTTTAAATTTCAAATTACCCTTTGACCATTTAAACATAATAACACAAATCGCACCCAAAATTAATCCGAATCTCGACTTTAGTAAAGATGTTTCTGGATGCCGACATTTAGTGAATTTGAACTTACGGATATAAAAAAAATATACCGAGAGTCAACTTCTGAATATATATTCGTTTTTGGTGTCTAAATTCAAAATTTATTTTTTTATTATATTTAATTTTTACTTTTATTAATTCTTTAAGAAATTATATTTAAGTAAATTTGAATTTAAATATATAAAAAGTATATAATTAAAAGGAGAAAGAAAAAATAATTTAAATTAAAAATTTAATTTTAAATAGAATTAAAAAATTTAAATAAAATATAAAATAATAAATATATTAATTCTATTAATTAAAAAAATACTTATAAATTAAATAAAATTAAAAAATAATTTAAATTAATATATATATATATATATATATATATATATATATATTTTTGTTTTTTTTTTTAAATTTTAAATTTATTCTTTTACTTCTATTCCATTTTTATTTTTATTATTTTTAACAAATTATATTAAAGGAAATATTTAAAAATACAATAAATATATAATAGAAAAAATAAAAGAAAATAGTTTAAATTAAAAAATTAAATTTTAAATACAATTAATTTTTTTAAAATAAAATAGAAAACAATACATATATTAATTCTATAAATACTTATAAATAAATAAAATTAAAAAATAATTTAAATACAAATAATAAAGTTTTAAATTATATATATATATATATATATATATATATATAAAGAATTCTCTTTTTTATATATACATTTCATAATTCCAACTTTATCTTTTAAAATATTATTATTTATTAAATATTAAAAAATTAACAGTTACTTTTACAAGTTTTTATAAAACTATTTACTTCTCTCCTTCTTCATTTTTCTTATATTCATCAACAGTTATTTTTTCCTATTTTCTTCATACATTTTACTTTATTTTTTATAAATATAATTTTATTTAATTTATTAACTTAATAATATTACAATATCGTTCATTACTAATATATTATCATGCATATTAAAAAAATGCGTACCTATGTTTACGCTAGTATATATAAAAAGATTTCGAGTTCCATTTTTTTTATATATATATATATATATTGTTTTTTTTTTTTTTATATTTAATT
>Ga0214542_1002376_pt1 | contig 38922 bp, 15 predicted proteins | sample CNSS1metaG_FD_160096 | JGI IMG/M metagenome (GOLD analysis project Ga0214542, IMG submission 160096) | Root nodule microbial communities from cowpea collected in UCLA plant growth center, Los Angeles, California, USA - CNSS1 | ecosystem: Host-associated > Plants > Roots > Nodule | place: USA... | reverse complement strand
ACCGACGTCAAGTGACGTCTGCTATTTTGCCGACGTTATTTTGACGTCACCCGATACGACGTCGGTGTTTGGGCAGACGTCAAAGGTCGAAAATGTCGGACGTTAAAAGGCTTTTTTGTGTTAGTGATCTCATATTACGAAGGTTGAGAAGAAGCATGTGGTCAGTGTGCAAGCAGATCAGTGTAGCAACAACGATGGTGGCTTCCCACCGGTGGTGGTTACCTTCACTGAAAAGGAAAGTTGTGTTGATTATTAAAGGTAGTTTTCGGAAATGGTTACCGGAAAAAACATTCTCATTCGGAAACAACATTTCGAAAAATATTTTGTAAAGTTTTTTTCAATAACCATTCCCAAAATTTGTTTTGTAGTTGTGTTTTTTGAATTTGAAAATTTGGTACAATTGTTTTGAATTATTAAGTCAATTTAGGTGGTTGTTTGGATGAGGTGGATTGTATAATATTAGCGTTGGTTTATGTATATCTATTTGCATAATAATTTTCTTCGTGTGTATTGGTCTATGTAGTGTGTTAAGTTTGTGTAAAGTGTTGAGTTTTGGATATTATTAACTTTTGTGTATCTATAGTAACTATAGTAAGATAAATATGATAAGAACTATAGTAAGTGAGTCTTAAAGTTATTGTATACGACTAACCACATCTATTAGATGAAGACAGTGTGGTGGTCCAAGTAATGTTGTTAAAGTTAAAGTTCTTGTTGAAGATGAACATGTGGAGGAAAATGTTGTCATTGAGGAGGAGCATGATGTTGGTGAAGAAGGCAATTCGAAGGATTGATTGTTTGACAAGTCGTTGCTTGTTTCTTATGATGACTATGTTGCTAGACAATTGTGTAATGGGATGGTAAGTTCATATATTGATATAGTTTAATTGAGATTAGTATGTGTGTTGGATATGTTAAAGTAATATTCATTGACAATTGTAGGATTGTATTGAGTTGAAGGTTGTATCACATGGTAGAAAGATGAATAAGTTATAAGATTCACATGAAAGGATTGAAGTTGCATTAGCGTTGTCCAGATTGGGAGGCCTTGTACAAACTAGCTATGAGTCTACAGACAGTATGTATCAGTAAGTATTTTTTATATGGGTTTCATGTAAGTGGGCAAAAAATCCAATTTTTATGATCTAATCTATTTTTTTCTATGATCCAATCTATTTAATATCTATTATATTAAAAATCCAATCCATTTAAAATTCATTTTATTGGATTTGCATATCAATCTAATCTACATTTTACATATTTTATGGATTGGATATCCATTCTCGAAATTTAGATTTTCAAAATGGATAATCCAAAATATCTAATCCAAATTTTCACTTTATATTTTTTGTTAGGTTAGGCTAAAGGTTGAGACGGACTAGCCCAAATTTAGTCGTATTTGATTGAGTTGGTGTGACCCTGTACAAAATTTGGTTGAATTAAGGCCAAATTTTGTCAAGTCGGTCCCGATCGAGATTTGACCCAGTTGGTCCTGGACAAAATTTAGAAGTATTCGGCCAAATCTGTCAAATTCTTTGGTGTCAGCTCTATGGACAAAAATTTGGATCCACATCCATTATTTGGATCCAAAATGGTTGTGGATTAGATTTTCGATAGAGCTGACACCATAGAATTTGACAGATTTTTTGTCGAGGCCAACGGGGCCAAATTTCAGCATGGGATGAACTTGGATGACTTTCGAATGAATTTCGGTCGGGAACGACGTGACCAAATTTGGGCTAAGGTCGACTCGACAAAATTTGGCCAATTTTGCCTAATACGACCAAATTTTGGTCAAAGCCGACTTGGCCAAATATGGTCACATTTGGGTCAGGTCCTGATCAGTCAAATTTCGGTTAGGGTTGACTCCATTAAATTCGTCGGTCGGGACCGACTTGACTGAATATAACAAATTTTCGATCACAGCCGACTAAGTTGAATATAGTCAAATTGCGTTCAGGACTTAGTCGACCGAATACAACTAAATTTGAGCAAGTGCCGACTTGACCAAATTTTGGTTATGACCAACTCGACCGAATTTGGCCAAATTTAGGTCAAGACCGACTCGCCTAAATATGACAAAATTTCGGTCCTGATCGACTCTGCCGAACACGACCAAATTCAGGCCAGGACCAACTTGGTCAAATTTTGGTCGAGACCAACACGACCGAATTTTGACCAAAGCCGACTCGACTAAATTCGGCTGAATTTCGGTCGTGGCCGACTCAGTTGAATACGGTCAAATTTTGATCGTGACCGATTCATTTGAATATTGACAAATTTCACCCTTGGCCGTCTCAGCCAAATACGACCAAATTTGGGTTAGGGCTGAGTCGGCCAAATCTCAATCGGAGCCAACTCGATTGAATTCAACCAAATTTTGACTAGAGCAAACTAGGCTGAATACAACCAAATTTTGGTCGCGGTTGTCTCTGTCGAATACGGTCAAATTTTGTCTAGGTTGACTCAGGCCAATGCAGTCAAATTTGGGTCGGGGTGAACTCAATCGAATACTTCCAAATTTTGTCCAGTGCCAGTTGGGCAAATTTCGATCGAGACTGACTTGACAAAATTCGGCCAAATTTTGTATAGGGTCACGCCAACTCAATCAAATACGACTAAATTTTGACTAGTCGGTCTCAACTTTTAGCCTAACATAACCAAAATTATAACTAAAAATTTGGATTGGACATGAAACGTGGAACGTAGAACGTGAGACATAAGACGTGAGACGTAGGACGTAAGACGTAAGACGTCGGACGTGAGACAACGTGGGACATGAGATATGGGACGTGAGACGTGGGACGAGAGACATGAGATGTGAAACGTGAGACGTGGGACGTGAGACGTCGGGATGTGAGACGTGGGACGTTGAGACGTGAGACGTAAGACGTGGGACGTTGGACATGAGACGTGAGACGTAAGACGTAAGACGTTGAACATGAGACGACGTGGAACGTGAGATGTGGGACATGGGACATAGGACGTGAGACGTGATACGTGGAACAAGAGACGTGAGACGTGAGACGTGGGACGTGGGACGTAGGACGTTGAACATAAGACGTGGGACATGAGAGCTGAGACATGGGACGTGCGATGTGAGACAAAAGACGTGAGACATGAAATGTGAGACGTAAGACGTAGGACATGGGACAAGGGACGTAGGACGACGTAGGACATGGGACGTGAGACGTGAAACGATGCGGGACGCGAGACGTTAGATGTGAGACGTGAGACGTAAAACGTGAGATGTAAGACGTAAGACGTTAAACAAAAGACGTTAGACGTGGGAAGTTAGACGACGTGGGACGTGAGACATGAAACGTGAGACGTGAGATATGAGACCTAAGACGTAGAACGTAGAACGTGAGACGATAGACATGAATCGTGAGACTTGAGACGTAAGACGTGAGAAGTGGAACATAAGACGTGATACGAGGGACGTGAGACAAGAGATCTGAAACGTGGGATGACGCGGAACGTGAGCCATGAGACGTAGAACAAATAATGTGGGACATGAGACGTAGAACGTGGGACGTGAAGCGTGACACGTGAGATGTGACACGAGAGACGAGACATAAAATGTGACACGTGAGACGTGGAACGTGCGACGTGGGATGACGCGGGACGAGATTTGTAAGACGTGAGACATGAGATTTAAGACATAGGACGTGCGACGTGAGAGGAAAGATGTAAGATGTGGGACATGGGACGTGAGACGTGAAACGTGAAACGTGGAACATAGGACATGAGACGTGGGACGTGGAACATGAAACGCGGACCAAGAGATGTGAAATGTGAGACTTGAGACGTGGGACGTAAAACGTGGGACGTGAGACGCGAGACTTGAGACGTTGGACAAGCGAGATGAAACGTGGGACATGGGACGTTGAACATAAAACGTGGGACATGGGACGCTGAACGTAAGACGTGAGACGATGTGAGATGTGACACATAAAACGTGAGACGTAAGATGTGAGACGTGAGACATGAGAACTTAGACGTGGGGCGTGGGACGTGGGACATAGGACGAGACTCGTGGAACGTAGGACGTGAGACATGGGATGTGAAACGACGCGGGATGTAGGACATGAGACGTAGAACAAAAGACGTGAGATGTGTTACATGAGACGTGAAACGAAAAACATGGGACGTGAGATGTGAGAAGTGGAACGTGAGATGTGATACGAGGGATGTGAGAACAGAGACGTGAGACGTGAGACATGGTAGTCGACGTGGGAGGACGCGGGACGTGAGTCGTAGGATAAGGAATGTGGGACGTAGGACATGAGACGTGAGACGTTGGACGTGGAACGTGAAACGTGAAACGTGAAATGTGACACGAGAGACGAGAGACGTGAAATGTGAGACGTGACACGTGGAAGATGGAACATGAAACGTGCGATGTAGGACGACACGGGACGTGAGATGTGAGACGTGGGACATGAGATCTGAGACATGGGACGTGCGACGTGAGAGGAGAGATCTGAGATGTGGGACAAGAGACATGAGACATGGGACGTAAAATGTGGGACATGGGACATGAGATGTCGGATGTCGGACGTGGGACGTGAGACATAGGACGTGAGACGTGGAACGTGAGACGTAGAACGTGAGACATGGACCGTGCGAGGTGGGACATGAAACGTGAAACGTGAGACGTGGAACGTAGAACGTAAGACATGGGACGTGAAACGTGAGATGTTAGATGTGACACAAGAGATGAGAGACGTGAAATGTGAGACTTGAGACGTGGGTCATGAGACGTGGAAGGTGGGACGTGAGACGTTTGACATGAGACGTGAAAGGTGGAACGTGAGACGTTTGACATGAGACGTTAAACGTGAGACGTGAACGACGTGGGATGTGAGACATAAGATGCTAGATGTGACACGAGAGACGAAAGACGTCAGACAAGAAATGTGAGACTTAAGACGTGAGACGTGATACATCAAATGTGGGATGTTGGACATGAGACATGAGACATGAGACGTGGGACGACGTGAAACGTGTGACATGAGACGTGGGACGTGAGACGTGCGACGTGATACGTGAGACATGGGACGTGAAACGAGAGACTTGAGACTTGAGACTTGGAACGTGAGACGTGGGACAACGTGAGACGTGAGACGAAGGACGTGGGACATGCGACGTGAGATGTGGAACGATAGACTTGAGACGTGGAACGTGGAACATGAGACGTGAGATGTGAAACGTGGGACATGAGACGTAGAACGTGAAACGTGGAACGTTAAACGTAAGACAGATGTGGGACGCGAGATGTTGAACGTAAGACGTGGGACGTGGAACGTGAGACGACGTGGAATGTGAGACAAAAAACGTGAGACGTAAGACGTGAGACATGAGATCTGAGACGTTGGACGTGTGACGACGTGAGATGTGAAATGTGGAACGTGATACGTGGGACGTGGGACGACGCGGGACGTGAGACGTGAGACACAGGACGTAAGACGTGTGACGTAAGATGTGAGACGGGGGACGTAGGACGTGAGATGTGACACGAGAGACGAGAGACGTGGGACGCGGGACGGGGGACGTGAGACATGGGACGTTGGACATGAGACATGAGACATGGGACGTGAGACGTGAGACGAGAGACGTGAAACATGGAACGTGGGACGTAGGACGTGAGACGTTAAACGTAAGACGTGAGACGCGAGACATGAGACGACGTGAGATGTGAGACATGAAACATGATCCGTAAGACGTGAGACGTGGGACATGGGATCTGAGACTTGGAACGTGCGACGTGAGACGATAAACATGAGACGTGAGACGAGAAACGTGAGACGTGACATGTGGGACGTGGAACGTGAGACGTGGAACGTGAGACGTGGAACGTGAGACGTGGAACGAGAGACGTGGGACGACGCAGGACTTGGACGATGCAGGACGTGGGACGTGAGACGTGGGATGTGGGACGTGAGACGTAAGACGTTCATAAACACTAAACATTGAAATTTATATTTATAAACTTTAAAGCTTACAATTTAATTGAAATTTTTAGAAGTTTAATAAAAGAATTGTTAATATATCCATAAATTTGTACTAACAAATTTAAATTATACTTTTGTAAAAAAATGTATTAATAAAAAAGATTAAATACATATAAAATTGAAAGAATAAAAATATGAAGGTAAAAATAATAATTAAGGTTTATTTAACACATAAAAATAAAAATTATGAGGATAACAACAATAATTTTTATTTATTGAACTCTTAAATGAGTGAAAGGAAGCAGAGGATGATATGAAAAGTTGAACTAAAGCATAAAATCTAATTTTCATGATCCAAACCATTTTTGCTATGATAGAATCCATTTAATCTTCATTTTATTAAAAATCCAATCCATTTTATTGGATTTGGATATCAATCTGATCTACATTTTATATATTTTATAGATTGTATATCCATACTCTAAATCTAGATTTTCAAAATGGATAATCCAAAATATCCAATCCAAATTTTTAGTTTATATTTTTTGTTAGGTTAGGCTAAAGGTTGAGACGGACTAGCCCAAATTTAGTCGTATTTGATTGAGGTGGCGTGACCCTATAACTTGGCTGAATTAGGCCAAATTCTGTCAAGTCGGTCCCGATCAAAATTTGGCCCAGCTGGTCCTGGACAAAAGTTGGAAGTATTCAGTTGAGTTCACCCTGACCCAAATTTAACTGCATTGGGCTGAGTCGACCTAGACAAAATTTGACCGTACTCGGCCGAGACAACCGCGACCAAAATTTGGCTGTATTTAGCCTAGTTGGCTCCAGTCAAAATTCGGTCGAATTCAATCGAGTTGGCCCCAATTGAGATTTGGCTGAGTCGGCCCTGACCCAAATTTTGTCATATTCGGTTCAGACGGCCTAGGATGCAATTTGGCCGTATTCAAATGAGTCGGTCACGATTGAAATTTGGCCATATTCAACTGAGTTGGCCACGACCAAAATTCGACCGAATTCAGTCGAGTCGGCTCTTATCAAAATTCGGTCGTGTTGGCCTCAACCAAAATTTGACCGAGTTGGTCCTGGCTTGAATTTGGTGGTATTCAGTAGAGTCAATCGCGACCAAAATTTAGTCATATTTAGGCGAGTTGGTCATGACCAAAATTTGGTCGAGTCAGCACTAGCCCAAATTTAGCCGTATTCGATCGAGTAAGTCCTGAACGAAATTTGACTATATTCAACTTAGTCGGTTGTGATCGAAAATTGGCCATGTTCAGTCAAGTCGGTCCCGACCGGCAAATTTAGTGGAGTCAACCATGACCAAAATTTGACTGATCAGGCCTGGCCCAAATGTGGTCATATTTGACCAAGTCGGCTCTAGCCAAAATTTGGTCGTATTAGGCAACATCGGCCCTGGCCGAAATTCAGTCGAATCCAGTCAAGTCGATCTCGACTGAAATTTTGTCAAGTCGACCTTGTCCCAAATTTGGTCACGTCGTCCCCGACCGAAATTCGTTCGAAAGTCATCCAAGTTCATCCCTTGCTGAAATTTGGCCTCGTTGGCCCCGACAAAAAATCTGTCAAATTCTATAGTGTCATTTCTATGGACATAAGTTTTAAAACATTTAATTTGAATTTATTTTATGAAAAATGGATTTTGGATTTTGAACTTGATCTAAATATTTAGATATGGATTTAAACTTGATCTAAATATTTGGATCTGGATTTTTAAAAAATCCAATCTACTTTTTTTGAACAAAAGGAATTGGATCGAAAATCTAATCCAATTATTTGGATCCAAAATGGATGTGGATTGGATCATTAAAAATCCAATACATGATCACCCCTAGTTTCATGTTGACTTGCGAGTGATTGCACAATATGCATGAGTGGCAACCACTTTGACCAACATGTATAAGCAATTGGGATACATAAGCTATGTAAAGACGAAGCAGTTAGGTGGCTATGCAACTATTTACAGATTAGTTTTAATGAATGCATTCATTAATTTTAAGACTGTTAAATATGTTCAAAAGATAACATTTCATAGGACATTCATTAGGGTGTACATTTGTATGTTGTAGGTGTTATAACCTAAATCGCGATATGATGACCGACTCGAAAAAAATAAAATGTAATTTAAAACAAAATACATTTTTTAGAAATCGGCATCATAGTTTATTCTGAAAAACTAAGAAAAAACCATAATGATAAAACATGGTATACAAAATTCAGATTTTGAGTCCGAGAATCTATTACGCTATAGGGAAGATAATAACACCCTACCGCATCCACCTGAAAACGGTATCTTCCTCTCTCCTACATATCTTTGTTCTCAAGTACTTAAACCTTTATTATAGATGTCAGAGGACACAGACAATCATACAAATATCCAAAAAATTATCCTTAAAAGTATTTAAATAAAATAATCGGATATCAGACGATGCAGACAACCATACAAGTATTTGAACATTTATTAGGGATGTCCGACAATGCAAAAAACCATACAAACACCCTAAAACTTATATTTGAAAATATTAAAATAGTCACATACTAGACGATGCAAACAACCATACAAGTAACCAAATCTTTATTGGGGATGTCAAGCTACACAAATGACCATACAAACAACCAAAAATTTATCTTTGAAATATTTTGATAAAATAGTCGAATACCAAATGATGCAGACAACCGAACAAGCATTCAAACCTTTATTGAAGATATTAGATGATATAGACGACCATACAAATATTCTAAAAGTTTATCTTTAAAATTTTAATAAAATAGTCGAATATCAAACGATACAGACGACCATAGTGTTAAACGATGCAAGCAGCCATACAAACATCTCAAAAACTTATCTATTAACATACTTTGATAAAATGGTTAGATACCAAACAATGTGAACGACAATGTGATAACCATCCAAAACATTTCAAAATGAACTTAAGAAAGAATTAAGAAAGAGAATAAAAAAGTTGGACTTGGAATATTAGTAAATTTTTACAGGCGAAATTGAATTTAAATCATATAAAATAAAGAAATTAACAAAATCGGAGTCAGTGAATATTTGTCACTAAGCCCATTTATGGCGCATTCCAGTTTATAGTCTATGCAATCATTAATTAATATATGAACCCCACACAAATACCCAAAATATTAATACGATAAAAGTGGATAATCAATAATTATAATATTAAATTACCAAGAACTATATTGTATAATTCAATTTCATATCTGAATAAATACCGAGAAAATACATTTTTTTTGAAAAGTAAACGTGGGATCCATCTCCAATATTAGGCGGGCTACATATAATTAATGTCATATATTCCAACTCATGTAACTTTGGGTCACTGAAAACCAAATCGAAGCAGTGGCAACACAACGATAAAATAGCAAGTATTCATAAAATATGTCCTTGCATTCGATGCTTCGCACAACCATCAGTCAATCCCAAAACAATAGTTTCACATATTACAACTATATTCAAATTCTTTAGAACTTTTGATTCGAAAATTTTTCATTTGATACTTAAGATTCATGAAGTGAAATAGAATCCTTCCTGCATAATTTTCATTCCAGATCAGAAAAAGAGTATTGGAATAATCCCAAAAACCAAACAACTTCACTCAATTATCAAGCCGTTGCAAGTGCATTGCCTACTCATTATTGGTATGAATTTGGAAAAACTAAATGGAAAACGTGTTCAATCATAAATCACTACTCAGGTTTAGAATGAATTCATGCTCAACATTCTAGATTGAAAGCCACAAAACAAGTGAACCCACATATCAAACTTCAAAGCATATTATAAACTTCAAGCACACCAAACCCCAAGCACTATAAATATGCCAACCTTGCGTCATTACTAAACTGGATGAAAAGATCCTTTGTTCATATTCTATCATTTGAAAATTTTAGAAATGACTCTAAACATAACATGCCATCCAATCCGTACCCATCAAATTTTATGACCCTGAAGCCTTGATAGTCAATCCATACATACAAATGAAAATAGCAAGAATTGTGGGCTAATCTCCTACACACCACCAATTAACGAAACACCTATTCCAAACAAAAACAATTATGAAATGCCAATGGGATTCATCCAGCCCTTTTTCATGGCCAACTCCTGTCACACAAACCGTACTGACTTTAACTCATCAATCCTAATACAAATCTAGATACATTATAACCCAATGATTCACACCTCAAGAACAATCAGAAAATTCAATCCAGTCACGAACCAAATCACCAATACCCATACTCAATTACAAACCAAAATACCAACATGATTGCATTTAAACCCCACACAAAATGAAATTAAACCCAAATCGAGGGTAAATCGTAAAATGAGTATATAGATTATAATTTCATCAACACAAGCACCTCAATCATCAATCCCAAACTAGTCAGTAGCCTCATCAATTCAATTGGTTTCAACAGCCCATGGCGACACCCGATCAAACCCCAATCAGTTTCAGAATGAAATCCAAATTCAAGCAATGAATCCAAAAGCAAAACGAAACAGGGAAGGACGGGAAGATAGTGAAGCTGAACCTCGCCGGTGCCGGCAGCGGTGGACTCGGTGACTCAAACGCGAGGGCAGTGGACCGAGCAATCTCGTGCCTTCTGTGTTGGTAAAAGTGGCGCAGAGTGGAGGGAATGAGGGAAATGGCTGGAAAAAATGATTCTCTGATGGAGATGCGTCTTTACTATTCGTTGGGTAGAAGATGGAGAAAATGGAGGAAGGAACGTGAGTCTGAGAACGGTGGTGTGCGTGGTTTTTGTGAGTGAGTGTCGTGGTGACGTGTACGTTAGGGTGTCAGGTGTGTGCGTGATTTAATCAATGGTGAGAAAGAAAAGGGTTGCCAAGTGGATAGGGGGTGAGGTTAGTAAATAGGATTGAGTTTTTGAAGATAAAAGAAAATGGGTTTCTTTTAAGATATAGGATACTTCAATTTAGGTCAGCTTTTTGTGTTCAATATGGATGATATTTTAGGATATTTTATTAATTTTAACAATGAAAATCACTTTATAAAATTATAAAATTTTTATGATAATAATAATTTATAAAATTTTTATGTCGACAATTTTAATATATATGACTGTATAATAACAATCATATATATATATATATATATATATATATATTTAAAAATTATAATACACTTTCAATATGTATATATCTTTTATCGTATCTTATTATATACATTTTTCAATATATATATATCACGTTCAGATGACAAGAAAGCAAAAACAATAGAAAAGGTCATCCTAGTAAAAATAACACCTACAATCTCAAGTAAAGACATCCTATACCTATTAGTTTTGTAAGTATTATCCATCATCAGTACGATATTAAAGAAACCCAGCAATTTCATTGAATCATGGTTGTCCAAAATATATTTATAACAACCTCGTCAAATGCAATCCAAAAAACATACATATCTCATTTAAGTAACATCATTGCATTTCAATCTTATGATCTCAAGTCATTGCACTATAAGAATATATAGCATTATAATGAACAAGTAAAATACACTAAATTAAAAAAAAAAAAATACAACAATGAAATTCACAAAGTCATAGTGGACTATACTTTTGAATATTTTCAATTGAATCTCAATTATTTTGTTTGTATATTAAATCCTTAAAATTTTTATATTTTCATTTGATTCCAATATCATTTTATATTAATTACAAAATTTTATATCTTTTTAAAGTCAATATTTCCGTTACATAACCCAATTAGTGAAAAAAACTTATAAGACAAAGTCAATTAAAAAATATAAAAATTCTAAATACTTAATAAAAAAAATTAACAAATGAAAATGAATCAACTAAAAATATAAAAGTTTATGACAGACTTAACTTAATTAAGTCTAACAGAATTGATTAAACAGTAGAAATACATAATCAATATAATAAAAATTTATTCGTATAGTTTGACGATAGCTTATTGAACACGACAGTGACCTTAAATGTTGACTTTTACTAAAATAGGAAATTCCAAGCAAGAATTACAAACTTTGCCAACAGAGACAACAAAAATGATTTTTTGACAAATATTTTGTTAGAAAAGTTGACAAAGTTACTGAATAAAATATTTTTTTTAATTTTTTTACGGAAGTTAAAAAATAAAATAATAAAGTCTTAGGATTTCTTTTACCAAAATAGTTGTTTATCAAACAAAACTTTGTCAAAATATCATTTTCTGAAAATAATCTCAGAAACTAATTCCTTTTATAATCCTCCCATAACATCTTCAATAGACCATTTACAGCATTTCATATACAGACAGATAATAAACAAACATAATACAAAGTTTCTGCAAAAGTTTCCCAGCCCATTACTTGATTCAAAATATAAAACATGAAAACACTACTATCAGGTGGCCATGGTTCTTCATACATGCACAATTCTCTGATCATCTACGAAAAATATATAATGATGTAACAATGAGGCTATGAATTCCGCAGATTATCATCCCCTTCTATTCGCTGCAAGAGTTCTAGTATGCTTCCAGCTTTTCTCTTCGCTCTATCAGTTCCATTTTCTGATAACTCCTGCAGTGCTGCTTCAGCACCATGTTCTTTTGCTAGTTTTAGTAGCACCGGATCTCCGGTGCAGAGTGACCACAAGACGGCGGCGGCGTTCTCTCGGTTGCGTGGAGAGCCGGTTCGGATAACCTCAACTAGAATCGGTATCGGCCCGGCCTGACCAATCGCCACCCTGCCTTCATGGTGGCTCGCAAGAATTGCCAATATAGCTAGTGCTTCATCTACCATTCCACCTCCAGCATCCTTCAGAAATTGTATCAGCGGGCCTACTATACCAGCTTTTACAGCTCTTGCTTTGTTTCCCTGATAAATAGATAGGTTAAAGATTGCAGTAGCAGCATCCTTCTTACCTCTGGGAGTACCTTCACAAAGTAACTTTATAAGGGCGGGGATAGCTCCAGCTGCACCTATTTGCACCTTGTTCTCATCTAGTACTGATAAACTAAAGAGAGTTGCAGCTGCATTTTCTCTAGCCTCCATGCTTCCTTTCTTTAGCACATCTATAATATCTGGTATGGCTCCGGCATTTACTATAGTTCCTTTGTTACTCTCATTGATGGAAAGATTGAGAAGCGCTGTAACTGCATGCTCTTGGGTTCGAGGGTCTGAAGAAGACAACAAATCTACAAGAGGTGGTATTGCTCCGGCCTCGGCAATGCACACTCGATTATCTGCATTCCTCTTAGCCAGCAACCGGAGCTCACCGGCCGCTGCCCTTTGCTGTTCTATGTTGTTGCTCGCCAGTTTATCAAGTAAGGCACTGATAGCAGTTCGATCGCAGTCTGAATGACTGCTTCCACCACATTTCTTTGTTCTGCAATTCCCTTGCTTTTTTGGTAGCTCAATACCATTGCTTTCACACCACAAAGCAATCAGACTCTTCAGAACATAGTTAGGGGTAAGGGCTGTGTGGACAAGTGTCTGCTGTGTCTTGGGGCAGGTTTTGTGACCAGCATCAAGCCATTTTTGAATGCAAGATCTTTCATATGTCTGTAATAGGAAAGCAGAAATCTATAAAGGATATAACTTATACCATAGAAATGTACCATGTACACAGACAATGTAAAGATTGTACCTGACCAGTAGAGACAATAACAGGATCTTTCATTAGTTCAAGAGATATAGGACATCGAAAATCATCTGGGATCACTGGAGACCTGTGCTTAATTGTTAATTTTTCACATTCACTTGTGTCGACTTCGGGATTTTCTGTGAGCACACAGTCCCTCAGCTTGCTAAGAAGGGATGTGATCATTTCAAAAGAGTCTCCTAGTTCTTCACCACTTGTGATCAACAATTCATGTAATTCACTAGACTCTTTCCTTAGGTCATTTATTGTCCTTAGATGCAACTTCTCACAAAGTCTTTTGAGTATAGCAGGATCAGGGTCTTTTTCTTTTTGTGCCATTGCCATATCCATGTCAAGTTGTATATCAGCAAATTCTGTTTGAGCTTTAGCTCTTTTGAATTGAGCATGTACTAATTCAATCTGAAAAGAATTAAAATAGTTGTGAAAAATATGGCACATAAGCTGCTCCCTTCTCTTCGCCAAAAATATCACCCAGAAATATAAAAGCAGAGAAATCAAATATGATTAGTGGAAAGAAATGATAGGAAAATGTTTGAACCATCACGGAATTGTATATGGTATTGCTGGTCTCCTTCCAATATATGATAAAGGTTTACCTGTTCTCGAACTTCCTCTGATATCTCAAGTTTGTAGTAAGGAATTTCACTCAGCACAGCTTCAATTTTTTCAGTCACTTGTTGGAATTTATCTGCTGTATCATTCCTCCGCAATGCCTAAGACATGTAAACCATTAATCAGATTAAAATTAACAGTCGGGATCAACTAAACAAAACTACATCAGAAGGCATACAGCATCTGCAGATGCTATAATCCCTTGCTCTGTGGACACACTTCAAATTCAAGAAACAATACCCATTTACGCCCAAATGTAAAAAATTCACGTTGTGAGCTTTCACTTCAAATTCACGTTTATTTGAACATTGCGTGCTTTCACCCTTAGTAAGTAGTAAAGCATTGACATTCTTTTTTTTTTTGTTTCCAACTTAAGTGATGGTTAAGCCTCTCTTTCTCGTCTGATGATGTTGATGGCTTCTGCAAAATGGTTTAATTATGAAGGTAGATTCTGCTTTAAGTGTTTAGTTTGGTTAGATTAACTATTTCAAGGTGGTTAAACATTGCAAATAGCTTCTGCTCGCAGGTTAAATTTATTTTCTTTTCTTCCCAACTTGGCCTTGTTGGATACTCCCACATTAGAGATTTCTGTTTCGCAGATTCAATTATTGAGTCTTAATTGTCATTTCATCATAGCAAAGACCTTCCCAACTTGACAACTCTTTCAAAGTGTTTGTGGGGACTCTATATAGCACACACATGTAACAAGCTAGATGCATATGATACAGATGCTTCTTCAACTTGAAGGGGGACTGTTTAAGATATGTTGAGATACTATCCAATAATTCTCCTGATTCTGTTTCACTGTTTCCTTGTTTCTTTTTAGTTTGTTAAGATAGTTTGATCCTATTATTTAGTTTCCTTAGCTTTGTCGTAATGCCTAAACTATATAAATTGTTTTAGATTTTTTTGTACACAAGAAATTCTATAAATGGCTCAACGACATAGAAGAGACATCTTTCTTTCGACCTCTTTACAGTCGCCTACAAAACCAAAAAAGACACGAAATTCAACCCTTTGAAATTCACCAAAACAAGAAAGCCATACCTGATAAAGCTTGCTCCCTTGGTTGACAGACTTTAAAAGGGTCTTAGCTGAATCCAAAGCAACCAAGATAGACTCAAAGTTCTCGAGTTGTTCATCGCTGAGGGACTCATCACTATCTTTCAATTCCTCAAAGAGAGGACTCAGAAGCTTCACCCTGCGAACCAAATTCCCATACACCCTCTTGCAAAAGTTCTGACACTCTGGCAACCCAGAAATCTCTTTGATGCACTCAACCAAGCGACCCAAAACCACGCCTTTCGAGCTCTCGCTTCCACCCATGTTGAGAAAAAGTCAAAGCAGCAAACTTTGACCACAAGATCGAAGGTGATTGATGGTACCCAGATGAGGGAATTGCGGGGATATAATCGAAGAAGGGAAGAATCACCGTGTAGAATTGAAACCCACCAATACCACGAGCTGAAAGAGAGTATTGTGTTGCGTTACTGGAGAAAGAAATGAAATTGGACGATTGTGGAGGATGAAATGAAAGTATAGTAATCGAATTGAAATGGGAATGGTTGACCTTTTGGAAAGGTCTTTGCCTGGTTCGAAGGTAAGAGGTGAGACAGAAATCATGAGAGAATCAACTATGGTCTCTCTCTGTCCTAAGACCAAAATGTCTTTTCCTTTAATTTTTACCCCTATGAAATTTAAAGTGCTGTTTTTTTTAAAAAATAACAAAATAATCCTGTGACACTTAGATATTTAATAAGGAATAAGAAATTTCTTGAAATTTAATGAAATTTATTAGAATATTGAGTGATGAAATTTTTATAACTTATCAAATGTTGTCTCATATATACAATAAAGCAAATTTCCACGAATTAGTTTTTAGGACACATTTCATGAATTTCATACTTTTGCTTAGTTAGATGAATAACGTATTATATTTATCTAATTATCCCCTTAAAACTCTCCAATATTTCCTCATTTTTATTATTTATTTTTCTGTTATTGTCAATTTTTTTATCTCTTCCATCTCAAAATTTATTCTCTTTCCACGGAAGGTTACACATTGGTCATTTTTTTTTTATCCTTCTCACTTTCTCTACCATTAAGGTAATAGACAAATACCCCATTATAATTTAAAATTAATGTTTAAACTTCATAGAATAAGAGATTACTAGATGAAAAACTCATAACCATAAAAATGTATTTTAGGTATATGCCAAGTTAGAATCAATTTAGTATTGAAACATTAAAAAAATATGTTACACTCACTTTTATTTATTAGTTTATGGGCCCATAATCAGCCACTTGTTCCTAGGACCTCTGCCAGTTGTCCACTCACTTCTAGTTTTGTCCCCTAAAACCAAAACAGCTTACTTACCGTTCTTCCTTTCTAAAACAAAAGCTCTCCTAGGGTTTGAGGTACTCCTTCTTCCAACTCACTTTACGCTCCTCTTCCATATAAGTTGAACAAACCTCTATCCCTTTTTCTATTTTGTTTCTGTTCTTAATCTCTAGTTTCATGTGATCATTGTCAAGGTCTCATTTTTCGTTCCCCTATGTTTTGCTTCTAGTTCCTTAAGTTGTTCCAGGTCGAGGTGCTTTCCCACTAGGAGCTTTCTCTCCTCCTTAAGTTTAGCTCCACTCAAAGTAAGGGAAACTAGGGTTTAAAGTTTTTTTTATTTATAAATAGTGCATGTTTTCTGACTTCTAAATTGTGTTTCTAGTGCTTGTTGTATGGAAATGAGTTGGATGTGATGTTGTTTGAGTTCTTGGATCTGCATGTGTGAACATGTGAAAAATCTGCTAATCTCGCCCACGCGAGCAATTTTCGCCTAAGCGATAGTAACAGGAACTTACCTATGGTTTCTTGCTCGAGTTGTCGCTTAGGCGGCGAGGTCCAGTTTTGAGTGAGAGTAATCTCGCTCATGCGAGGTGGTATTACTTAAGCAAGAAGAGTTCACTTGAGCGAGAGAATCTCTTTCGCCAACGAGACTCGTGTAGGGAAAACTGTAATTTGCTGAAGTTATTTCATGATGGATTTATTTACTTTTCAAGCTCGAAGTATATGACCATGCATGTTTTATGTGACTTAATGAGACTGGGATTTTGCTGTATATGAAATGAATCATGGATTGTTTTGTTGGTTGTTCATTGGCATTAGAATATAATGCTTTGAGATTACATGTGGATTTGGTGTGAGAACATGGATGTGGTATGAGCTTGGCGATATTTCATGGTGGTGTTGTAGTGTATATATTAGATAAGGATTCAAACAAGGTTGCATCCTGAAGCTGTAAAGAATCAGTCAGTCTCACATAGAGTAGACTGATTCAAGTGGTGAGAGTAGCAGGAGGTCCTAGTCTTTGGCAGGATAATGGTCTTAGATGATCATGGGCTAACCTTGTGCGTGGTAGGGTGAAACCTAATGGCAATGACTCTACAGAGCAGTAGAGGCCAACACAAGTGCAAACATCAGTGAATTGAGTCAAAGGGTCTTGCATTGTTTGTTATCACATGCCTTGTGTGGTTACTGAAATGCCTGTTTAAGATTTATGCTTGTTTATATAAAAGTTTCTTATTTATTTTTAGCTTACCCTTTCTTTTTGGGGTCTGTTTTCTATTTTCTGTTTGGTTTTTTTTTTTTGCAATGATCACCAAATCTTTGGTGTGAGAATATGTGAAAATTCCTAGTGATCACCATATTGATGGAGATGCTATGGCGTAGTCTAGTATGAGTGTTGGATTTGGCTCACTGTTGAACCAAAAGAACATTTCCTTTTTAATTGTGATTCCTTCTGGCAGCGATTTCATGTTCAATTGTTTAGTTTAAATATTTTTTAATGACATTGTTTTGTGACTCAGTACTACTAATTCAATATATGTGGGATAACTATAAAAGTTAATCATTTATACATGTCTCATACTCTAATTATTTATAAATGTGTTATGCTTAATTTACTATAATTATTCTATTAAATTGAGATGTCACATTAATTTTTTTCCACTTGTCTCTTTTAGATTAACTTTAGTAAGTTTAAATGTTTGTATAAAAATTATGGATTATGGAGTCCTTTCAAATTTTATATATTCATAAAAAAATTACAATATTTTAACTATACAGCTCTTTACAAAAAAACTTATAAATCATTGTATTTTATAATTTTTGAAAGTATTAAGACTTCTGTGTATTAAAATAATCTTTTAAAATCCATCCGTAATATATACTTTATTAGTTTAGTAGAAAAAATGTTTCTTTTCATCAAATTATGTGGAATATTAAAACAACTAAAGTGGACAAAGATAAATATGTCATCTAGGACTAACTTTGATGACTGAGATTTAACATGTTTGTTGTATGTAGATACAAATTACTCATTTTAATAGTTAATATAAGACATTTCTAACATAATTATATAAGTTAATTTATTTTAATTTGATTTTAAAATATATTACTAATGCATTAAAAAAATTATATTATTTATAGATTTTAAAATTATTTTTTCACTTATCATTAATTTAAAATACAAAAATTCCTAATATATATTACATATAAATTATAATAGTTGAATGTAGATAGTATATATTTTTTTACAAAAGCCAAATCAGTTCTATTATTTGATTTACGTGTTCTAGAAGGAGCTATAAAATATTTTTCTTCAAAATATTACTTTAAAATATTTTTCTTAAAAATATTACTTTAACTAAGAATATGCTCAACAGCAAAAAAAACAAAAACAAAAAACATGAAGTTAATGCTTAAAGAGTAGAAAATGAATGTAATTCCTACAATTGTAGATTGGCGAAGCAATCTTTTGGCAATAAGTTATTACTTTGAAAACTGAATCAACTCAAAATGTTCATATCATAATTAGATGTAAATATTTAAAGTTTTTGAGGGACCTTTATTTGAAATTTGATTTTTGATTTTTTTTATAAAAGGGCAAAATCATTTAGAACTTTTCAAATAAACTCTGCCGACATGTGACGATGCTGCAAACCGCGTTTTAAATAAAGACATATGTGGCTATACAATGTGAAATAAAATAACCCAAAAATTTGCCACACAGAATTTTGCTTTAGCAGCCTTGGCTTTTCTTTTCTTGTCTTTTATTATTACACTAAAGATTATTATACGTCATTTTCCATTAACATACCTCTACTCATCAATTCTAATGTTATTTAATATATGTTTTGCATCAGGTATAATAAAGACTATACAATTTTTCATGCAAAAATTGTAATAAAGATCTTAAGTTCAAGATATAGATTTTGTAACAAAGTTTCGTTAAATATATTGATATAATCATAAAATTTTGTGAAAAATTATTATTAAAATATATTAATATGATAAGTAGAGTTTTAAAATTGAAAATTGGATCTCGTATAGAACTTTGGACCTCAAAAATAAATAAACAATATATATTTAAACTACCGACTCGAGAGAGAAGAAAATAACATCAAATGTAACATTACAAAAACAAAACAAAAAATTAAGAACAATAGTTTTTTATACATGTAAAAATACTATTTATTATATTAATGATATTAAATTAAAGTTTAGTTATAATAACTAAATTTTATAATATTAATTTTTCGCATAATTAGAATCACATTAAGTTAGTATTTAATTATATAATTAAATTAAACCCTCGGTAAAAAAAATACATATAACTAAAGCTGTAATGATGTAAATCTGGTAAAACCCCATAATTGAAACGATATGAAAAAAATGCAATATTGCAGGTTACAGTTATATTGAAGTTGATTTAATTAAAGTTGTAAAAACGGATAATCCGACTCGATCTGACTTGACTCATCATGAGTTAATGATTTAGTGAGTCAATCCAACCTGATTCACCTTTTAGTGAGTCAAAAAAATTTGAACTCAGTCTGCCTCATCACGGGTTGGCGGGTTAAACAAGTTGACTCATGGGTTCACTTAATTAAAAAAATATAATTTTTTTTATTTTTTTCACTCAAAATTAAATTATAATTATAATTAAAATCTAAATAAACTTTAATACAATTCAAATACAAACCAAAATAAAAAAAATACAAATTATTTATGTGTGACTCTTTTATCTGGAGGTTGGTGAGCTAATCCGGCTCACCACAGGTTCAACCTGGGTGAACCGGGTTCTAGATGAGTCGGGTCAAAAATCAACCCGTATTGAAATTTGTAAAAAAATTTCAACCCAACCCGAACTTGTGGCGAGCCGGTTGGCTCGCGGGTTCTAACACATTTTGATAACTCTACTTGTAATCAAATATACGCCAAACTAGATATGCAAATAAGTGGGGCACAATGAACAAATAGGTGGGAGTTGCTTGTTACTTTTCGTACAATTTTTCAAAATTTACTAATCAATCTTTTTTTTCTATTATCTAAAAGGATGTATTTCTTATGTACCACAAATTTGATTACAAGTCACCAAAATCAAGCCTTAATTATTGCGCTAGGTGGCTAGCTTGAAGAAATAAATAGGACAAACCAGATAGGCAAATATTTCGGGATAATAAATAAATAAGTGTGGAGTTGCGTATTATTTTTCGTACAATTTGTAAAAATATACTGATCAATCTTTTTTTTTTATCATCCAACTGGTATTTACATCTTAAGTACCACAAATTTAATTAATAGTTACAAAAATCAACCCTTATTGATTGCAATAGGTGGCTGACTTGAAGAAAAAAAAAAATAGGCACCATAAGAGAGGAAAATAGGTGGAGCAACTCCATAATGCATTATATGGGTTGATTTTATGACTTGTAATCAAATATAGGCCAAACTAAATATGAAAACAAGTGAGGCACAATGAACAAATATGTGAGAGCTGCTAGTTACTTTTCGTACAATTTTTTAAATTTTACTAATCAATTTTTTTCATCATTCAGAGGATGTACTTCCTATATGTACCACAAATTTGATTACAAGTCACATAAATCAACCCTTATTGTTTACTTGAAGAAAACAAATAGGATAAATAAGATAGGCAAATAAGTGGGGCACATTGAACAAATATGTGGAAAACTGCTTATTACTTTGCGTACAATTTTTTAAATTTCACTAATCAATTTTTTTTTTATCATCCAAAGGGATGTACTTCTTATGTACCACAAATTTGATTACAAGGCACATAAATCAACCCTTTATTATTTTCACTAGGTGGTTGGCTTGAAGAAAAAAATATGATAAATATGATAGATAAATAAGTGGGGCATATTGAACAAATATGTGAAAAGTTGTTTGTTACTTTGCATATAATTTTTTAAATTTCACAAATCAATCTTTTCTTTATCATCCAAAGGGATGTACTTCTTATGTACCAGAAATTTGATTACAAGTCACAGTCACAAAAATCAACCTTTATTGATTGCAATAGGTGGTTGACTTGAAGAAAAAAATAGGATAAATAAGATAGACAAATAAGTGGGGCACATTGAACAAATATGCAAAATGTTGCTTGTTATTTTGCTTACAATTTTTTAAATTTCACTAATCAATCTTTTCTTTATCATACAAAGGGATGTACTACTTATGTACTACAAATTTCATTACAAGTCACAAAAATCAACCCTTATTGTTTGCACTAGGTGGCTGCCTTGAAGAAAAAAATAGGATAAATAATATAGGCAAATAAGTGGGGAACAGTGAACAAATACGTGGAAAGATGTTTGTTACTTTGCGCACAATTTTTTAAATTTTACTAATCAATTTTTTTTATCATCCAAAGGGGTGTACTTCTTATGTACCACAAATTTGATTACAAGTCATAGAAATCAACTCTTATTGTTTGCACTAGGTGGTTGACTTGAAGAAAAAAATAGGATAAATAAGATAGGGAAATAAATGGGGCAGATTGAAAAAATATGTGAAAAACTACTTGTTTCTTTGCGTACAATTTTTTAAATTTCACTAATCAATCTTTTATTGATCATCCAAAGGATGTACTTCTTATGTAACACAAATTTGATTACAAGACACAAAAATAAGCTCTTTATTGTTTGCACTAGGTGACTGACTTGAAGATAAATATAGGATAAATAAGATAGGCAAATAAGGGGGCACATTGAACAAATATGTGGGAAGTTATTTGTTACTTTGCATATAATTTTTTAAAATTTTACTAATCAAATTTTTTTTATCATCCAAAGGGATGTACTTCTTTTCTACCACAAATTTGATTACAATTTGAAAAATTAACCCTTATTTTTTTCACTAGGTGGCTGACTTGAAGAAAAAAATAGAATAAAAAAGATAGAAAAATAAATGGGACACACTAAACAAATATGTGGAAACCTGCTTGTTACTTTGTGTTCATTTTTTAAATTTTCCTAATCAATCTCTTTTTTTTATCATCAACGATATGCACTTCTTTACTACCAAAAAATTGATTATAAGGAAAAAAAAATCAACCCTTATTTTTTACACTAGGTGCCTTGCTAATTAAAAAAAGATAAATAAGATAGGCAAATAAGTGGAGCACATTGAACAAATATGTCGAAAACTGCTTGTTACTTTGCGTCTAATTTTTTAAATTTCACTAATCAATCTTTTCTTTATCATCCAAAGGGATGTACTTCTTATGTACCACAAATTTGATAACAAGGCACAGAAATCAACCCTTTATTATTTGCACTAGGTGGGCTGACTTGAAGAAAAAAATAGGATAAATATGATAGACAAATAAGTGGGGCACATTGAACAAACATGTCAAAAGCTGTTAGTTACTTTGCATACAATTTTTAAATTTCATAAATTAATCTTTTTTTTATCATCCAAAGGATGTACTTCTTATGTGCCAAAAATTTGATTAGAAGTCACAAAAATCAACCCTTATTGTTTGCATTAGGTGGCTAGCTTGAAGAAAAAAATAGGATAAATAAGATAGACAAATAAGTATAGCACATTGGACAAATATTTGGAAAGTTGTTTGTTACTTTGCATAATTTTTTTTAAAATTTCACTAATCAATATTTTTTTAATCATCCAAAGGGATGTACTTCTTTTCTACAACAAATTTGATTACAAGGTAAAAAATTAACCCTTATTTTTTGCACTAGGTGGCTGGCGTGAAGAAAAAATAGGATAAAAAAGATAGGCAAATAAGTGGGGCACACTGAACAAATATGTGGAAACTTGCTTGTTACTTTGTGTACAATATTTTAAATTTACCTAATCAATCTCTTTTTTTATCATTTAACTAGATGTACTTCTTTTCTACCACAAATTTGATTAGAAGGCAAAAATAATCAACCCTTATATTTTACACTAGGTGCCTGGCGTAAATGAAAAAAAAAAAAGGATAAATAAGATAGGCAAATAGAGGGGCACATTCAACAAATATGTAAAAAATTGCTTGGTACTTTGCGTACAATTTTTTACATTTCACCAATCAATCTTTTCTTTACCATCTAAACGAATGTACTTTTTATGTACCACAATTTTGGTTACAAGTCATAAAAATCAACCCTTATTGTTTCCCCTAGGTGCCTAGGAAGAAAAAAAACCGGCCAAATAAAATAGGCAAATAAGTGGGGCACATTGAACAAATATATGGAAAACTGCTTGTTACTTTGCGTACAATTTTTTAAATTTCACTAATCAATCTTTTCTTTATCATACAAAAGGATGTACTTCTTATGTACCACAAATTTGATTAGAAGTCATAACCCTTATTGTTTTCACTAGGTGGTTGGCTTGAAGAAAAAAATAGGATAAAGAAGATAGGCAAATAAGTGGGGCACATTGAACAAATATGTGAAAAACTGCTTGTTACTTTACGTACTATTTATAAAATTTGACAAATCAATCTTTTCTTTATAATCCAACGGGATGTATTGCTTTTTAACCCCAAATTTGATTATAAGGCAACAAAATCACCCCTTATTTTTTCACCAGGTGGCTGGTTTGAAGAAAAAAATAGGATAAATAAGATATACAAATAAGTGGGGCACATTGAACAAATATGCAAAAAGTTGCATGTTACTTTGCGTACAATTTTTTAAATTTCACGAATCAATCTTTTCTTTATCATCCACAGGGATGTACTACTTATGTACCACAAATTTCATTACAGGTTACAGAAATCAACTCTTATTGTCACTAGGTGGCTGGCTTGAAGAAAAAAATAGGATCAATAAGATAGGCAAATAAGTGGGGCACATTGAAAAAATATGTGAAAAGCAATTTGTTTCTTTGCGTACAATTTTTTAAATTTTACTAATCAATCTTTTTTTTTCATCATCCGACAGGATGTACTTCTTATGTATTACAAATTTCATTACAAGTCACAGAAATCAAGCCTTATTGTTTGCACTAGGTGGATGACTTCAAGCTAAAAATAGGATAAATAAGATAAGCAAATAAGAGGGACACATTGAACAAAGATGTGGAAAGTTGCTTATTACTTTGCATACAATTTTTTAAATTTTACTAATCAATTTTTTTTATCATCCAAATGGATGTACTTCTTTTCTACAACAAATTTGTTTGCAAGGTAAAAAATCAACCCTTATTTTTGCACTAGGTGGCTGACTAGAAGAAAAATATAGGATAAATAAGATATACAAATAAGTGGGGCAGACTGAACAAATATGTGAAAAGTTGCTTGTTACTTTGCGTATAATTGTTTAAATTTCACGAATCAATCTTTTTTTTATTATCCAAAGTGATGTATTATTTATGTACCACAAATTTCATTGCAGGTCACAAAAATTAACTCTTATTTTTGCATTAGGTGGCTGACTTGAAGAAAAAAATAAGATAAATAAGATATGCAAATAAGTGGGGCACATTGAAATATGCCAAAAGTTGTTTTTTACTTTGTGTACAATTTTTTAAATTTCACTAATTAATCTTTTTTTAACATCCAAAGGGTATATTTCTTATGTACCACAAATTTCATTACAAGTCACATAAATCAACCTTTATTGTTTGCTGTAAGTGGCTGGCTTGAAGAAAAAAATAGAATAACTAAAATAGACAAATAAGTGGGACACATTGAATAAATATGTAAAAAACTTCTCATTATTTTACGGACAATTTTTTAAATTTGACAAATCAATCTTTTCTTTATCATCCAACGAGATGTACTGCTTTTCAACCACAAATTTGATTATAAGGCAACAAAATCACCCCTTATTTTTTTCACTAGGTGGCTGACTTGAAGAAAAAAATAGGATAAATAAGATATACAAATAAGTTGGACACATTGAACAAATATATGAAAAGTTGTTTGTTATTTTGCGTACAATTTATTAAATTTCACGAATCGATTTTTTCTTTCTTATTCAAAGGGATGACTACTTATGTACCACAAATTTCATTACAGGTAAGAGAAATCAACTCTTATTGTTTGCACTAGGTGACTAGCTTAAAGAAAAAAAATAGGATCAATAAGATAGGCAAATAAGTGGGGCACATTAAACAAAAATGTGAAAAGTTGTTTCTTACTAATCAATCTTTTTTTTTATCCGACGAGATGTACTTCTTTTCTACCACAAATTTGATTACATGAAAAAAAATCAACCCATATTTTTTGCACTAGGTGGCTGGCTCGAACAAAGAAATAGGATAAATAAGATAAGAAAATAAGTAGTTCACATTGAACAAATATGCAAAAATTTGTTTGTTACTTTGCCTACAATTTTTTAAATTTCACTAATAAATCTTTTCTTTATCATCCAAAGGGATGTACTTTTTATGTATTACAAATTTCATTACAAGTCACAGAAATCAACTCTTATCGTTTGCACTAGGTGCTTGGCTCGAAGAAAAAAATCGGATAAATAAGATTGGCAAATAAGTGGGGCACATTGATTAAATATGTGAAAAGTTGTTTGTTTCTTTGCGTACAATTTTTTAAATTTCACTTTTTAATCTTTTTCTTATCATCCAATGGGATGTACTTCTTATGTACTACAAAATTTCATTACATGTCAGAAAAATCAACCCTTATTGTTTGCACTAGGTGGCTGGCTTGAAGAAAAAAATAGGATAAATAAGATAGCCAAATAAGTGTGGCACATTGAACAAATATGTGAAAAACTGCTTGTTACTTTACATACAATTTTTTAAATTTGACAAATCAATCTCTTCTTTATCATCCAACTGGATGTACTGCTTTTCAAACAAAAATTTAATTATAAGGCAACAAAATAACCCCTTATTTTTTTCACTAGGTGGCTGGCTTGGAGAAAAAAATAGGATAAATAAGATAGGCAAATAAGTGGGGCACATTGAACAAATATGCGAAAAGTTGTATGTTACTTTGCGTACAATTTTTTAAATTTCATTAATTAATATTTTCTTCATCATCCAATGGGATGAACTTCTTATGTACTACAAATTTCATTACAAGTCACAAAAATCAACCTTTATTGTTTGCACTAGGTGGTTGGCTTGAAGAAAAAATAGGATAAATAAGATAGAGAAATAAGTGGGACACGTTGAACAAATATGAAAAAATTTGTTTGTTTCTTTGCGTACAATTTTTTAAATTTTACTAATTAATCTTTTTTTTTATCAACCCATGGAGTGTACTTCTTTTCTACCACAAATTTGATTACAAGGAAAAAAAAATCAACCCTTATTTTTGCACTAGGTGGGTGGCTTGAAGAAAAAAAAAATAAGAGAAATAAATAAGTGGGGCACATTGAAATAATTTGCAAAAAGTTGTTTGTTACTTTGCATAATATTTTTTAAATTTCACTAATTAATCTTTTTTTATCATCCAAAGGAATATACTTCTTATGTACCACAAAGTTCATTACAAGTCACAGAAATCAACCCTTATTGTTTGCACTAGGTAGTTGGCTTGAAGAAAAAAATAGGATAAATAAGATAGGCAAATAAGTGGGGCACATTGAACAAATATGCGAAAAACTTCTTGTTACTTTACGTACAATTTTTAAAATTTGACAAATCAATCTTTTCTTTATCATCCAATTGGATGTACTGCTTTTCACACAAATTTGATTATAAGGCAACAAAATCACCCTTTATTTTTTTCACTTGGTGGCTGGCTTGAAGAAAAAAATAGGATAAATAAGATAGGTAAATATGTGGGGGACATTAAACAAATATGCGAAAAGTTGTTTGTTACTTTGCGTACAATTTTTTAAAATTTCATTAATTAATCTTTTCTTTATCATCTAATGAGATGTACTTCTTATGTACTACAAATTTTATTACAAGTCACAAAAATCAACCCTTATTGTTTGCACTAGGTGTCTGGCTTGAAGAAAAAAATAGAATAAATAAGATAGGCAAATAAGTGGGGCACATTAAACAAATATGCAAAAAATTGTTTATTACTTTGCGTACAAATTTTTAAATTTCATTAATTAATCTTTTCTTTATCATCCAATGGGATGTACTTCTTATGTACTACAAATTTCATTACAAGTCACAAAAATCAACCCTTATTATTTGCACTAGGTGACTGACTTGAAGAAAAAATAGGATAAATAAGATAGGCAGATAAGTGGGGCACATTGAACAAATATGTGAAAAGGAACAAATATGTGAAAAGTTGTTTGTTTCTTTGCGTACAATTTTTTAAATTTCACTTATTAATCTTTACTTTATCACATCCAAAGGGATGTACACGAATTTGAAACGTTAATGTAAGAGTCCATAAAAGTAATTAATATACACAAGTGCAAGTTTTTTTTTTTTTAATTTTATGTGGGTCGCAGGCCTATGCGGGCCTGCGAGCTCACTACTATGGCCTGCCCCGTGTTTTTTCTGCGGTCTGGCCCGATGGGTCAGGCCTTAATTGCCACCCCTAATGCACTCTATGGGTTGATTTTAGCGACTTGTAATCAAATATAGTCCAAACTAGATATGCAAATAAGTGGGGCACAATGAATAAATATGTGAGAGCTGCTTTTTACTTTTCCTACAATTTTTTAAAATTTACTAATCAATCTTTTTTTTATCATCTAAAGTGATGTATTTCTTATGTAACACAAATTTTATTACAAGTCACTAAAATCAACTCTTATTTCTTGCACTAGGTGGTTGACTTAAAGAAATAAATAGGATAAACCAGATAGGAAAATATTTGGGGCATAAGAAATAAATAAGTGTGAATTTACGTATTACTTCTCTTACAATTTTTTATGATTTACTAATCAATCTTTTTTTATCATCCATGTTGTGGTATGTACCTCTTATGTACCACGAATTTGATTATAAGTTGGCTGGCTTGAAGAAAAAAAAAATAAGTGGGGCTGGCTTGAAGAAAAAAAAATAGACACCACAAGACAGGAAAATAAGTGGGGCACCTTCATAATACACTCTATGGGTTGATTTTAGTGACTTGTAATCAAATATAGGTCAAACTATATATGAAAATATAAGTGGGGCACAATGAACAAATATGTGGAAGCTGTTTGTTACTTTTCGTACAATTTTTTAAAATTTACTAATCAATCTTGTTTTTTATTATCTAAAGGGATGTATTTCTTATGTACCCCAAATTTGATTTCAAGTCACTAAAATCAACCCTTATTTCGTGCACTAGGTGGTTGACTTGAAGAAATAAAAAGGACAAACCAGATAGGCAAATATTTAGGGCATAATAAATAAATAAGTGTGGAACTGCGTATTACTTTTCATACAATTTTTTTAAATTTACTAATCAATCTTTTTTTATCTTATTGCTTGCACTAAGTCTCTAGCTTGAAGAACAAAATAGGCACCTCTAGATAGGAAAATAAGTGGGGCACCTCCATAATGCACTCTATGGGTTGATTTTAGTGACTTATATAAGCCAAACTAGACATGCAAATAAGTGGATAAGTGGGGCACAATGAATAAAGATGGCAAATAAACCCGCCCCCGTGGGTATTGCCCGAACCCGTCCCCGTTTTGACGAGGAATCCCCGCATTGACTGGGTATAGGTATGGGAAATCCCCGACTTTTTCAATTGGGTATGGGGATGGTTATGGGGATGTACATATCTCCGCCATAATACCCGTCCCCACCATATCTCTGTCATCATTTAAATTGTTTGTCATGAAAGTCATTCACATCTCCAATATATTTTTCATCTTATCATAACATTTATGTAATTATGTTAAAATGATGTATGTCAATTAAAATTTTTTTATGTCTCATATTTGAATATTTATATTATTTTTTAATATTTTTATTTATTGTATATTTTCTTTTCACATGAGTATGTTTAATACTCTCAATTTAAGTGTTCAATAGCATAAACCTTTCATTTACTAGGTAATATAAAAAAATTCTTTACTTATTTTTATTAATTTTTGTTTCATTTGAAGAACTTTTTTGTTTTGCTAAAACAATTATTTCTCAACCATTGATTATATATGTTGATATTTGAAAAGTGTTTTTAGATGTCTAAGGTATTTTTCATCTTATCATACTCTTAATTATACATTCGTTTTTTTTTTGTGCGATTTCTTTCAATAGTTTCTCAAATTGTTTCTAAGACATACATTTGTTAATTTTTTTATTTTTTTATTTTTTTTATTTTCATCATGTAGAATACTATTTCAATATATTTTATCTAATTATTTTTTATTTTCTAACTCATTATATCAATTATACTATAATTTTTCACTATAATTGTATAAATAACTTTTATTTACTACAATATCAAAATTTAATGTAATTGCCATGAATTTTTTTTATCACCATCCAACATATTTTGGAGTTCAAAAGATACAATATCCATGTTAAAATTTTATTATTATGTGTATTATTTGTTATTTGCGTCATTTTAATTAAATGATGTATTATCATTTTTATTAGTGTATAAAAGAAGAGATTCATTAGAATTTAAAAATTGAAGTAAACAAACATTTAAAATATATTTTAATTTGAATATTGTTTTCCTTTAAATTTGTTTAAAAATATTTTTTAATTTTATCAACTAGGTTTCATTAATGTTTGCAGTTTGCAAATTTAATAAATGTTTTAGTTCTCATGAATTTTTAATGAAATTTTATTTGGTATTCTAATATAAAATATAAACAATTATAATTTATTTCAAAGTATTTGATATCGAAGAAACATTTATTATCTTATTATTGAATATTTGATAATATTATGTTTCCTTTACCGTAATTTTTATTATTTTATAAAAATTAATTAAAATTTATATTAAAGTAGTAAGAAAACGGGTACAGGTATGGGTACGAGATTATACCCGTTACCCGGCGGGGATGGGATAAAACTTTTATACCCGTTGGGTTTGGGTATGAGGATGAATTTTTTTTACGGGGATGAGTATGGGATAGCGAAACCCGTCCCCGCCCCGTTGCCATCCTAACAATGAACAAATATGTGGGAACTGCTTATTACTTTTCATATATTTTTTTTAAATTTACTAATCAATTTTGTTTATCATGTATTTCTTATGTAAGACAAATTTGATTACAAGTCACTAAAATCAACCCTTATTTCACTAGGTTGACTTGAAGAACTAAATATGACAAATCAGATCGACAAATATTCGAAACATAATAAATAAATAAGTGTGAAGGTTCGTATTACTTTTCGTATAATTTTAAAAAATTTATTTAATGAATTTAATTGAATAAATGATGCAAATTGTCTTTCTCCTTGCGAGGTATTAGGTAAATAGATATATAACATATATAATGAATGGCATTTTTTAAATAGGTAAATAGATATACAACATATATAATGAATGGCATTTTTTAAAATATATAATATTATATTAATAGAGGATGATATTGTAATATTAATATGTAACAAAAAATTATATTTATTAAAAATAAAATAAAAAAAACTATTAATAAATAAAAAAATAATTTTTTTTATAAAAAACATTAAGAAATATCAGTTAATTTTTAAAAGTTTACTAAAAGTTTAATAAATAATTATGATATAAAAGTTAAAACTAAAATTATGAAATATAAATAAATTCTTTTTATGTATAATTTAATAAAAAATAAGTAAAAATAATAATTAATTTTCAAAAATTTAACAAATAATTATATTATAAAAGATAAAATTAAAATATTAAGATGTAAAAAAAAATCTTTTTATATATAGTTATAAATATTCTAATTTTATTCATAGCCTACGAGTTTCAAGCTTTAACTGGAGATAATAAAGACATATCTGAACAAACATTTAAATTCGGTATTTATTTAGTAAGCCGAACTCAAATAAAAAGCTTTTTCGTAAGGTCAAACTGAAACTTATCAGTTATGTATATTATTATCTATAATATTATATATAGAAAATTCTTCTTTTTTTCTACATTTCTTTCTTATTTTATCCTTTATATAACAGTTTTTTAAAATTGAATTAATTGTTTTTCTATTTTACCTTTTAACCGATACTTTTTTAAAATTTAATTACACCGTTTTTTTTAAAATTTAATTAGTTTTGTTAAACTAAAATACCTATTTGTAATTAAAAAAAAAGCTACAAAATAAATAACATCCACTTACAATAAAAATATAAAATTTATTTATACTGATCATTTTTTTATTATTATAAAAAAGTGAAGAGTTGTGTGTTTTCAGCAGTAGAAGTTATAAAATAAATTGGATAAGAAGCAATTTATACTAGGCAAAAATAAAATTTATACAAGACACCAACATCCAAATACGTTAAGCAAAGAAATGATGGGTCCTTGATATCATATTTGTGGGTCTCACAGAGTATAGCCTAAAATATATCATGTACATGATGACATGAGAGATTATTAGAGGTTGATAAAAGATAACAGATATATCTAATAATAATCACAATATACATAAACACAATCCATACACTACAGTTTTGGAGGATGAAAAGCAAATGCAGACCCTTACTCAGCTGCTATCTGTGGCTACTTCAACTTACTGATGGGCGAGGCAGTCTTTTCGCAATTTCCTGTCAAAACCAAGGTTTTAATGGTTAAGCCTAATTGGGAATGCACAAAACCATGTATCATAATATTAACAATCATATCTAAAACAAATAACAGGTTGTACACAAATGATGAACAAAACATCAGATCAAGTTAAGACATCATCATAAATAGAGCAATCCACCAAAACAAAAGGGAGGAAAACTGTCTATAGGTCAGAGATTGCAAGTACTTTAGAAAAACACATCAATTTTTTTTTTTTTTGTATTAATAGTGTTGTTATTTTCATTTCAATGCAAACTGTAACTTTTTATCTTCTCTTAATATCTTCAGTTTATAGTTAGCAGAGGCTGTGATCCTTTTCGTATATAGGAGGCTACCTAGAAGAAGTTAGTGCTTTCTGGAAAGATTGTTGAACTTCTCTACAAGTACCAATCTTGTGTAACCTCAAAATATAACCCTGGCCATTTTATTATGGTTTCTCTAACCTAAAATATTTTTTAGTAGTTAACTTAACTCCCTTATGTATTCCAAGACCAAGATATTACCTTTGATGGAAAAGATGCAATCTTGGATTTTTGTAGGACGGAATTCCTATTTCAAGATCATCTTTAGCCCCTCCAATAGGTCTATATGAGTTTGCTACAAGTACAACTATCTTCAGGCAGCAAGAACATCAGGGGGGAGCTTGCTAGTGGCATAGTCAACAATGTCCTAAGAGACCAAAGATCAAAGTTAAAGCCGAAAATTCACTACTAGAATAGCCTCTGGAAAATCCTAAAGATCTGCAAGTCAATATCAAACAGTATTCCTATACTTCCTAACACTTGATCATTACTTAAGCATTGTTGCCCCTACAACTAAATTAAACAGGTTAGACTTCAGATCAGATGACCACCACCAAAACAAGATCACATATATTATTTTGGCACCTTATACTCAATCCAAAGAGACATTCATTCTCATAAGTAATTGCAGGAATACCCAAGTAAGATATGAAATCCTAATTGCCAAACCAATTAAACAGCTAACTAGTTTCTACTGTTCATACATTCTCATTCTTGACAAATACAAAATGAAATGATTAATTTTATAATCTAATAACAGGAAGAAAGCAAACACCAAGCGTACCTCAAACAGTTCATTTATATTATCTGCTGTCTTTGCAGATGTCTCTATGAAAAACATACCATTCTTCTCAGCATATTCAGTGCCATCCTTCATAAAAACATTAAAATAAACTACATGAGGTAAGAAACAAATTATTTTGTTCAAAAGATAACTGTGTTATGGAGGAAGGTTGCACTACCTGGACAGCGACTTCCCGCTTCTCTTGAAGATCAGCTTTATTACCGACCAGTGCCATCACTATATCAGGGCTTCCATGCTTTTGTAGCTCCTAAATTATCACTATTTCAGTTGCTAAAACAAAATAGAAAGAAATGTAGCTCCTACTAAAACAGCTCATGATCTAATGATTTTATGATACCTAAGATATATATAACAGCATAATTGTAGTACATCAAAGAGATGTCAAATATTAGTATATCAAAGAGAACTATTTGCTGTGTTTTTTATTCTTCAGATAGTTTTTCCAACAACTAAATCCATAATGACAGTGATTAGATTCTTTTTTCCAACTGCAACAAAATCCAATCAATACAATCTCACGTGTGAAAAGAAAAATGAGGGAAAACAGTCCATTGGAATATTAAGTACATATTAATCATAGTAGTCAATAGTGGATAGTGGCAGATAAAACCTTGCAGTACAAGCAAGCTTTCAATATTTGCACATCCTAGCTCACATAATCATCACCCAATTACAGATCAAAGACAAAACATAAATTTCTTTAACCTCCTTGTTAACTGCTTTTAGGCAGGGGTATTGCAATCTAGTCTAGTCATGATGCACATCCATCAGGTTAATTACTTAACTACAGATGTTTTAAATGAAGGAAATTGATGTGATCCACCAAGCTCCATCAGAAATGGATTAAAAGAAGACTGTATTCTATTCATCATTGTACAGTTCAGACTAAATAATAAAGGGAATTGTTTGTTATTCATATTGTTCAAAACTTTAAGAAACTAACCAAACAAGAAATGCCAAAATAGAACAAAGCAATAACTGCAAATCTACCTTAACCCAGTACTGTGCTTTGCTAAAAGATTCTGGGCTTGTTATATCATAGACAATAACTGCAACTGCTGCACCTCGGTAATAGAGAGGTGCTAATGCGGCATACCTGAAATAAATTATTAGCAAACAAATATTACTTCAAAAACAATTTGACCTTGAAATAAAATAAAGGGAAAATGTTAAGAGAAACAGAATGTATTAAGAAATTGTGACAGACACCTCTCTTGGCCAGCAGTATCCCATATTTCAAATTTTACTGTTGTAGAGTCTTGCAGAGCTATTGTTTGCGACAAAAAAGAAGCTCCAACAGTCACCTTATATCAAGAAGTATAAAACATTTAAGAAAAATCTCGTGGAATAACAAGTCATAGAAACTATTAAGAAAATTTAAATTATTAGAAAATAAAATAAAGTACCAAAACAAAAGCCATATATTCTTACTTTGGATGTTGCATCAAACTGACCACGTACAAATCGTAGAACAATACAGCTTTTACCAACACCAGAATCACCTAAGAGAACAAGCTGTTTTCAGTGACATTTCAAGGTTAGTCATGGTTTCCTTCAAAGGTTAAACAAGAAAATACTAGAGTATAACAGAATTAATTATGATTAATTTCAACAGAATTAATTATGACTTTCATCCATTGCAATACATTTCCCATTCATTCATCCTGATACTTAAAGGTCATAATCTTATCAACAAATGCAATCCATTCTTTTAGCAAATCAAATTTCTGGTAGTAAGTTATTTCAACTTTTGTCACTAATTAAAGTATCAAAACTTGCAACAAGTAAGAAATAACAATTCACAATCAAAACAAGGCTAGTATGACAGAATCAAGATAAATAAATGGTTCTCAAGCTTTTAGTCATTTAGATAACTAAAAACAGGGTTATGTTCTGTTTCAGCATGCAGCGGCTTTCAACAAAAACCATGAAATTAATCTGCAACAGAAAACGGAAAGCTCCATCCAGAGGTTCCCTCCTTATAAATTCTATTTAGACAATTTCTCCGGGTAATCGACCACGGATCTCTTAACAATTGACTTTCTCACTCGACAAAAAATCCAACATTTACAAGAAACTGGTAATTGCATGACACCATATTGATAAATTGATATATAAAGGAACTTTTTTCTTAATTCTTTAAAAAAAAAACAAATAACTAGGCAAAACACGAGCAATCCAAGAACTCTGCACAAATACCTTGACCCTAATATTCCTGGCATCGTGCCCTCCACCATCCTCGGGATGGGGTCGACCCATATGCCTTGAACCCCTATCTGTAAACACAAATCAATCACCCGCAAAACCCCATCAGAATCAAAACTCAATCATTATTCATAACAACGGAACCCCATTAAACCACACCCCCAAAATCACAGATCAAAACCACAATCAGTCAAAAAAATAACAACTTTTCCGAAACCCTTTTGAGCCCAGAGCTAAATCAACAAACAATGAATCAAAGTTTACCAGGAAAGGAGGAGCCGCAACCCATAGCGAGAGGAGAAGATTTCGAAGTGGGCACAGATGGGGTGGTAGATGATTAAGAAAGGGTTATTTAAAAAAAAAAGAAAAAAAATAGACCTTTTATTTGTTTTGTTTTATGTTTGATTAGTTTGTTGATTCCCACGTAAATTGGCGTTGTGTTGTGCCACCAGCACAATCGTGGAAGATTGAGCGTTGGTTAATGGAAGCTTGCAAATAATGAAATTCTGGCGTGGTTTGCACAAATCCTGGTTCCTATTCCTTTATCCTTCTTTCCTTGAGGACCAGGATTTCCACTACAGACTCCTCATAATTAAACACCAAAATCACCTTTTTTTAAATTCTTATATGATTTTTTCTCTATTATTAAAATTAAATTTATCTGACGTATTTTTTTATGATCCGGATATGTCTCCATCAAAAACACCAAAAGGCTAATCTAAAATTACCGAGATTCGTTAAAAAAAAAACTTCTTTCAGTTTATAAACAGCTTGTGATGTTTTTAAATAGGAAGTCACAGTGGTGTCTATGATTCATTTATGGTTCTTAAAAAATACTTTCAGAAAAAACTAATGATAATTTTTAGCTTATTTCTTGGCCTTTGGAAATAAGTTTATGGATTTAGTTATCGAGAAGATTTATATTTAGGTTGTGTATGTAATTTTTAGAAATGAAAATGTGTGCTGACCATACTTTCCAATAATAAAAAACTTGGATTTTGTTGGAATTCAACCAATTAGGGTGCAACGGCCCCTCTGGTATAATTTGCAAAGTGTGAAACACCTCGTCTCACCTCACGATGAACTTAGGTTTTTTATCTTTTCAATATTTTATAATTATATGTAATTATTTGTTTATCAAATATGAATAAATATTTTTTACTTATTATTTCACAAATGTATAAGTTTGACTTTGGATTTTATTTTATGATGAACTCTAATATTTGTTAAAACGTATATTCTATTAATTTTTTAAACTCAGTTAATTCAACATGTGTTTAGTCATTAATATCAAAGAAAAGTTAATACATGATTAAATTTGAATGAAATGTTTTAATTTTTTATTTTTTAATTTATAAATTTAAAAACCATTATAATTTATACGTCAAAACTTATTACACATAGATTGTTTATTCATAAATTATTAATTTTCTCTAGCGTAAATTCTTTTTCTATTAGATACATGAAAAAAGTTAGTGATAAATTTCTTAATTGACCTGTAATTACGTGAAACACGCCAAGTAACCAGGAATAACCTGTCATTCTGTCATTCTTAAGTCCGTCTATCCCAACTTTCTCTCGTATTTTAAAGTAAAAAGCACGATTTTTGTTTTTATTTTAAAATCAACCTTATTTATTCTGTAAAATTTGTGTGGGATATAATATCCATTTTATTTTAATGAGAAAAGTTAATAGTAGATTTCTTCTAACATGGCATAAAATTTTTGAACAATTACCGTCTATTTCAAAGTAAGGTTTCTTGAACATTTTTTTATTTCATTTTAAAAATTTAATTACATAATATTAATATTAAATATATTTTTTAGTCTCTATTTAAATATAAAAATGATATTTAAGCTTTTATATCATTTCACATATTTCAATGCAGAACGCTATTTGACAAGTCAAATAAAATAATTGTTATTAGATTAAAAAAATTATGTCTAATATTTTTAAGGTTCGATGGTCAAAATATTTAAAGATAATAATATGTTTGATTCATTTTTAACCTACAATTTTAATCATCCTTAAATTATTATATTATACTGCTTAAAAAAATTAAAATAAATAATTAAAGGACAATTAAAATGATGAATTAAAAATAAATGAAAAAAATAGATCAAAATATTATTTATAAATAAAAGTGTGAAGGTGAAACTAATTTCATTTTCGTATTAAAGTTTAGGGGCTTTAGCCCATAATAAACAATAAATCAGAGATACCCAAGAATATTAAGTAGGTGTAGAAAGAAAACTCCAAGTTCACCACCGCATCCTATCGGGCTCAGGTGACAAAATTCAGCCCTTTTCTTCCTGCATTGCGTATGTATCTTGTCTCGCACCCCCAAGTTCAAATTACAAAATGTATTGCATTTCTAACAAAAAATTTGAAATGTTTTTTTTAATAGTATTAAAATTGCTTCCATAATAACCTTTTTGAAAGACTGTTCATTTTCTCTGAAATGATCTTTCCAAGAGAAATAAAACTATATCAATAAAGTTTGAATTTTTGTTAATTCACACTTTTTTGGGTTCTTTCTTCCTCCACTCTCATAATCTCTTCATGCACCTCTTTAAGGTATTGAAAAAGTTTATACTGATCATGGGTCAGGTTTTTGAATGGCATAATTAGAAAATATATTTTAAATTACTGTATTTAGATTTTGTATTTGTTTTAATTCTAAAATGGATAACTCAAAGTATACTTTTAGATTATATAATTACAAATTCATCAACTTGCATAATTTAGAAAATGTGAGAATTTTAAAAGAAATAAGGTTTTAGAAAATGCATATGCTATGGAAAAAAAAGCCCAAAATAATAAGTCCAAGCCCAACCCAGTGACGCATCCTGCATTAAAAATTGAGCTTTCGACCAGTCAGTCCCTCAAAGACTGGGAGGTTGCTATTCTCACCCCGTTTGCTAAGTTCACTATCAATTTATTAAAATAAACAACAATACTCTCAACCCAGTACAGGTTATTTTGTAAAAGAGCTGTCTTTGATAATGATCAAAATAATTATGATATAAATTGTCTTTTAGATTCAAACTTAAATTTTAAAGCAAAATTATAATTTTGTTCCAGTTTGAAACGTGATACCCCTCTTTTGTTTCCATTCCAAAAGCAGAAACACTCTTCTTCCTCATTTCTCCCACTCTTCTCTGCAACTCAAGACTCTCTCCCTCTCTCTCTGTGCTGCCATCTCACAATTTCGTTTTTCTCTACTCAGAATCTAGAAGGACCAGCCAACAGGACTCCCCACAATTCCTCCCTTAGCTTCCATCCTCTTAGGTAAGTCATATCTCCTTTGGGTTCAAGTCCAGCTAGATTCGCAAATTAACCTCTGATCTTGTAATTCTTCATTCTCCCTGTTGTGGTGATAGATTCTCATAGGATAAACTGAACATTCTGCTGCCTTGCCAATTTCTTGACCCTACCAAGTGGATTCTTGACAATTAGGTAAGGGAAG